>Ga0315904_10002754_pt1 | contig 26780 bp, 24 predicted proteins | sample LakEriMetagenome_6_FD_203529 | JGI IMG/M metagenome (GOLD analysis project Ga0315904, IMG submission 203529) | Freshwater fungal communities from buoy surface, Lake Erie, Ohio, United States - Buoy 12 MA120 | ecosystem: Environmental > Aquatic > Freshwater > Lake | place: USA: Lake Erie, Ohio...
CGCGCGCGTCCGCGAGTACGCCGGCGAGGCGGTCGAGTTCATCGACATGCCGTTCGGCCCGCGCAACGTCTGGGGCGCGACGGCGGGCATGCTGCTCACGCTTTACCGCCTGCTGCGCGGTGAGGAAGTCGCGGCATGAGCGCGGCGCTGGTCCGGTTGCTCGGCGTCATGCGCAAACTGCGCGACCCTGAGACCGGCTGTGCTTGGGACCGCGCCCAGACGATGCAGACCATCGTCCCGCATACGCTGGAGGAGGCGCACGAACTCGCCGATGCCGTCGCCGGCGGCGATCGCGGTGCGGTGCGCGACGAACTCGGCGACCTGCTGTTCCAGGTGGTGTTCCTCGCGCGCATCGCCGAAGAGGAGGGCGCGTTCGATTTCGACGCCGTGGCCGCCGCCATCGCCGACAAGCTGGAGCGCCGGCATCCGCATGTGTTCGCGGCGCCGGATGCGTTGAGCGCGGCCGAGCAGACGGTGGCCTGGGAAGGCTTCAAGGCGGCCGAGCGCGCGGCCGTCGGGCAGGTGGGCACGCTTGATGGGGTAGCACGCGCGTTGCCGGCGCTGACCCGCGCCTCGAAGCTCGGCAAACGTGCGGCCCGCGTCGGTTTCGATTGGCCGGATCCCGGCGGTGTGCGCGCCAAAGTCGACGAGGAGCTCGGAGAATTCGAGGCCACGCTGCGCGACGCCGAGCCGCGGGCGAGGCAGGAGGACGAGCTCGGCGACCTGCTGTTCGCGGTCGCCAACTGGGCGCGCCACCTCGGCCTCGACCCGGAGGCCGCGCTGCGAAGCAGCAACGCCAAGTTCGAACGTCGCTTCGCCCGCATGGAAGTGCTGGCGCGCGAGCAGGGCGTGGAGCTCGGCAGCTTGGATCTGGACGCGTGGGAAGCGCTGTGGTCGCGCGCCAAGGCGCAGGGCTAGAATGTCGGCCGTGAACGCTCAGACACTCGAACTCCAGGCTTGGCGTCCCGATTCATGGCAATCGCGACCGGCCCGCCAGCAACCTGCCTATCGCGACCCGGCGGCGCTCGCCGCGGCGGTGGACCAGTTGTCGCGGTTGCCGCCCATCGTCGTGTCCTGGGAGGTCGAACGCCTTCGCGAGGAGTTGGCGGCTGCGCAGCGCGGTGAGCGCTTCCTGCTGCAGGGCGGTGACTGCGCCGAGAGCTTCGACGACTGCGAATCCGGCCGCATCGCGCAGCGCCTCAAGATCCTGCTGCAGATGAGCCTGGTGTTGGTGCACGGTCTGAAGAAGCCCGTCATCCGCGTCGGGCGCATGGCGGGCCAGTACGCCAAGCCGCGTTCCGCCGATACCGAGACCCGCGACGGCGTGACGCTGCCGTCCTACCGCGGCGACATCGTGAACCGCCCCGAGTTCACCGTGGCGGCCCGTGAGCCGGACCCGTCTTTGCTGCTGCGCGGCTACGAGCGCGCGGCCCTGACCATCAACTTCGTGCGCGCGCTGATCGACGGCGGCTTCGCCGATCTGCACCACCCGGAGTATTGGGACCTCGGGTTCGTCGGGCATTCGCCCTTCAAGTCCCAGTACGAGCGCATCGTCACCTCGGTGGCCGACGGCCTCGAGTTCTTCGAGACCATCAGCGCCAAGGAGGTCCACCAGTCGCTGCGGACCGACTTCTATACCAGCCATGAGGCGTTGGTGCTGCACTACGAGCAGGCGCAGACGCGGCACATCCCGCGTCAGGGGCGGTGGTACAACCTGTCGACGCACATGCCGTGGATCGGCATGCGCACCGCCGAGATCGGCGGCGCGCACGTCGAGTATTGCCGCGGCATCGCCAACCCCATCGGGGTGAAGATCGGCGGTGCGATGGACGCCGACTGGCTGCAGCGGCTCGTCACGACGCTCAATCCCGACGACACGCCGGGGCGTCTCGCGCTCATCCACCGGTTCGGTGCGAAGGATCTGGAGACCGCGCTGCCGCGCGCCATCGAAGCGGTGCGCGCCACCGGGCATTCGGTGCTGTGGATCTGCGATCCGATGCACGGCAACACCGAGAACAGCTCGGGCGGCTACAAGACGCGGCGCTTCGAGAACATCCTCAAGGAGCTCGAGCTCTCGTTCCGCGTCCACGAGGTGATGGGTTCCCATCTCGGCGGCGTGCACGTCGAACTCACCGGTGAGGATGTCACCGAGTGCACCGGCGGTGCGCGCGGGTTGACCGACGAGGACCTGCAGCGGGCGTATCGGTCGACGGTCGATCCGCGGCTCAACTACGAGCAGGCGCTCGAACTCTCGCTGCTCGTCGCCGAGCGTGCCGGGACCCCCCGTCGCGCACGCAGGTCACGCTGAGCGCAGACCCGGCCGTCAGGCCATCGCGCGGGTCTGGGTGCCCGCGCAGGCTGCGGGTCGCGGGCAGCCGCTGCTCCGCGGGCAGATGAGGCTCGCGGGGGCGTCCGCCGAGCGCGACACCCACGCGATGTTGAGCACGTGTCCGACGTTGCGGATGGCGGCGGTGGCGTCCTCCGGCAGCGCCGCGCTGCCCCCCTCGCGACGGCATGCCGAATCGATGCTGCCGACGAGCGACTGCGCGTCGAGCCCCTGGGCCGCGAACGCCGGTGCGAGGTCGATCCCCACCGACAACACATGCGATGCGCCGGCGGCGTCGCGGGTCCGCAGCGAGTGGCAGCAGAAGAGCCGCGGCGCGGTGCCGTCGTGCATCACCGACACCTGCGACACCGGAGGCATCGACTCGGCGTCGGGTGCGCGGTCGCGCAACAGCCGGAACACGGCCCAGTGCGGACAGGGGTCCGGGACCAGGCTCATGTTGCCCCACGGCAGCGGGATGCCGTTGCCGCGGTACACCGCGCGCAGGTAGCCCGGTGCGTAGCCGTCGAAGAAATGCCAGTGTCGGTACGGCGACACCGCGGTCATGCGGCGCATCATCACCGCCGGCGTGATGCCGAGCCGTGTCCCGGCCGCGAGTTCGTGCCGCTCGCGGACCAGGAAGCGCCGGAACGGCTGCTTGGGGCAGAGCAGGGCGCCGGCGAAGGCGCTGCATTCGAAATCGCGCCAGGCGAGCAACACGTCGCGTGCCGACATCGCGGCGGGTGCGCTGCGCGGCGGGGTGTCCTCGAGTCCGCCGCCGGCGGCGCTGTGCGGCGGCACCATGCCGTCGCCGTTGTGCAGGATGCGATGCCCGACGAAGAACGCCAGCGTGTACTTGAGGCGCGCCTCCTGGTCCTTGAGCCGGCTGTTGATGACGATGGTGCGCGGCGCCTCGAAGCGCGCGCGCAGCAGCCGGTCGGCGCGGCCGCCGCGACCGTCGTCGGCCCAGCGGATGATGAGGCCGGTGTCGCGCACGATCGCCAACACGTCGTCGAGGCTCAAGGGCATGCGGCGGCGACCGACGGTCTCCGCCGCGCGCTCGATGTCCGGGAACTCGTTGCGCCGCGTCTCCTGCCAGGTGCGGACCAGCAGGCGCGCGAACTGCGTGCCGCTGGTGCCGGTCTGGGCGAGCAGCTCCGGCAAGGCGACCTGCAGCAGTTCCCGCGAGAACAGGAAGCCGGGCTCGAGCGGCATCGCGGCCGGGGCGGGCTTGCCGTCGGCGATGTCGCCGTCGGCGCTCCCGGGGCCGGAGGCGGCGGCGACGGATTGACGGTCGAGGAACCAGGCGGGCTCCTTGCCGAACACCGCGGCCAGCACGCCGAGCATCGCGCCCGACGGCACACGCTTGCCGGTCTCGACCATGCTCAGATACGAGACCGACGGTGCGTGCTGCGCGTCGATCTGCACGCAGCGCGCCGAGAGCTCGTCCAGCGTCAGGCCGTTGCGTTTGCGAAGGCTGCGCAGGCGGGAGCCGAGGAAGTGGCCTTGGCGGAGCAATCCGTTCATGTGAAATTGACAGCGTGAAATTTCGACTGTGAAAATTTTACGCTGCGGCACCTAGAATTCAACCATGACCCGCCTCGCCCCCGTCGCCGACGTCCCCGCCCGTCCGGTCGGAGAATCGATCCTCACCGATGCCGCGCTCGCGTTCCTCGGCGAACTGGTGGAGCGTTTCGGTCCGCGGGTCCAGCAGCTGCTCAAGGCGCGCGAGATGCGTCAGGCCAGGATCGACGCCGGGGAGACGCCCGACTTCCTGCCCGAGACCGCCGCGGTGCGCGCCGGGGATTGGCGGGTCGCGCCGATCCCGGCGGACCTCCGTGACCGTCGCGTGGAGATCACCGGCCCCACCGACCGCAAGATGATCATCAACGCCCTGAACTCGGGCGCTCGGGTGTTCATGGCGGACTGCGAGGACTCGATGTCGCCCGGCTGGGACAACGTGGTCGCCGGGCAGGCCAACCTCCGCGACGCGGTGCGCCGCCGGATCGACTTCACCACGCCCGAGGGCAAGGCCTACCGGCTCGTCGACAGGCCCGCGGTGCTGATGGTGCGTCCGCGCGGCTGGCACCTCATCGAGAAGCACCTCGTGCATCCGGACGGCGCGTTGTCGGGCGTGCCCGTGCCCGGCGCCTTGGTCGACTTCGGGCTCTACCTGTTCCACAACCACGCGGAGCTCGCGGCCCGCGGCACCGGTCCGTACTTCTACCTCCCCAAGCTCGAGAGCCATCGCGAGGCGAGGCTGTGGGCGGAGGTGTTCGACTTCGCGGAGCGCCGCCTCGGCCTCGTCCACGGCACGATCCGCTGCACGGTGCTCATCGAGACCATCCTCGCGGCCTTCGAGATGGACGAGATCCTGTTCGAGCTGCGCGACCACATCGTCGGTCTCAACTGCGGACGTTGGGATTACATCTTCAGCTTCATCAAGAAGTTCGCGCGGCGGCCGGGCTTCCTGCTGCCGGACCGGCAGCAGGTGACCATGACGACGCACTTCCTGCGCTCGTATTCGCTGCTCTGCATCAAGACCTGTCACCGCCGCGGCGCCTTCGCGATGGGCGGCATGGCGGCGCAGATCCCGATCAAGAACGACCCGGCGGCGAACGACGCCGCGATCGCCAAGGTGCGCGCCGACAAGGAACGCGAGGCCGGCGACGGCCACGACGGCACCTGGGTCGCGCACCCCGCATTGGTGCCTGTGGCGATGGAGGTCTTCGACCGTTTGATGCCGACACCCAACCAGGTCCATCGCCTGCGCGCGGATGTGGCGGTGGGTGCCGCGGATCTGCTGCAGGTGCCGCAGGGCACCATCACCGAGGCGGGGATGCGCAACAACGTCAGCGTGGCGCTGCAGTACATGGCGGCTTGGCTGTCCGGCAACGGATGCGTCCCCATCTACAACCTCATGGAGGACGCCGCGACGGCCGAGATCTCGCGCGCCCAGGTCTGGCAGTGGATCCGCGACCCGGGCGGCGTGCTGACCGATGGCCGCAAGGTCACCGCGGAGATGTTCCGCGCGATGCTCGGCGACGAGCGTACGAGGCTTCGTGCCGCGCTCGGCGAGACGGCCTATGCGGCCGGCAACTTCGACCGCGCGGCCGTGCTGCTCGACGGCATCACCACCGCAGAGACCTTCGAGAGTTTCCTCACCACCGTCGGCTACCGCGAGCTCGCCTGAGCGCGCGCCGCACGAAGCACGACGACCCGCCCCGCAAGCACTGCAAGGAGAGCACCATGACGCTGCGAGACGCCGGACAACTGGACCGTGACTGGAGCGAGAGCCCGCGCTGGAAGGGCGTGCGGCGCGGCTACACCGCCGCCGATGTCGTGCGGCTGCGCGGCACGGTGCATGTCGAGCATTCCCTGGCGCGGCTCGGCGCCGAGAAGCTCTGGCGGCACATGGCGACCATGCCGTTCGTGAACGCGCTCGGCGCGCTGACCGGCAACCAGGCCATGCAGCAGGTGCGCGCCGGCCTGAAGGCGATCTATCTCTCCGGTTGGCAGGTCGCGGGCGACGCCAACCTCGCCGGGGAGATGTATCCGGACCAGTCGCTGTATCCGGTCAACTCGGTGCCGCAGGTCGTGCGGCGCATCAACGCCACGCTGCTGCGCGCGGACCAGCTCCACCATGCCGAGGGCGACGGTTCGATCGACTGGCTGCAGCCGATCGTCGCCGACGCCGAGGCGGGTTTCGGCGGCGTGTTGAACGCCTTCGAGCTCATGAAGGGCATGATCGAGGCGGGCGCGGCCGGCGTGCATTTCGAGGACCAGCTGTCCTCGGCCAAGAAGTGCGGGCACATGGGCGGCAAGGTGCTCGTGCCGACGCAGGAGGCGGTCAGCAAGCTCATCGCCGCGCGGCTCGCCGCGGATGTCTGCGATGTCCCGACCGTGCTCGTCGCGCGCACCGACGCCGAGAGTGCCAACCTGCTCACCGCGGACGTCGACGAGCGCGACCGGCCGTTCATCGACGACGCCAAGGGGCGCACCAACGAGGGCTTCTTCTACGTGAAGGCGGGTCTGCAGCAGGCGATCGCGCGCGGCCTCGCCTACGCCCCGTACGCGGACCTGCTGTGGTGCGAGACCGGCACGCCGGACCTCGATGAGGCCAAGCATTTCGCGGAGGCGATCCACCGCGAGTTCCCGGGCAAGCTGCTCGCCTACAACTGCTCGCCGTCCTTCAACTGGAAGAAGAAGCTCGACGACGCCACGATCGCGAGGTTCCAGCGCGAACTCGGCGCCATGGGCTACAAGTTCCAGTTCATCACGCTGGCCGGCTTCCACGCCCTCAACCACTCGATGTTCACCCTCGCCAAGGGCTACCGCGAGTCGCAGATGTCGGCCTACGTCGCGCTGCAGCAGGCGGAGTTCGCCTCCGAGAAGGACGGCTACACGGCCACCAAGCACCAGCGCGAGGTCGGCGCCGGCTATTTCGACGACGTCACACAGACGGTCACCGGCGGCCGGTCCTCGACGACGGCGATGAAAGGTTCCACCGAGGAGCAGCAGTTCGCCGCCCATTGAGGGCGCTCATGTAAAATCCGCGGCCTACGCCGTCTCGGCGCGGGTCGCGGGTCTTGCATGAAGTACGAACACATCCGGGTGCCCGAGCACGGCGCCCGCATCACGGTGAACGCCGACGGCAGCCTCGAGGTGCCGGAGCGGCCCATCATCCCGTTCATCGAGGGTGACGGCATCGGCATCGACATCACCCCGGTGATGCGCAAGGTGGTCGACGCCGCCGTCGAGCGGGCCTACGGCGGCCGGCGCCGCATCGAGTGGATGGAGGTCTACGCCGGCGAGAAGGCGAACCGCGTCTGCGGCACCTGGTTCCCCGACGAGTCGCTGCAGGCGCTGCGCGAGTTCGTGGTGTCCATCAAAGGTCCGCTCGGCACCCCGGTCGGCGGCGGCATCCGCTCGCTGAACGTCGTGATGCGCCAGACGCTGGACCTCTACGCCTGCGTCCGTCCGATCCGCTACTTCCCCGGCGTCGCGACGCCGATGCAGGACGCCTCGCTCACCGACATGGTCGTGTTCCGTGAGAACACCGAGGACATCTACGCCGGCATCGAGTACCCGGCCGGGTCGCAGGAGGTCCAGCGCCTCATCCACTTCCTGCAGTCGGAGCTCAAGGCGCGAGGCATCCGTTTCCCGGATTCGTCGGGCATCGGCATCAAGCCCGTGTCCAAGGAGGGCAGCCAGCGCCTGATCCGCATGGCGATCCGCTACGCCATCGACAACGACCGTGTGTCCGTGACCTTGGTCCACAAGGGCAACATCATGAAGTACACGGAGGGCGCGTTCCGCAACTGGGGCTACCAGCTCGCCAAGGACGAGTTCGGCGCGGTCGAGATCGGCGGCGGCCCCTGGCTCTCGTTCCGCAACCCCGTGACGGGCAAGGAGATCGTGGTCAAGGACGTCATCGCCGACAACTTCCTGCAGCAGGTGCTGCTGCGGCCGGAGGAATACGACGTCATCGCCACGCTCAACCTCAACGGCGACTACATCTCCGACGCGCTCGCCGCACAGGTCGGCGGCATCGGCATCGCGCCGGGCGGCAACATCGGTCACGGACTCGCCGTGTTCGAGGCGACCCACGGCACGGCGCCGGGCTTCGCCGGCAAGGACCGCGTCAATCCGGGGTCCATCATCCTCTCGGCTGAGATGATGCTGCGCTACATCAAGTGGACCGAGGCGGCCGACCTCATCATCAAGGGTGTCGCGAACACGATCGCGGCCAAGGAGCTCACCTACGACCTCGCGCGGCTGCGCGAGGCGATCCGCACCAGCAAGCGGGAGCTCGCGGCACGGCGGAACGTCGAAGAGGCTATGCAGCAGCTGATCCCGGGCGCGAAGCTCATGAGCTGCTCAGGGTTCGGCGACGCCATCATCCGGCACATGGCGGACTGAGGGCGGGGCGGGTGACGCTGTTCGATCCCGCCTGCCGACGCTGTCCCCGCCTCGCGGATTTCCGCGAGGAATCCGGGCGGCGTCACCCGGGATACCACGCGGCGCCCGTGCCCGCCTTCGGCGATCCGTCGCCGCGCTGGCTCATCGTCGGTCTCGCCCCCGGCATGCACGGTGCGAACCGGACCGGGCGCCCGTTCACCGGTGATCATGCGGGGATCCTCCTCTACGAGACGCTGCACGCCATCGGTGCGGCCGACCGCCCCGTCTCCGAGCACAAGGACGACGCGATGCGGCTCGACGGCGTGCGCATCACCAACGCGGTGAAGTGCCTGCCGCCCGCCAACAAGCCGACCCCCGCGGAGGCGCGCAGCTGCAACGCCTTCCTCGCCGCGGAGCTCGCCGCGCATGCGCCGATCGTCACCGTGGCGCTCGGTCGCATCGCGCATGACGCCGTGCTCGATGCGCTCGGTCTGCCCCGTGGTGGATATCGTTTCGCCCACGCCGCCGAGCACCGGTTGCCCTCGGACCGTGCCGGTGTCGAGCGCTGGCTCGTCGACTCCTACCACTGCAGCCGCTACAACACGCAGACGCGCCGTCTGACGCCGCCGATGTTCCGCGCGGTGCTGGAGCGCGCCCAGGCGCTCTCGAGGCTCCCGCATACGGGCGACCCATGACGATGCCGCGCCCGGAATTCGACGCGCGGGGTTTCGTCGCGAGCCTGCCGAAACGGCCCGGTGTCTACCGCATGTTCGGCGCGGACGGCGTCGTGCTGTACGTCGGCAAGGCGAAGAACCTGCGCGACCGGGTGGGCAGCTACTTCAGCCCGGGCAACGTGATCCCCAAGGTGCAGGCCTTGGTCGCGCAGATCGCGTCGATGGAGGTCACGGTCACCCGCTCCGAGACCGAGGCGCTGCTGCTCGAGCACAACCTCATCAAGGCGCACCGGCCGCGCTACAACGTGGTGCTGCGCGACGACAAGAGCTTCCCGTACCTGTGGCTCGCGGGCGGGCACGCCTACCCGCGGCTCGCGGTCTACCGCGGCGCGCGCAGCCTGCCGGGACGCTACTTCGGTCCGTATCCCAACGCCGGTGCGGTGCAGGAGACGCTGCACCACCTGCAGAAGGTGTTCCGGCTGCGCAACTGCCGCGACGGCTACTTCGCGCACCGCAGCCGGCCCTGCCTGCAGCATCAGATCGGCCGCTGCTCCGCGCCCTGCGTCGGTCTGATCGGCGAGAGCGACTACGCACGGGATGTCGAGTCGGCGGTGCAGGTGCTGGAGGGCCGCAACGACGAGGTGCAGAAGCGCCTCGCCGAGCGCATGGAGGAGGCCTCGCAGCGCCTCGAGTACGAACGTGCGGCGGCGCTGCGCGACCAGATCGCCGCCATCAAGGAGCTGCAGGCGCAGCAGGTCGTCGCCGCCGACGACGAGCGCGACGCCGACATCTTCGCGCTCGCGGGCGACCCCGGCGGTTATGCAGTGGCGGTGATGCCGGTGCGTGGCGGCCGCAGCCTCGGCACGCTGCACCATTTCCCCAAGGCGGTCGACGAGCCCGGGGCGGTGCTCGCGTCGTTCATCATGCAGTACTACGGTCCCCAGCCGCCGCCGCCCGAGGTCTACACCGGCCTCGTGCTCGACGATGCGGCGGCGCTCGCCGAGGCGCTGTCCCAGCAGGCCGGGTACGCGGTGCGGGTGCGGCGCGCACAGCGCGGTCTCGCGGCGCGGTGGGTGGAGATGACACGCGAGAACGCCGCCAACGCCCTGCGCATGCGCATCGCGCGGCGCGAAGGCTGGGAGGAGCTCTACGCCGACCTCGCCGCGCTGCTCGGCACCGCCGCGCCGCCGGCGCGCCTCGAGTGCTTCGACATCAGCCACACGCAGGGCGAGGGGACGGTCGCCTCCTGCGTGGTGTTCGGTCCGGAAGGGCCGCTCAAGAAGGAATATCGCCGCTTCAACATCTCGGGCGTGGCGCCCGGGGACGACTATGCGGCGCTGCGTCAGGCGCTGGAGCGTCGCTACACCCGGGTGCGCGACGGTGAGGTACCGCCGCCCGATCTGTTGGTCGTCGACGGCGGTCCGGCACAGGTCGTCGGCGTCGCCGAGGTGCTCGGGCCGCTCGGCTTCGGCCAGCTGCCGTTGCTCGGCATCTCGAAGGGCCCGGACCGTCGGGCGGGGCAGGAGCGGCTGCATCGGCATGGCGACGACGGTCCGCCCATCGTGCCGGGCGCGCATTCGCCGGCGCTCAAGCTGCTGCAGCGGCTCCGCGACGAGGCGCACCGCTTCGCGATCACCGGCCACCGCCGGCGGCGTGCGCGACGCTTCAACGAGTCGGTGCTGGAGACCGTGGTCGGCCTCGGTCCGGCCAAGCGCCGCGCGCTGCTGCAGCACTTCGGCGGTCTGCAGGGCGTGCTGCGCGCCGGACGCGCCGACCTCGAGCGCGCGCCGGGGATCGGACCCGCGCTCGCGCAAAACCTTTATGATGCGCTCCACCCCGGCGAGTGACCGGATGACCGACGCGGGACCGCACGTCGCAGCATGATCTGGAGCCTTCCCAACCTGCTCACCTGGATGCGGATCTTCGCGATCCCGCTCGTGGTGCTGCTGTTCCACCTGCCTTACCACTGGTCCGATCCGGCGGCGGGCGCGTTGTTCGCCGTCGCCGGCATCACCGATACCCTCGACGGCTATTTCGCGCGCCGCATGGGGCAGACCTCGCGTCTCGGCGCCTTCCTCGACCCGGTCGCGGACAAGCTCATCGTCTGCGTGGCGCTGGTGCTGCTCGTGAGCAAGGATTCGCGGCTGATCGTCGTGCTGCCCGCCATCGTCATCATCGGCCGCGAGATCGCCATCTCGGCGCTGCGCGAATGGATGGCCGAGATGGGCCACCGTCGGAAGGTCGCGGTCTCGTCGCTCGGCAAGGTGAAGACCATCCTGCAGATCGTCGGCGTGTCCATGATGCTCATCCGCTGGGACGTCTGGTTCCTGCCGACCTATAAGGTCGGCGTCGCGCTCACGGCGATCGCCGCGGTGTTCACCCTGATCTCCGGCTGGGATTACCTGCGGGCGGCCTGGCCGGACCTGAAGGGCAGGTCGGCCTGAATGACATCCGGCTTGAAGTCGGGGGCGGTCGCCACTAGAATCCCGGCCTCTGTCCCGGGCGGGAATAGCTCAGTTGGTAGAGCACGACCTTGCCAAGGTCGGGGTCGCGAGTTCGAGTCTCGTTTCCCGCTCCAGATTCGTCCGGTAGCCCCGGTGGCGACCACCACCGGGGCTTTATTTTTCTCGGCTGGGTGGCAGAGTGGTCATGCAGCGGCCTGCAAAGCCGTGTACGCCGGTTCGATTCCGACCCCAGCCTCCACCCCTCCTGTCAGCCCCCGCGTCCGCACGAGCCTCTTGTTCGGCTTGGTCGTGCTCCTTGCGGCCTTGGTCGGCCCGCAGGCGTTGGCGGCACCGTCGGCGTTGGAGGCCGAGTTGCGGGAGATCGCCAAGCCTTTCCAGGGCACGGTGGCGCTCTACGCCCGCAACCTCGACACGGGCGCGGAGGTCGCGATCGACGCCGACCGGCCGGTCCGGACCGCGAGCACCATCAAGCTGCCCATCGCCTGCGCGGTCGCGCAGCAGGTCGCGACCGGTAAGGCCTCTTGGGCGGAGCGCTTGACCCTCCGCGACGCCAGCAAGGTCTCCGGGTCCGGGGTGCTGAGCGAGTTCGGTGACGGCGAGACCGTCTCGTTGCGTGACGCGGTGCGGCTCATGATCGTCGTCAGCGACAACACGGCCACCAACCTCGTGCTCGACCGCATCGGCGCCGATGCGGTGAACGACTACCTCGACACGCTGGGCCTCGTGCGCACCCGCTCGATGCGCAAGATCCGCGGCGACGGCACGCAGCTCAAGGCCGCGACGGGGTGGAGCCGGGCAGGGCTCATGCCGGAGAACCAGCGCTTCGGCATCGGATCGTCGACGCCGCGCGAGATGGTGCGGCTGCTCGAGCTGCTGGCGGCCGGCAAGGTGGTCGATGCCGCGGCGTCGCAGTCGCTGCTCGAGACGCTGGAGCGGCAGCAGTACAAGGACGGCATCGGACGCCGCGCCGGCGACCTCCGTGTCGCCAGCAAGTCGGGCTCGCTCGATGCGCTGCGCAGCGACGTCGGCATCGTCTGGGCGCCGCAGGGACGGATCGCCATCGCGATCACCGTCGATGACATGCCGGCGATCGACTATTCGCCGGACAACGCCGGCAACATCCTCATCTGGCGGCTGACCGAGCGGATCCTCGCCGGATTGCGCTGACACCGGTCACGAGCCGGCGTCGTGGGGCGCGACTCAGGGCGCCCAGGAGAACGTCGCGCGGCGGCGCTTCGCGTCGAGCCGGGCCACCACCGGCGGCGTCACCACGGCGAACTGCACCACGTTCTGCTGGTCCGGGAAGACCTCTTGGAGCAGGTCGCAGGAGACGCTGTACACGCCCGGTGCGCGCGGCGCGGGAAGTTCTTGGTAGACGGCGACCTCGTCGCCCGAGAGTTCGGCCCCGACCATGGTCGGCAGGAGCGGCTTCCCGTCGGGGCCCGTCCAGGTGAAGCGTCGCTCGACCTCCAGCGCGATGCGGGCGCGGGCGCGGTCGGAGGCCGGGTTCGGCTCTTCGCCGGGCAACCACGCGGGCAGTGCGGTGATCGCATCGTGGATGTGGATGGCGTGCACGAACTCCCAGGTGCCGGCCCGGGGATTGGGCACCACCCGTGTGAGGCTGACGTGGGCGCGGTGCGCCCAGGCGGGGCGCGAACCGCCCCCGAGGGCGATCGCGCCGACGCCGGCGGCGAGGGCGGCGATCAGCCTCCGGCGCGGGACGCGCGCTGTCACTGGGTCGGCGGCGGCGTGGCGTTGCCGCCGGGCGCGGCGGGCGCCGGGGTGGCAGCGCCCGTCTGCTGCAGCGGGACGGTCGTGCCGGTGCTCTTCGGCGCACCCTTGGCCTCGGCCCCAGCGCCTTCGGTCTTGAGCTCCGCCATCGCATCGAGCATCTGGTTGCGCCCACCGCTGCGGCCCTTGAAGAGCTCGATTCGGCTCGGCAGCACCCGACGGGGCAGCGCGTTGTTGCTGAAGTCCGCGTCGGCCGTCAGGTGCTTGCGGTCGAGCTCGATCGACACGAGCTTCTTCTTCTCGATGAAGAGCTTGGTGACCTCGACCGTGTTGTAGCGCCAGATCTCCGCCGGGATCAGTTGATCGCGGCTGCTGCCGTCGGCGTAGGTGAGCGTCAGCGGCAGCGGCGTGACGAGGCCGCCGATGTTGCGGAAGTCGACGAAGTAGACGTACTCGCCCGCCTTCACGGCACGGTCGAGCGCAGCGAGCTCCCAGGGCTCGAGCTTGGCGCGGAAGTCCTTGTACTCGTTGCGGTCCTTGTTGGTCGGCGTGAAGCGGTCGTTCTCGTCGTAGAAGTCCTTGAGGTGCGGGCGCCGCTCGACGCGTGTCGGGCCGAGCCCGTCGGCCTCGTTGCGCAGCGCGGTCTCGGAGGGCGGGAACTCCGCCGCGTAGGCCTGACGCCTGAGCGGGAACTCGACGTCGGGGTCCTGGCTCGACACCTGGTACTCGCGCAGGCCGGCCACCTCGACATCGACATGGTCGGTGCCGTAGAACCAGCCGCGCCAGAACCAGTCGAGGTCGACCGCCGAGGCGTCCTCCATGGTGCGGAAGAAGTCGGCCGGCGTCGGACGCTTGAACTTCCAGCGGTTCGCGTACTCGCGGAAGGCGTGGTCGAAGAGCTCGCGGCCCATGACGAGCTCGCGCAGCACGGCGAGCGCGGCGGCGGGCTTGCTGTAGGCGTTCGGACCGAACTGCACCACCGAATCCGAGTTGGTCATGATCGGCACCTGGTTGGCCGAACGCATGTAGGCGGTGATGTCGTCGAGCACGTTGGTGTGCTCGCCGAACGTGGGGAACCGGGCGTCCCATTCGATCTCCGCCAGGTACTCGAGGAAGGTGTTCAGACCCTCGTCCATCCAGGTCCACTGCCGCTCATCGCTGTTGACGATCATCGGGAAGTAGATGTGCCCGACCTCGTGGATGATGACGCCGATCAAGCCGTACTTGGTGTTGCGCGAATAGGTGACCTTGCCGGTCTTCTCATCGGCGGTCGGCCGGTACCCGTTGAAGGTGATCATCGGGTATTCCATGCCGCCGCGTTCCCAGCTGTTGACGGAGATCGCGACCGGGTACGGGTACGGGAACGAGAAGCGGGAGTAGACCTCCATGGTGTGCACCACCGCCTCGGTCGAATACTTGGACCAGATGGGCTCGCCCTCGTTCGGGTAGAAGGACATCGCCATCACGAAGGGGCGGGCGGCGTCCTTCTGGCGGTAGCCCATCGCATCCCAGATGTATTTGCGCGAACTCGCCCAGGCGAAATCGCGGACGTTCTCGGCCTTGAAGCGCCACGTGCGCGTCGCCGTCGTGCCCTGCTTCTCGTTCTCGAGCGCCTCGGCGGGCGTGACGATGAACACGGGCTTGTCGGCGGTCTCGGCGCGCTTGAGGCGCGCGCGCTGCTCCGCGCTGAGCACCTCACCGGGGTTCTCCAGCACGCCCGTGGAGGCGACCACGTGGTCGGCGGGGACGGTGAGCTCGACCTCGTAGTCGCCGAACTCCAGCGTGAACTCGCCGCGGCCGAGGAACTGCTTGTGCTGCCACGCGGTGTAGTCGGTGTACGCCGCGAGCCGCGGGAACCATTGCGCGAGGAAGTACTGGTAGGTGTCGCTCTTCGGGAAGTGCTCGTAGCCGCTCCGCGCGCCCACCGCCGCCTCGTCGACGATGTTGAAGGCGAAGTCCATCGACAACTGCACGGCCTGGCCGGGCTTCAGCGGTTGCGCGAGGTCGATGCGCATCATGGTGTCGTTGACCGTGCTGCGAAGCTGACGACCGGCGCCGTCGCGCACCGGGCCCATCTCGTAACCGTACTCGCGGTCCTCGAAGGCCTGGTGCCGACGGATCGCCGCGAAGCTCAGGCTGTCGCCGGCGCCGATCGCGTCGCGGCGCGTCCCCGAGTTCGCCGCCACCTCGGCGCGTCGCTGGATGGACCCGTCGCTGAAGATGTTCTGGTCGAGCTGCAGCCAGAGGTAGGTCAGCGTGTCGGGCGAGCGGTTGATGTAGGTGATGGTCTGGGAGGCGGTGATGCGGTGACGCTTCTCGTCGAGGCGCGCCTTGATGCGGTAATCGGCGCGTTGCTGCCAATAGCCGGGACCGGGCGCCCCCGATGCGCTCCGGGTCAGCCCCGGGGTGGGGAGCAGCGTCTCGAGCTGCGCGAACTGCTTGTCGGCATCGCCGGGGATGCCTTTCTGCGACGCGGCCAGGGGCGCGGCGCAGAGCAGGACGAGCAGAGGGAGGACGAGGCGGGGGAGGCGCGGGGTAGGGGCGTTCATCCGGCAAGTTTAAGGGATAATCCCTCTCATGCCATTCATGCCCCGCTCGCGCCCCGTGCGCATCATCATCGGCCTCGCGCTCGCGCTGGCGGCGCTGGCCATCGGCTTCTTCGTCTACCTCGTGTGGGGCGGCGGCGTCGCGCTGTCCGACCGCAAGATGATCTGGCGCATGATGCGCGACGGCGGTATCGAGGCGCCTGCGCCCGAAGTCGCCTCGGCCCAGCTGCGCGCCCCCCCGGGCTGGACGCTCTCCATGTTCGCGACCGACCTGCCGAGCGCGCGCATGATGGCCGCGACGGCGACCGGTGACGTCCTCGTCGCGCAACCGCGCGGGGGTCTCGTGGTGCTCCTCGAGCGCGATGCGGACGGCGATGGCCGCTCGGACGGTCGCCGCACCCTCTACAGCGGGCTCGACCGGCCGAACGGCGTCGACCTGCACGACGGCTGGCTCTATGTGGCCGAGGCGACGCGGGTGTCGCGGGTGCGTTTCGACGCCGCGGCGCGCAGCGTGCAGGGCGTGCTGCAGCCGGTGGTGACCGGGCTCGGCGGCGACGGCAACCATTGGCGCAAGACGGCACGCATCGGTCCGGACGGCCGGCTCTACGTCGGGCTCGGCTCGACCTGCAACGTCTGCATCGAGCAGGATCCGCAGCGCGCGACCCTGTGGGTCTACGCGGCCGATGGCGCGGGCGGACGCGAGTTCGCCACGGGCCTGCGCAATCCCACCGGGTTCGACTGGGCGCCGTGGGATGGCGCGTTGTACGCCACCGAGAACGGTCGCGACCTGATGGGCGATGACATCCCGCCGGACGAGCTCAACCGCATCGAGGACGGCGCGTTCTACGGCTGGCCGTTCGTGCACGGCGACGGCATCGTCGACCCGGAGTACGGCAAGGGAGCTGAGGCGCGCATCGCGGCGTCACGCAAGCCGGCGCACGCGTTCCGCGCGCACAACGCGCCGCTCGGCGTGCGCTTCCTGCGCCATCCGTCGCGCGGTGCCGCGTACGACCGTGCGGCGCTGGCCGCGCTCCACGGCTCATGGAACCGCAGCGTGCCGGATGGCTATGCGGTGGTCTCGCTGCACTGGGACGAAGCCGGCAAGGTCACGGAGCGGCCGTTCCTGACGGGTTTCCGCGGTGCGAACGGCCTCATCGGCCGGCCGGTGGATGTGGTCGAGGGCCCCGAAGGCGCGGTGTACGTCTCCGACGACTACGCGGGTGTGATCTACCGCGTCACTCCGCCGCCGCTGCCGCCACCGGCTGCAGGCTGATCCGCTCGCCGCGGCATTGCCCGCCCGCGAGCCGCTTCCAGGCCGTGTCGGCCCAGGGGTCGCGGCGCATGCGGAAGGTGCTGCGGAAGAGCGCGCAGCGCTGCTCGGCGGGCAGCGGCTCGGCATCCATGCGCGCGAGGATCTCATCGCGTGAGACCCGCTCATCGACCATGCGCGTGCCGCCGCCGGCCGGGGTGTCGAACACGATGAGCCGGGTCCAACCCGCCTCGTCGCGCCAAGGCTGCCACTCGGGGTTGCCGGGGAGGCCCGCCGTGCCGGGTCGCCCGCTGCGCGCGAACTCCGCCCAATAGCCCATCATCACGCGGCTGAGCGCGAGGCGCGGCGCCTCGTTGTCCTCGTCGAAGAGCAGCGACGACTGCGCACCGAGATCGAAGTGACCGAGCACGAAGGGGATCTCGAGTCCGTGCGCAGCGCCGATGATGCGCGACAGGTCGACCATGCCGAAGGCTTTTCCCTGCTCGTCCCAATCCCAACGGTAGGCGTACGCGGGCGCGCCGTTGCGGCCGAGGACGCTGGCGAGATCGTCGACGCCGTCCGCCTTCCAGAGCAGCGCGCGGTACCGCGCCTCGCGGTCGTAGGCCTCCGCATCGCGCAGGCCGACCGGGATGCCGCCCACGGTGCGCACGTGGCGCGGATCGAAGGCCATGAAGATCTTGTTCTCGTCGCGGTTGGAGCCGACGATCACCGGGACGTCGATATGGGTCGCGGGATCGGCGAGCAGATCGCGCAGGTCGCCGGCGCGCAGCACCGTGCCGTCGCCGAACACCGTCGCGAACGCCTGCCAGTCACCGTCGTCGCGACGGAACGCGGCATAGACCGTCCACGGGTCGAGGCTGCGCAGGAACGACGCCGCGTCGGTCGGTGACATGCCGCGCGCCAGGGTGTCGGCGGCTGCGGCATCCGTGGCCTTGCCGGTGGCCACCAGCAGCCGCCGCAGCACCTGGGCGTAGCCGGTCAGCGCATCCGGCTTCGGCGGCGGCGCGAGTCCGTAGGCGTTGCTCTGCACGATGATGCGCTGGAAGAGACCCTCGGCGAGCGGCGACACGAGCAACGCGAGCGTGTTGGTCGCGCCCGCAGACTCGCCGAACACGGTGACGTTACCGGGGTCGCCGCCGAACGATGCTGCGTTCCGCTGCACCCACCGCAGGGCCGCGAGGTTGTCGAGGTTGCCGAAGTTGCCCGAGCGCTCGAGCGGATCGTCCGTGGAGCCCTCCGGCGGCACGAACCAGCCGAACGGGCCGAGCCGGTAGTTGACCATCACGACGAGCACGTTCTCGCGTGCTGCGAGCACGCCGCCCTCGTAGAACGCGGCGTGACCCACCGTGTTGCCGCCGCCGTGGATCCAGACCATCACCGGGAGGCGACGCTGCGCGCGCTGCGCGGCATCGAGCTTCGGGGCGTAGACGTTCAAGTAGAGGCAGTCCTCGCTGCCTTGCCGCGACCCGGCGGTACCGACGCCGCCGAGGGGCGAGCCGAACTGGATGCAGGGTTCACCGGGGAGCACGGCGTTGCGCACGCCTTGCCAGGCCTTCACCGGCTGGGGCGGGCGCCAACGCAGGTCGCCGACCGGCGGCGCGGCGAACGGGATACCGAGCCAGGTGTGGCCGCCGAACGGGTTGGCGTAGCCCTGCACCGTGCCCGAGTCGAGCACGCGCAGCGTCGTGCTGTCGCCGGGCGTGACGTCAGCCTTGGGTTTGGGGGTGTTGCTGCAACCGAGCGCGATGACGGCCCACAGGCCGAGCGCACAGATCTTTCCGGTGGTCTTCCCGAAGGTCGGTCGGACGGCTTCCCTGGCCATGTTCTCCCTCCAGTCGCGGCGACGGTGCCGACATGGACGGGCAATGGCGGCGCGCTGGTGCCCCGGGCCGGAATCGAACCAGCACGGCCTTACGGCCAGCGGATTTTAAGTCCGCTGCGTCTACCAGTTTCGCCACCGGGGCGCCCGCCGACCAAGCCGGCGAGGGCGCAGGGTATCACTCCTTCTCGCGGTTGAGGCGCAGTCCCTTGACGGTGTTCTCGGCGACCTCGAGCGCGAAATCCGGCGTCCGGCCCTTGCGCTTCACGAGGACATCCTCGCCGTCGTCGGTCTCGACCTGGAAGCCTTTCCGGTCCAGCTGCGCCCGGAGGCCGTCGCGGATGGCGCGCGCCACGGCGTTCTCGCCGGTCCCGCGCTTCAAGGCGACGGTGACCACCTGCCTTTCGCCGCCCTCGGGGGTGATGTGGAGCACCACCTGGCCGTCGGACTCGGCGTTGCCGCTGCACTCGAGACGCCACTTGTTGGAATGGTCCGAACGATCCGGCACGACAGCGCGTACGCCGGCCTCGGCGACGGTCGCGACCGTCTTCACCCCGGCACCGGCGACCGCGACCGCACCGGTGGTCACGGCGGCGGCAGCGCAACCGCCGAGCAAGGCCGTGGCGGCGAGCAGGCAGACGACGCGCAGCGCGCGGCGCTCGAGCAGGCGGTGGACGGATGTGGACGGTGCCATCGGTGACCTCCTCAGGAAAACGGGTTTCGACCGGCATGTTCCGGCAGCCGGGATGATAGCGACCGCCGGAGCCGGCACACCATCGCACTATGGTAGTCTTCGACGGGCCAAAGACGGCGCCGCCTCCGACCGCCAAGCACCTTGCTCGAAGCCATCGACCTGACCGTCCATCGCGGTGACCGACGAGTGTTCGCCGGTCTGCGGTTCGCCGTCAGCGCCGGTCATTGCCTGCAGGTGGTCGGTGACAACGGCGCGGGCAAGACCACGCTGCTGCGGACGCTCGCCGGGCTGCTCGAACCCGACGAGGGCGAGGTGCGCTGGAACGGTCAGCGGGTCGAGACCCGCGCCCTGGAGTTCCAGCGCGAGTTCGTCTATCTCGGCCACCAACCCCCGCTCAAGGATGACCTCACGGGTCGCGAGAACCTGCGGTTCGGGATGGCCTTGCGCGGCACCGCGCCGGCGGGCGATGCCGGGCGGGCCATCGATTCCGCGCTCGCGGAGGTCGGCGCGGCGGCGCTCGGCGACCGCTTGGTGCGCAGTCTGTCCACGGGGCAGCGCCGTCGCATCGCGCTCGCCGCGCTGCGTCTGACGGCGGCGCGCATCTGGTTGCTCGACGAGCCGGTCACCAACCTCGACGCGGCAGGGCAGGCGGTGGTGGCCGCGATGGTCGCCTCGCAGCTGGACGCGCGCGGCATCGTCGTGGCGGCCACCCATCAGGACCTCGGTCTCGCGCCGGCGCGTTGTCCGCAGCTCGTGCTCGGGAGGCGCGCGTGATCGGCGCTGCGCTCGCCGTGCTCGTCCGCGACCTCCGGCTCGCCCTCCGGCGACCGGGGCAGGTGCTGCAGCCGCTCGCGTTCTTCGCGGTGGTGACGGTGCTGTTCCCGCTGGGGTACACCCCGGAGCTCGACAAGCTGCGGCAGATCGCGCCGGGTGTCCTGTGGGTCGCGGCCCTGCTCGCGAGCCTGCTCTCGCTCGAAAGCCTGTTCCGCGAGGATGCGCAGGACGGCACGCTGGAGCAGATGCTGCTCGCCGGTCAGCCGTTGGCGGCGCTCGCGCTGGCGAAGACCGCGGCGCACTGGCTGCTCACCGGGCTGCCGCTCACCCTGATGGCCCCCGTACTGGGCATCGCGCTCGGCGTGCCCGGCTCCGCGATGCCCGGCATTCTGTCATCATTGGCGCTCGGCACCGTGACGCTGAGCCTCGTGGGCGCGGTCGGCGCGGCGCTGACGCTGGGTGTCCGGCGGGGCGGGGTGCTGCTCGGGCTGCTGACGCTGCCGCTCACCGTCCCTACCTTGGTGTTCGGCGCGCGCGCGACGGAACTCGCGATCGCCGGCGAAGGTCTGAGCGGTGCGCTCTACCTGCTCGCCGCGCTCGCGGTGCTCGCGGTGACGTTGGCGCCGCTCGCAGTGGCCGCCGCCCTGCGCATCGGATCGGAGTGACGACGGCATGGACTGGACCTGGTTCCACAAATTCGGCTCGCCACCGCATGTCTACCGGTTGGCCGGTACGCTCACGCCCTGGTTCGCGTGGCCGGCCGGCATCCTCATCATCGCGGCCCTGTACGGCGGTCTCGTCCTCGCGCCGCCCGATTACCAGCAGGGCGATGGCTTCCGCATCATCTATGTCCACGCCCCGTCGGCGTGGCTGTCGACGATGGTCTACGCGGTGATGGCGAGCGCCGCCGCCGTCGGGCTCATCTGGCGCATGAAGGTCGCGCACGCGGTGGCAGCGAGCTGCGCCGGCGTCGGGGCGTCCTTCACCGCGGCCTCGCTCGTCACCGGCATGCTGTGGGGCGAGCCCATGTGGGGGACCTGGTGGGTGTGGGACCCGCGGCTCGTGGCGCAGCTCGTGCTGCTCTTCCTGTTCCTCGGTTACATCGGTCTGCGATCGGCCATCGACGACCTCGGCCGCGCCGACCGTGCGAGCGCGGTGCTGGCGATCGTCGGCGTGGTCAACCTGCCGATCATCCGTTACTCGGTGGAATGGTGGAACTCCATCCACCAGACCCCCTCGGTGATGAAGATGGACCGCCCGTCGATGCCGATGGACATGCTCGCGCCGTTGTTGATGATGCTGCTCGGCTTCACGCTGTTCTTCGGTGCCGTCCTGCTGGTGCGTCTGCGCGCCGAGGTGCTGCGCCGCGAGCGCGGCGCCGCCTGGGTCAAGGAGGTCGTGTCTTGAGCGAGTTCTTCCATATGGGCGGATACGCCGCCTATCTTTGGCCGGCCTATCTGCTGACCTTCGCCGTGCTGGGCTGGAACGTGCTGTCGGCGCGACGCGCGCTGCGCGAGGCGAGGGCGGAGGCCCGACGCCGTCTCGCCGCCGATCGGGAGGATGGGACATGACCCCTCGTCAGCGGCGTCTCGCTCTCGTCGTCGGCATCCTCGCCGGCGTGTCCGTCGCAGCGCTGCTCGCGATGCGCGCCTTCGAGGACAACGTGATGTTCTTCTTCGATCCGTCGCAGGTGGCGACCGGCGAGGCGCCGGTCGACAAGCGTTTCCGCTTGGGCGGCATGGTGCGGCCCGGCACGGTGCAGCGCACCCCGGGCAGCCTCGAGATGAGCTTCATCGTCACCGATTTCAAGCGCGATGTGCCGGTGCGCTACGAGGGCGTGGTGCCCGATCTCTTCCGCGAGAACCAGGGCGTCGTCGCGCACGGGCGTCTCGGCAAGGACGGTACTTTCGTCGCCGACGAGATCCTCGCCAAGCACGATGAGAACTACATGCCCCCCGAGGTGGCGAAGGCGATCAAAGAGAAACACGGCGGTGTGATGCCGGTGAACCCCGACCACAAGGGCGTCCCGCGCACATGATCGCCGAACTCGGTCATTACGCCATGGTACTGGCCCTGGTCGCTGCGGCGGCGCAGACGGTGTTCGGCCTGTTGGGTCCGACCGCCGGGCGCGGGCACTGGCTCGCCGCGGTACGCCCGGCGGCCATCGTGCAGTTCCTGTTGGTGACCTTGTCGCTCGCCGCGTTGATCACGGTCTTCGTGCAGAACGATTTCACGGTCGAGTATGTCGCGGCGAACAGCAACAGCGCGTTGCCGGTCGGCTACCGCGTCGCAGCGGTGTGGGGCGCCCATGAGGGTTCGCTCCTGCTCTGGTGCTGGATCCTCTGCGCGTGGATCCTCGCCGTGGCCTTGCTCTCCCGGCGTCTGCCGCCGGAGTTCGCGGGCAGGGTGCTCGGGGTCCTCGGCATCGTCAGCATCGGGTTCCTGCTGTTCACCATCGCCACCTCCAACCCCTTCGCGCGCCTCGACCCGGCGCCGCCGGATGGTCGCGACCTCAACCCCTTGCTGCAGGACCCTGCGCTCGCAGCCCACCCGCCGATGCTCTACGCGGGCTATGTCGGTCTGGCGGTGGCGTTCGCCTTCGCCTGTGCCGCGATGATCGAGGGACGACTCGACCAGGCATGGGCACGCTGGATGCGGCCCTGGACCACCGTGGCCTGGGCTTTCCTCACCGTCGGCATCGCTCTCGGTTCGTGGTGGGCGTACTACGAGCTCGGATGGGGCGGCTACTGGTTCTGGGACCCGGTCGAGAACGCGTCGTTCATGCCTTGGCTCATCGCCACCGCGCTCATCCATTCGCTGGCGGTCACCGAGAAGCGCGGCCTCTTCAAGAGCTGGACGCTGCTGCTTGCCATCCTCGGGTTCTCGTTGTCGTTGCTCGGCGCCTTCCTCGTCCGCTCCGGCGTGCTGGTGTCGGTGCACTCGTTCGCGGCGGACCCCGCGCGCGGCATGTTCATCCTCGCGTTCCTGGTGGTCATCGTGGGCGGTGCGCTCGCGCTCTACGCGTGGCGCGCGCCGCGGCTGCGCAGCGAGGCGGGGTTCGAGTTCACCTCGCGCGAATCCTTCCTGCTCTTCAACAACATCCTGCTCGTGGTCGCGACGGCGGCGGTGTTCGCCGGCACGATGGCCCCGCTGATCTCGGACACGCTCGGACTTGGGACGCTCTCGGTCGGCCGCCAGTACTTCGATCCCACCTTCCTGCTGCCCACCCTTCCGCTGATCGCTCTCGCAGCGGTCGGCCTGCATGCCGGCTGGAAGCGCGGTCGCATCTCGCAGCGGCGTGGGCCCATCCTGGTGACATTGGTGATGGGCCTGCTGATCACGCTCGCGCTCGTGTTCGGCGCCTGGAGCGGCGCGAAGGTGCTCACGCCGATCGGTTTCGCGCTCGGTCTGTGGCTCATCGGTTCCGCGCTCGTGGATCCGATCGACCGCATGCGTCGCAAGCTCGCCATGACACCCGCCGTCGTGGGGATGGCGATCGCGCACGCCTCGCTCGGCCTGTTCGTGGTCTCCATCACCGCGGTCGAGTCCTACACGCGTGAGCGCGACCTCGCGCTTGCGGTGGGCGAAGCCGGTACCGTCGGCGAGTACGAGTACCGCCTCACCGGTCTCGAGATGCGCGAGGGTCCGAACTACGATGCGCTGCGCGGCGAGATCGTGGTGAGCGAGGGCGGCCGGCCGATCGGGTTGTTGCATCCCGAGAAGCGCAACTATTGGGTGCAGCGCCAGCAGATGACCGAGGCGGGCATCGACATGCAGCTGACCCGGGACATCTTCGCGGCGCTGGGTGAAGACCTCGGCGCCGGCCGCTGGAGCGTCCGCGCGCAGGTGCGGCCGCTGATCAACTATGTCTGGCTCGCGGCGTTGCTGATGGCGATCGGCGGCATCATCGCCGCCTGCGATCGGCGCTACCGCCGCGAGGCGCCGGATGCGCGCGCGGGGGAGGGCGAGTCGTCGTGAACCGCTTCCTCCTGCCGGCCGGTCTGTTCGCGCTGCTGGTGGTGGTGCTCTTCGTCGGCATCCAACGCGCCCCGCAGAAGAACGTCATCCCCTCGGCGCTCATCGGGAAGCCGGCGCCCGCGATCCGGTTGCCCGTGCTCGGTGGTCAAGGCGAGTTCGACTCCGCGTCGCTGCGCGGTCGATGGTGGGTGCTCAATGTCTGGGGCACCTGGTGCCCTGAGTGCCGCGTGGAGCACGACATGCTGCTCGAGATCGCGCGCAGCGAGGTCGTCCCGATGGTCGGCCTCAACTGGAAGGATGACGATATCGCCGCTCAAGCCTGGCTGCGCGACCTCGGTGATCCGTACGACGCGATCCCGGCCGACCGCGAGGGGCGTGTGGCCATCGACTGGGGCGTCTATGGTGCGCCGGAGACCTTCCTCATCGACGAGCGTGGCATCGTCGTCTACCGTCATGTCGGCGCGATGACGCGCGAGGTGTGGGCACGGCAGTTCCTGTCCCGCATCCCCAAGCCGGCGGGTGCGGTCGGATGAGCCGTCGCATCGCCCCGGTCCTGCTCGCGTTCTGGCTCGTACTTTCGCCGGTCGCGTGGGCCATCGATCCCGTCGAACTGCCGGACCCCGTGCTGCAGGAGCGCTACCGGGCGCTGACCCACGAGCTGCGCTGCATGCAGTGCCAGAACCAGTCCATCGCCGATTCGCCGGTGAGCCTCGCCGGCGACCTGCGCCGCGAGGTGCGTGAACTGCTGGCTGCGGGCAAGACCGACGCCGAGATCCGCGAGCATCTGGCCTCACGCTACGGCGACTTCATCCTGTTCCGGCCGCGTTTCACCGCCCAGACGGCGTGGCTCTGGGTCACGCCGGTGCTGCTGCTGCTGCTCGGACTCTTCGTCGCGCTGCGCATCATCCGCGGACGCGCATCGCTCGCCGACGTCGATCCCACCGAACCGGATGCAGGTCAGGATATGGGCGCAGCACGCCGCGAGGACCGACGGCCATGATCCTCTTCTGGGTGCTGGCGCTCGCGCTCGCCGTCGCCGCCGCGATCGCGATCATCTGGCCCTTGTGGCGCGGTCCGGGGCGCGGCGTCGGATCGGGAGCGGGTCGGATCGCGGCAGCGGTCACCGCGGTGTTCGTCGTCGTCGGCGGCTCCGCCATCTACCTGTGGTCCAGCCGATGGGGTTGGCCGGAGACGCCGCAGGGCGATACCCCGGCGGCCATGGTGTCGAAGCTCGCGCGCCGGCTCGAGAAAGAACCGGATGACCTCGCCGGATGGTTGATGCTCGGACGTTCGCAGACCGCGCTCGGCCAGTATCCGCTCGCGGTGCGCGCGTACCAGCGCGCCGACCGTCTCGAGGGCGGTCGGAACGCCGAGGCCGTGCTCGGCATGGCCGAGGCGATGTTGCTGCAGGCCGACGGCAAGATGGACGACCGTGCCGCGCGTCTCTTCGAAAGAGCGCTGGAACTCGACCCCACTTGGGGCAAGGCGCAGTTCTTCGGTGCGCTCGCCGCGCAGCGCCGCGGCGACGTGCCGCTCGCCGTCTCGCGCTTCGAGTCGATGCTCGCGGCGCAGCCTTCCGAAGACGTCCGTCGCGTCATCGAGGAACAGATCGCCGTGTTGAAGGCGACGCCGCAGAGTCCGGAGGCCGCTTCATCGGCGCCGACGAACGACGCCGCGGCGGCGTCGGCCGCCGCGCCTGCCGAGGCGGTCGCGGGCGGCCCGACGATCAGCGTGACGGTGTCTGTGGCACCGGCGTTGGCGCCGCGGGTGACGGCGGGCGCCACCTTGTTCGTGTTCGTGCGTGCCCCGGATCGACCGGGGCCGCCGCTCGCCGTCAAGCGTCTGCCTGCGGTGTTGCCGGCGTCGGTCACCTTGACGGCGGCGGACAGCATGGTGCCCGGCCTCGCGTTCGCGGACGGCCAGACGGTCGAGGTGTCCGCCAAGGTCTCGGCCGACGGCAGCGCGACGCCGAAGGCGGGCGACCCGATCGGTCGCGTCAGTCATACGGTCGGCAAGGGCGGTACGCTCGCGCTCGTCATCGACGGTCTCACGCCGTGAGCGGACCCGATCCGCACGGACGCGACGCGCGGCTGGGCGGGTCGCGCGCCGACATCAGGATCGATGCCGCGTGGCTGCTGCGGCCGGGTGAAGGGCGTGCCGTGCTGGCCTCCGGCGCGGCGTATCTGTTCCTGCTCGCCGGCTATTACATGCTTCGCAGCCTGCGCGAGGCGTACGCGCTCGAGGTCGGTCGCGAGCACATCGCGACGCTGTTCTACATCGCGTTGGCCGTCATGGTCGTCGTGCTGCCGCTCTACTGGTTCGTCGTCGCCCGACTGCCACGCCGCTCGATGTTCCCGGCGATCTACTCGGCGGTCGCGCTGCTGTTCCTCGGTCTCGCCTTCGGCATGCAGGCCATGCCGGGTAGCAAGCTGCTGCCGGCGGTCTACTGGGTGTCGGTGACCTCGCTCAACCTTTTCATCGTCTCCGTGTTCTGGAGCGTCATGGTCGATGCCTGGCGGTCCGGGTCGGCCAAGCGGGTCTTCGGTTTCATCGCCGCAGGCGGGAGCATCGGCGCCATCCTCGGGCCGATGTTCAACAGCCTCTT
>Ga0315904_10002756_pt1 | contig 26763 bp, 23 predicted proteins | sample LakEriMetagenome_6_FD_203529 | JGI IMG/M metagenome (GOLD analysis project Ga0315904, IMG submission 203529) | Freshwater fungal communities from buoy surface, Lake Erie, Ohio, United States - Buoy 12 MA120 | ecosystem: Environmental > Aquatic > Freshwater > Lake | place: USA: Lake Erie, Ohio...
ACCAACTGTGCCAATCCGGTTTCTTCGCCTACGGCAAACATCAGTTACACCGTTCGTTACACCGACACTAACTCGGGTTGTTTTGTAGATGGCGATGTGGCTATCACCGTAAATCCGGTGAAAGGCGTGGCTTACATTCCCACCGCCTTCTCGCCAAACAATGACGGCATGAATGACCTATTTAGAGTAGGCGGCAGCAACATCAAAGACATTTACTTAACGGTCTACAACCGCTGGGGCGAAAAAGTGTTTGAAGAAAAGAGCGCCCTTCCGGCTTGGGATGGCACCTTCAAAGGAGTGCGTCAACCACTTGGCGCTTATGTTTATTATGCCACGGTGACGTTCAACGATAACACCAGATCAAACTATCAAGGCAATGTGACTTTGCTTCAATAGAAATCAGTAAGTCAATATTCAAAAATGACACCATCAGGTGTCATTTTTTTTATCTCTATTCTTGTTTGGTAAGAATTACTACCCAAAAATCTGATTAAACAATTTGTTACCGAAAAGAGAAACGGCCACGGCTGTGGCGATGATAGCGGCCACTAAAACGGCTCCGGCAGCAATGTCTTTAATCTTTCCGGCTAGTGCGTTGTAGTTGGGCGACACGAGGTCTATCACATTTTCAATGACGGTGTTGAACATCTCTGCCACTATCACCAGGCCATAGGTCAAAAAAATGATACTCCACTCCACGGCCGACATGCCGAGCAAAATGCCACCCGTGGTGACGAGGATGACGGCAATGCCGTGTATGCGCAGGTTTTGCTGCTCGCGAAAAGCGATGATCATTCCTTTGTTGGCGTAGCCAAAGCTTTTGAAAAGTTTTTTGAGGTCTATCATAACTGTTGGATGGCTTGTTGGAGTAAATGTGAAGGAGAGAAATCTATATTGACAAAACCGCTGGTTGGCGCGGTGGCGTCTATAGTGGTTTTGAGGTCGAAGTTGTGTTGCGGTGCGGTGATGGCTATTTTCTTTTTGTGCATGATGTTGGCCAAATATTCTTGTTCGGTTTGGCCGGGTGTGGGCACAAAGATGGCTTTTTTCTGCGAACCGATTAAATCCATCACGGTGCTGTAGCCGGAGCGCGCTACAATGATTTCACTTGCTCCAATCAGTTGGTTCAATTGGTCGGCATCGGCAAAATTCATTTCCGTTAGTTGTTCATGCCGCATGGTGTGCTGCTCGCCAGAAAAATCGCCCCAAATAAAGACAGCCGGAATATCAAGTTCCTTGAGTTGTTTTTTGAGTATCTCTCCCAATTGCTCGCGCTGAGGCGAAGGGCCGGAGAGCAAGGCCAGTACTTTATACCGCGATGGCACTAGAGGGATGGATAATCTAGAAAGAAAGCCGATAAAAACGGGTTGGATAGACGATGGATGTTGTAATAAATCAGGCGTCAACAAACCATCCGGAGCCGGTACCCAGCAGGTTTGAAAGTGGCTAATCTGACGATGGTTAAAATAGTTGACCAAAGGCTGCATACATCGCCAAGCCTTAGGCATGAGCACCGTGAGTTGATGCGTGATAAAAACATTGTGAGCCGCATCGGCATAAAACCCATAGCGGTTGTCTGAAACGACTATATCTATGTTTTCATTTTTCACTATTGCCTTAGCTAGTTTGTTTTCCTCTTTTATGGTTTGGATAAAATGAGGTAATTGAGTGGCCATAGCCAAGACCATGTGGTCATTATTGGAATAGGTTGGATTATAGCCGGGCAATTCGTAGGCTTTCAAATCTGGGAATTGTTGTTGCAACAAACACAGTGAAGCACCACTGCCGGCCAGCAAAACTTCGTGACCTTGCGCGATGAACTCACGCACGATGGGCACACACCTGGTGGCGTGGCCAAGCCCCCAATCAAGCGGGGCGACTAATATTCGTTTGCGTGTTTTCAACCGAAAAAAATTAATTTCGTTTTTATTCGTTACGTATTTATGCCAACACAAATAAAACATATCCTACGCTTTACTGTTATGCTAACTATCGGTTTGACCTTAGCGGGAGAACTTTCAAGCTGCAAAGTCAACAAATGTGACTGCCCGACTTTTGGCGGCCACCGACAAAAACACTAAACAACTAACTATGTTAATTACCAAAAAAGTAGAAAAAGCGCTTAATGAACACTTAGAACTCGAAATGAATGCTGTGTACAGCTATCTTTCCGTGGCCTCATGGTGTGAACGCGAAGGGCTGGAGGGCTCTGCTAAGTTTTTCTTCAAGCAGTCTGCCGAAGAGAATACTCATTTCATGAAGTTTTTCAGTTACATCAACGAAGTTGGCGGCCATGCATTAGTGCCCGCTTTGAAAGCACCAAAGTATGAGTTCAAGTCAATAGCCGAAGCTGTAGAAATGGCCTTGGGGCATGAGCAAAAAGTGACGAAAGCGATTTATAAAATCATTACTCTCTCTAAGTCTGAAGGCGACCATGCCACCGAAGACTTTCTTCGCTTCTTTGTGGATGAACAGAAAGAAGAAGAAGTGCAATTCAAACGGATTTTGGATAAAATAAAATTGATAGGCGGTGGGCCACAAAGTCTTTACTACATTGATAAAGAGTTTGACAAACTATCTGCCACCACCTCCGGCAAAAAGAAAAAAGATAAGGGAGCAGAAGCAGAATAACCCAACAAAGTCACATAATTTGAAGCCACAGCTCAGCCGAGTTGTGGCTTTTTTGTTAAATATTGGTCATCTTATATAATTATGCCGACCAGCTATTGACAAAAGCAGTTGTCGCCATTACATTGAGCTATAGCTAAATGGAGAATTTCATGAAATCATTGGATAAACTTAGGGTAGGCGAACGCGCTTACATTGTAGAAATTAGCAATAACAAACTGCAAGAAAAGCTATTTGAAATGGGTATTTTACCGGGCGATGAAGTCATTATGAAAGTCAATAGTGAAAAACACAATTCAGTGATAGTAAGTGTACGCGGTCAAACATTCAACTTGTTTAAACCCGCTGCCGAAACGATTATTACTCGCGCTCTAAGTTTTGAGTTTAGTCTGAACTAGGTTCGAGCAATTCATAAGCCACACAGCGGTTTTGCTGCTGTAACTCCTCCGGACACATCGAACTAACACATCCGTTTCTCGATTTTTCACTGCCGAAATACATGGAGTTTACTTTATCAATGGCAATTCCATTTTGAATTAAGTAACGCAACATGCTGTCTGACCTCCGCAAAGAAAGTTGCTTAGCATTGTTCTCATCTGCCGAAGCAATGGCATACAAGGCCACCATTTTTGTTGGATTATCTTTTATCAACTGCAACAAGTCTTTGAACTCTGCCTTTTGTTTGGCGCCAATTTCTACTGAATTTTTATCAAAATTGATAGCCGAGAGATTAATGTTGAGTTTATTTTTGGTAATAGCAGGTTCTTTAACCTCAGGCTTTGGCAGCTCAACAGGAGCGGGTTGTGCATTCTTTTCTATATTTAGCTGCTCTTCTTTCTTTGTGCTAGCCAAAGCAGGATTTTGCGCTTCCTTCTCTTTCTTTTGTAGCAAAGCAGGTTCGGCTTTTAACTTTTCTTGCGCTGCATTGATGGCGGCCACCGATTCGGAGAATAACTTTTGTGCTGCGGTAGTTTTTGCTAATTCAAGCAATGCCAATTGGACTTTTGCATTGGCTAAAGAATCGGTTTTTGCTTTTTCTTGTGCTTTTGTCTGTACTCTAATCTGAGAAAGTGAATCCGCAACCTGTTCAGCTCTTTGCATAGCCACAATTTTAGCTATCGAATCAGCTTTTGCTTTAGTTTCAATTGCCTTTTTTGCTTCTATAGCCTGCGTTTTTACGCTGGCGATTGAGTCTTCTTTTACTTTGTTAGTTTGGCCATTTAAAGCCTCCAACATCTTTTTGTTTTCCGCTACTTCGCGAGCAGTTTGCAAACTGTCTTCTTGTTGCTTTTGGAGGTTAGCTAATTCTTGAGCACGTTTTGCAAAAGCTAAATCAGACTTTTGTTGAACAGCTATTTTTGCTTCCATTTCTTTAACTTTTGCTTCAGCCGCCAATCTATCCTTCTCGATGGTATTCGAATTTTCTACTGCCGGTTTTACTATATAATCTTTGATAACCCCCACCTCTAGGTTCTTATCTTCTTTCCGTTTCTTTGAAGCCGGTGTCGTATTAATTGATAAATCAGGCGTCTTTTTAGCCTCTAATTCTCGTTTACGCAAGGCCTCAATTTCTTTGAGTGCTTTTTCAAGTTCTGCTTGAAGTTGAGCTATTTTATCATCCGCTATTTTTAATTTCTCAGCCGCAATAAATGGTTGCTTTGTTTCGGCAAAAGGCACTAATTCTTTCTCCTTTGTTAGGGCGGTGGTAACTACTGGGTTTGTTTTAGGATTTTTGGCTGTCGTAGGATCATAACCTTCACGGACGTCTGTTTGTGCATACAAAACAGGGTCTAAAGCCACATTTAGTTTATAGTCTAATGGAATATTAAACCCAACAGTGGAGAAATAAAACGTAGTGTCCTTGTACTTATTAATAATTCCCGTAGAACGTTTATCAATTGAAAATTTGTAGTTGGTTTCGTAATCAAGTTTAAAATTATAGGCCCCATCTATACCCGTAGTTTGACGGCTCTCCAAGCGCGTCATTATATTTTTTAAAACAACCACGGCACCATGAATGGGAAAATCTTCATCTGCGCTTTTCACTACTCCCATCAGGCGCATACCGTCCTTTTTCAACTTTACCAACACATTGTTGGCGTTTAGCGCACCATTTTTGTCGGTGGAAACTTCAAAAGTGGTGTCAGTGTAGCCGGTGTAAGTGATGTGAATTTTGTAAGTCTGGCTTTTAGCCGGAGTAAATTTGTAGGTACCGTTAAAATAAGTCTTCAACATTTTGAAGGGTTTGCCGCCTTCCAGAATATCCACATTTGCTTGGTAAATAGGCGCACTTAGACTGTCATTTTTTTTGACAGTTCCCGTAAAATCTTGTGCAAATAATTGACCCGTGCTAAACCACAGTACTAGCAATACGTAAAATTTCTGCTTCACAGCGCAAACTTTTTGGTGAATGAAGTCGAACTTTTTAGTTCTGGTGCAATTTAGGTTTCAAATACAATGCCGTATATGAATGTTTTACACTTAAAATTCCTTCGGGCACACCTTGGTAGACAAGTTCACCGCCCTCATCGCCTCCATCGGGGCCTAAATCAATCAACCAATCTGCACATTTTATCACATCCATGTTGTGTTCAATCACCACTACTGTATGCCCTGCTTCTATCAGTTGGTTAAACGAAGAAACTAATTTTTTGATGTCATGAAAATGTAACCCGGTGGTAGGTTCGTCAAAAATAAACAGCATTGGGTTGGGCGAAGTGCCTCGCGTGAGATAAGAAGCTAACTTCACTCTTTGCGCCTCGCCACCGCTCAAGGTAGAGCTAGATTGACCGAGTTTCACATAACCCAATCCCACATTTTTGAGTGGCATAAGTTTGGCCGTTACATCTTTTGCGTCTACAAAAAAGTCAATGGCTTCATCGACACTCAACTCTAAAATCTCATAGATATTTTTCTCTTTGTACTTAACTTCCAATATCTCTTCTTTAAATTTTTTTCCATTGCAAGCTTCACACTTTAAATGCACATCGGCCAAAAATTGCATTTCTACAATCACTTCTCCATCGCCTTTGCAGGTTTCACAACGACCGCCTTCCACATTGAACGAAAAGTCTTTGGGTTGATAGCCTCTGATTTTAGACACTTGTTGTTTAGAAAATAAATCTCGAATGCCGTCATAAGCTTTTACATAAGTCACAGGATTAGACCGCGAACTTCTTCCCAAAGGATTTTGGTCAATCAATTCAACCGCAGTTATCTTTTTTAAATCTCCGGTCATATCACGATACACCCCCGGTTTTTCACCCGAGCCATCAAACAAACGCACCAAAGCCGGATATAATATTTTTTTAATCAAAGTGGTTTTCCCCGAGCCGCTCACTCCGCTCACCACTGTTAAGGCTTTAAGCGGTACTTTAATATCTATGTTTTTTAGATTGTGTTGTTTAGCTCCGGTCAGACTAATCCAATTGGACGGTTGTCTACGATTTTTTGAATACGCTATTTCCAACTTCCCATTCAGGTATTGAGCTGTTAGCGTATTGCTTTTCAAAATATCGGTTGATGAGCCATTAAACATCACTTCGCCTCCATTAATGCCCGCCTCGGGACCCATGTCTACAATATGGTCACAAGCTTTCATGATATCTTCATCATGTTCTACCACCACTACTGTGTTGCCCAAGTCGCGCAAGTTTTTTAGCACAGTAATCAATCGATCTGTGTCGTGTTGGTGAAGCCCGATACTCGGTTCATCTAAAATGTAGAGCGATGAAGTTAAATTGCTGCCGATGGAGCGAGTGAGATTGATGCGCTGCGTTTCACCACCCGAAAGTGTGTTAGATAATCTATTCAATGTCAAATAACCCAAGCCCACATCCATCATGGTTTGCAAGCGCGTGTTTATTTCTATCAAAATACGTTGTGCAATTTTTGTGTCAGTTTCGTCTAGCATCAACGTTTTAAAAAACGGATACAACTCTTTGATGGGCAAAAGCAATAATTCGGCAATATTTTTACCATTGATTTTTACGTACTGTGCGTCTTTGCGTATGCGCGAACCTTTGCAGTCGGGGCAATTAGTTCTACCACGAAAGCGCGACAGCATTACTCGATATTGTATCTTGTAACTGCTTTGTTCCAGAAACTTAAAAAACTCATTTAGCCCAGCAAAATATTTATTACCCGTCCAAAGCAATTGTTTTTCCGCATCACTTAAATCGCGATACGCGCGATGGATAGGGAAGTCAAAAAGAATGCCTTTTTTGATTAACGGTTCTGCCCATTCGCTCATCTTCTCCCCTTTCCAAGGCGCGATGGCGCCTTCGTAAACTGACAATTCTTTGTCAGGAAAAATCATGTCTTCATCCAAGCCCATCACGGTGCCAAATCCTTCACAAGTTTTGCAAGCACCAAACGGATTGTTGAAGTTGAATAAATTTTGCGAAGGCAATTCAAAGTTGATGCCATCGGCTTCAAACTTGTTATTGAAAATTTTCTCTTGTTTATCGCCATACACAATCACACACTCATGGTGACCTTCATTAAAAGCCGTCAACACGCTATCGGCCACGCGCGAAGGCAAGTCTTCATCTTCTGTGTTTACCACCAAGCGATCTACCAATACACGAATGACTTTCGCTCTGATTTTAACCGCATCTTTATCTTCGAGCAACGATTCGATGTTGGTCGTTTGTCCATCATGCTCAATGCGTGTGAAGCCTTTTTGCAGCAATAATTTCAATTCTTCGGCAAAGGTTTTCGCTACTTTGTTTTCGAAATAGACAAATACTTTTTCACCAGTTTTTAGTTTGAATATGAAGTCAACCACATCGTTCACTTCATGTTTACTCACCAACTCTCCGCTAACGGGCGAATACGTTTTCCCGATGCGAGCGAACAAAAGCCGAAGATAATCGTACAACTCCGTAAGCGACCCTACCGTGGAGCGAGTTGTTCTTGTAGATACTTTTTGTTCGATGGCAATGGCCGGACACAAACCTTTGATGTAGTCCACATCAGGTTTATCCATGCGATTGAGGAATTGGCGTGCGTAGGAAGATAAACTTTCTACATAGCGTCTTTGCCCTTCAGCATAAAGCGTATCTATACTTAGTGAAGATTTGCCGGAACCAGAAACTCCAGTGAAAACGATGAACTTATTTTTAGGTAGTTCTACGTCCACATTCTTTAAATTGTGAACGCGAGCGCCTTTGATAAAAATTTTTTGAGCAGAAATATTTGGAATATTCAAATTCTTTTTTTTATATTCGGTCATACAAAATAAAAACAGCCTATTGCGAGAGCCTTTACTTTTTTAGATTTATTATCAGACAAAAATAGTTTTTAAAGGTTCATTCACGCATAAACAAAGCAATAGGATTTCAATTTCATTTTTATTTATTTTTCATCACTAAACCATTCGCTATAGGCCAAACTTTACGTTTATATTTTTTCACCACCTAAATCGTAAGGTTATGCGTACTACCATCATTAGCGACCAGGAACTGATAGACAGCTACCTGAAAGGCAACGAGATTGCCTTAGAAAGACTAATTCACCGCCACAAAGACAAAGTGTATACAGCAATTTATTGCTTGGTGAAAGATACGTACTTGGCAGAAGACCTTTTTCAAGAAACATTTATCAAAGCAATAGACACGTTGCGCACCGGACGCTACAACGAGGAAGGCAAATTTGCACCTTGGGTGCTGCGCATTGCTCACAACTTGTGTATTGACCATTTTCGCAAGTTGAAACGCACACCGGGTATTGTGACCAGCGATGGCGATGACATTTTCAAATATATGCGTTTTGAAGAAACAGCTCACGAAGAGCATCAACAAGTGGAGCGATTCGAAACTAAGCTGAAAGAACTGATAGAAATGCTACCCGAAGAGCAAAAAGAGGTGGTTATTTTGCGTCATTTCTTCAACTTCAGTTTTAAAGAAGTATCTGATTACACCAATTCTCCACTCAACACCTGCTTGGGTCGTATGCGCTACGCGCTCATCAACCTCCGCAAGCTGATGGAAGAACATAAGATTGCCATTCAATAAAGATTTTTTGGTTGTACTAGTTGTTTAAATCCCCGACCTTATTGGTTGGGGATTTTTTTGTTTGTGAAAAAAACTTAACCCATACACAATAAAGCAACACATGGGCGTTTAAGTATCAAATATTAAAACCAAACTCATGATAAAAACATCTACTTCTAATCTTCTTCTCCTTCACACTTATGGTGAAACCACCGAACTTCAAAAACAAGAGATTGCTCAGCTAAGCGCCAACGATCCAGACATTACTGAAGAATTAATGAGTTATGTGCGCACTAAACGCCAACTCAACAAAAAATTGCTTAGCCCGAGCGCCACTTCTGTACGAATTATAATGGAGCATAGCTTTAAAACAGAGCAACTGCAAGAGATTTAATTCGAAGTCGCCTAACTTTCAGCCGATTTCAATCTTTGCAAAATAGCTTTCCCTCACCTTACAATTATAATGTTGTATGAATTTGGCGTAGTGAGACCTTTCACTATTTTTAGTGATTGATAAACCCAAAAACTACCCGTTATGAAACTCACTCGCTATTCGTTTTTGATCCTACTCAGTGCTTTTACGTTTCTATTTAGTGTATTCTCTTGCGATAAAGACTGTGATGATGACAAAAACACAGGAAAAGACTGCACGAATTATCGTCCTGTCATTTTTCTTCACGGATTTCTAGCGTCAGGTGACACTTGGGCCAACCAAGTGATGCGTTTTTCAGCCAATGGCTATTGCGACAAGCAACTTTACGCTTATGATTGGAACACACTCGGCAACGGCAATGATGTAAATGCATTGAATGCTTTTATTGATACAGTTTTAGCGAAAACAGGTGCCACACAAGTAGACCTCGTTGGCCACTCGGCAGGTGGCGGTTATGGCTATAATTTCTGTAACGACACTGCTCGCGCAAAAAAAGTCGCGCACTATGTACACATCGGCAGCAGCTCGCAAAGCTCTCCGGCCGGTGTAAACGATGAAGTACCTTCACTCAACATTTCTTCTGCAGGCGATGCCGTGGCTGGTGCAACAAGCATCACGGGTGGCACAAATATTGAACTGCAAAATAAAGATCACTATGAAGTAGCCACCTGCGCTGAAGCATTTATTGAAATGTTTAAATTTTTCAATAACGGATCCACACCCAGCATTACAACTTTTGCCACACAAACAGCAGAAGTTATCGTTTGTGGTAAAGCCTTAGCCCTTGGCGAAAACACACCAAATGCCGGAGCTTCAGTGAAAGTATATGAACTCAATTCAGACAATGGAGAAAGAATTGGTGGCACACCCAAGTTTACTATCACCGTCAATGACAAAGGGTTTTGGGGACCGATTACAATAAAATCACGCACCAATTATGAATTTGAAGTGATTAGCACCACAGCCGGAGATCGAGTGGTGCATTATTATAGAGAAGGTTTTGTGAGCAATAATCCTTTGGTTTATCTGCGCACTTTACCTCCGGCATCATCATTGGCCGGACAACTACTTGCCGGTTTACCTAAAAATGATAATCAAACCGTAATGGCCGTTTTCACGGCCAACCAAGCTGTGGTGGCCGGTCGCGACTCATTGATTGTTGACAACACAGTGCTTTCTACCACAGCCATCACACCCGCTAGTGCCACGGTAATCGCTATGTTTTTATATGACGACAATAATAATCAGCAAACCGACTTGACTAAACCGTTTTTGTTTAGCGTGTTAAACAGTTTTTTGACCGCTCGCGATGTTTATTTTCAAACTTCTACCCCCTACGCAATTCCATTGCGTTTTAATGGCCGAACATTGCACGTACGTAATTTGAAGTCGGCAACAGATGGTGTAGTAGTAGCTGTTTTTGACTAAAAAATTATTTATTGCTATAATATTTAGTTTTTTAAACAAAAAAATTTAGGTTTGTAAATGAAAAAAAATCCAGAAAACGAAAAAATGAACAAAATGAGCGATGAGAAGAAAGAAAAAATGAAAGCCTTGCAGCTAACGTTGGAGAAACTCGACAAAGCTTACGGCAAGGGCACCATCATGAAGTTGGGCGACTCTAAGGTGTTGCAAGCAGAAGCTATTTCTACCGGTTCCATCGGCCTCGATGTGGCTTTAGGAATTGGCGGATTGCCGAAAGGTCGTGTAGTTGAAATCTACGGACCGGAATCTTCTGGTAAAACCACTTTAGCTATTCAAGCCATTGCTAACTGCCAACGAAACGGTGGCGTAGCAGCTTTCATTGATGCGGAACATGCTTTTGATAAAACCTATGCCGAAAAACTGGGGGTTGATGTCAACAATTTGCTTATTTCTCAACCAGACGATGGTGAGCAGGCACTAGATATTACCGAACATCTAATTCGCTCGGGAGCGATTGACATTATTGTTATTGATTCTGTAGCTGCTCTTGTGCCACGCAGTGAGTTGGAAGGCGAAATGGGCGACTCTAAAATGGGGTTACATGCTCGATTAATGAGCCAAGCATTGCGTAAACTCACGGGAACCATCAACAAGACCGGTTGTTGCTGTATTTTTATCAACCAATTGCGCGAAAAAATTGGGGTGATGTTCGGCAACCCCGAAACCACCACCGGTGGAAACGCTTTGAAGTTTTATGCTTCTATTCGTTTAGACATTCGCAGAATTGGACAAATTAAAAATGGGGATGAAATAACCGGCAACCGCACGCGCGTAAAAGTGGTGAAAAACAAATTAGCACCTCCTTTCCGAGTGACAGAGTTTGACATTATGTATGGTCAAGGAGTGTCTAAAAATGGTGAGATTGTTGACCTAGGCACCGAACTAAACGTTTTACAAAAAAGCGGTTCGTGGTATAGCTACGAAACAACTAAAATCGGTCAAGGTCGCGACAGTGTTAAACAAATGTTGGAAGACAACCCGGAATTGGCAGCAGAAATTGAAGCAAAAATCAGAGCTAAATATGCGCAAGCTATTGAGGTAGTTAAACCGGATGCCATAGAAGCAGAATAAGATACTAGTACTAATTGACACTTTAAATCCGCAGTCCTTCGATTGCGGATTTTTTGTTTTATAAAAAGTTTTACATGAGATGATGATTTACATCATCTTTCATGATGACAACACTCACCATAAATAACATGGTTCACTGATGATGGTCAGAAGCGATGGGCTACGAAGCAAGTATTTTTGTCTCCGTAAATAATTATTAACCCATAAAATAAAACTATGAACACAAGAAAAATTACACTATTGATGGTGTTTTTCATGAGTATCTTGTTTGTCAACGCAGTGAATTCGCAATGCGAGGACTTAAATGGATACGTCAATTCAAAAAACACAGGAGGAACGGGGTACATTACCCTATTCAATGGATTTGAAGAAAGTGCGGCTCAGACTTATCACTACTCAGCTCCAGGTCAAATTAACCAAGTTCGAGTATATGGAAACTATCCCGGTTTAGTGGGAGGTGTTCCTCTTCAAGTCAACATTTATAATGTGGATGCGAATGGCCGACCAACGAGTACTTTAAAATCTGTAAATTTTGCTTGGTATGCTGCGAACAATAGTGCCAACCCTGCAAACTCATTTATTGATGTATCTCTTGGAACCGGTGTGTTTGTAAACGCAAATTTTGCGGTGGGAGTATCTATTCGTCAGGGAGTTTTCCCTTTTGGATTTACATTTCAAGTGCGTTACACCGGAAACGGAGAGTCACTTGGTGAAAATCTAGCTTCTTTAGCAGGTACTTCCACCGGAGGTAACTGGGCAAGTGCAGCAACAGCGTTCAGCAAGGATGGTGACTTTTATTTGGTGCCAAGAATGGTACACTTCAACACTCCTTCTTTTACAGTATCTTCATCTTGCATCGCTACTCAGGGTACGGTTACATTCACCAGCAACTCTACGCTAACTCAAGATAGAATGTTTAACTTGATATCAAAAGCCGGATATACAGGAACTAATAAAATATATACTTGGGATTTTGGTGATGGCTCTGGTTCAAATGTAGCCAATCCAACACATACCTACACTACTGCAGGAAAGAAAACGGTTACACTTACTACAACTATAGAAGGCTGGAACACCACATGCACAGAAACCTTCAGTGCAGAAGTATCTGTTGGTTTAGCGGCTAGTACTTCACAGTTAACTAATGTTTCTTGTTTTGGATTGAATAATGGCAGTATCAATGGTGGTGCGTCAGGTGGTGCATCCCCATACAAATACAGTTTGGATGGACTCAACTATGTAACGTCTAACAGTTTCAACAGTTTAGCTCCGGGCAATTACACCATGTATGTGAAAGATGATTTAGGCTGTATCAAAACATCTAGTTTTGTGATTACACAACCGGCAGCAATTACATTTTCTTCTACACAAACAACCAGCGCTACTTGTGGCAGCACTAATGGTCAAATTTTGGTAACGGCTGTTGGTGGAAATGGAGGCTCATATTCATATACCTTAAATGGTGGCACGGCACAATCTACAGGATTTTTCAATAATTTGGGTTCTGGTTCATATCAAATAGTTGCTACTGCAGCCGGTTGTAGCGGTTCAACTACTGTGATAGTGAATAATCAAGATGGTCCTACTCTTTCATTACCAATCAACAAGCAAAACGTAAGTTGCTTTGGCGGCAATGATGGTGCTATCACATTGTCTGCAGCCGGAGGAACAGGTACTTTGCAATACTCAAACAATGGTGGTGTATCTTTTCAAGCTAGTCCAGTATTCTCTGGATTAACTGCTGGTACTTATTCAACAATCGTTAAAGATGCGGCTGGTTGCCAAAACGGTTCAGTAGTAACTATTGTACAGCCAAGTCAATTAGTATTCAATGCCATACCTACCGCAGTGAGTTGCAATGGTGGCAACAATGGAAGCGTAACTATCACTAGTGCAATTGGAGGTTTAGGAGCGCTATCATACAGCATAAACAATGGAATAACTTATCAGTCCGGTACCACATTTAGTGGTTTGGCTGTAGGAACTTACACCATACTACTTCGCGATATTGCAGGTTGCACTGTAAGTAAAACAATAACTGTTTCTCAACCAAGTCCTTTGTCTGCAACAGCAAGTGTGGTTAATCCTTCTTGCAACGGTGGTACAAATGGAAATATCAACGTCAGCGGAAGCGGTGGTAACCCAGGTTATAGCTATAGTACTGATGGTGTGAACTTTACCAAATATGGTACATATGGAGATTTAGGGGTAGGTATTTATACTTTCTATGTAAAAGACAGAAACAATTGTGTATACCTTACAAATGTTACATTAACTCAACCTAATGCTATTACAGGAAACATTTTAACCACAAACTCAACTTGTGGTAATAGTAATGGAGCATTGTTGGTGCAACCAGCAGGTGGCTCTGGCTCTAACTACCAATTTAGCATAGATGGAGGCGATTCATTTACCGGAAATGCACTTTTTGGTGGTCTATCTTCCGGACAATATTTTATTATAATAAAAGATGGTACAGGATGTGAGCAAACTGTATCCGGCAACGTATTCGACTCTGATGGTCCAACCATTCAAAATGTCACTTCTACCAACATTTCTTGCAATGGTGCATCAGATGGTTCTATCAATGTAACTCTTGTTACGGGTGGAACAGGAACACTTGAATATAGTGTGAATGGTACTGCTTGGCAAACTTCTCCGGTATTAGCAGGCTTAACGGCCGGAACTTACTTAGTGAAAGTAAGAGATGCTAACGGTTGTTTAAGTTCGCAATCTGTTACACTAACCCAACCGGCACCTTTTGTTATTAGTTCAACTAATACCAATTTGGCTTGTAACGGTGGTAATTCAGGTATTATTGATGTAACAGCAATTGGTGGAGCAGGAACTTTGGCTTATAGTATCAACAATGGTGCATCTTACCAATCAAGCAAAGTGTTCAACAATCTTTTTTCCGGAAACTATCTTATAATTGTCAGAGATGCAGCCGGATGTACCGGAGCCTACTTTACCACTTTGACCGAACCTACGCCAATTAATATTTTGACTAGCGTATTAGATGTAACTTGTCATCAAGAAGGTAACGGCCAGATAAATGTAGCTGCTTCAGGTGGTGTTGGTACAAAAACATATAGCATTGATGGAACAAATTACCAACCGGGCAATTCATTCAGCGGTTTAGATGGTGGTACATATACTATTTATGCAAAAGATGCTAACGGATGTGTAAGCTCAAAATCAGTAACCGTGATTGAACCTTTAGAATTAACTGTTGCCGCTAATGTAACTGATGTTTCTTGTGCAGGAGGCAGCAACGGTGTTATTGATCTTTCAGTAACTGGTGGGGTATCTCCATATACTTACGAATGGTCGAACTTCGCTACTACTGAAGATATTTTCAACTTAACTGCAGGAAGTTACTCTGGCATAATTACAGATGCAAATGGCTGCTCTGCTAGTGGTACATTTACTATTTCTCAACCGTCTTTACCATTGATTGTAAATGGAGTTATTACTTCAAGTAGTGAAGGCGACAATGGTGTGATAGATATTACTGTTACAGGTGGATTTGCACCTTATGCATACGATTGGTCAAACGGTGCTATATCTCAAGATATTTCCGGATTAGCTCCTGGCAATTACTCAATTGAGGTGAGTGATATTAAAGGTTGTGTTACTACTAATAGCTTTATAGTAGATGGTACTACCGGATTAACTTCTATCAATGGAGTTGAAGTTAATGTTTTAGTGTATCCTAACCCGGCAAATCAATATGCCGTTATTGAAGCAATTGGCACGACAATCAATAAGGTTAGAGTAACCAATGTAGTAGGTCAAAATGTTATGGAAAGTCAATTTAATAGTTCAAAAATTGAATTGAATACTTCTGAATTACAACAAGGTATTTACCACATCACTTTAATTACCACTAATGGTATCACAAACAAACAACTTCAGGTAATCAAGTAATTTTATTACTGGTGAACAAGTCAACAGCTCTGCAGTTTCTGCAGGGCTGTTTTTATTTTATGTAAGTGACATTAAGTTATTTTGTATTATATTCGATTAAACTTCTTTAGCAAAAATTGTTCTTAATAGAAAAATATAACCCCCCATGAAAAAAATATACTCGTTTATTCTATTCACTTTTTTTGCCGCTCACTTATTCAGTCAAGTAGGCTCATTTACTTTTGATGGTCTTGTTCGCGATTATCGCATACATCTGCCTGCCGGCTACAACAGCAATACCAAATATCCATTGGTGTTTAACTTACACGGCTACACTTCACAAGCTAGCGAACAAGAACTATACAGCATGATGAACCAAACATCGGATGCTGAAAAATTTATTGTGGTCTATCCAAACGGTGTAAATAAAGCATGGAACTCAGGTTTTTTAGGTGGTATGCAATCTACGGTTGATGATATTGGTTTCATCTCTGCATTGATAGACACTATGCATGCTAATTATAGCGTTGATTTAAATCGCGTTTATAGTTGTGGTATGAGCAACGGAGGCTATCAAAGCAACCGTATGGCTTGTGAACTCAGCAATAGAATTGCGGCTATCGCTTCGGTAACTGGTTTAATAACAGATACTGCCGCAGCAAACTGCACACTTACTCGCCCAATGCCCTATATGCAAATACATGGCACGGCTGACCCAACCGTTAACTACAACGGATTCCCATCTTCTTTTGGCGCAGAGGCTACTATCAATTTTTGGTTAAACAAAAATCAATGCGCTACGAATGGTGATACCGTTTTTATGGCGAACACAAACACAACTGATTTATCAACCGTAGAAAAAATAAGCTACACCAATTGTTCAGGAACATGCAAAGTAGTGTTTTATAAAGTGCTTAACGGTGGTCACACTTGGCCGAGTGCATTGCTCGATATTACTTCCGGGCCGACCAACCGCGACATCAATGCTAATCAAGAAATTTGGAACTTTTTTAAACAATACTCTTTAGATGGCGCTGTTAATGTGCCTGTGATAAAGGCATCTATACAAATTAATGTTTTTCCCAATCCGACATCCGATATTATTCGCATTCAATCGAGCGAAAACATCCAACGCGTTACCATCAACAATATGCTAGGTCAACGCATCTTAGAAAAAACCGGAAACTTTGCGAACACAGAAATAAATCTAAATGGATGGAACAACGGTGTGTATTTTATTCAGCTAGAAGGCAACGGGTTTAAACAAACCAAACGAATTGTAAAAGAGTAGTAACGCTCTAAATTATTCAACAAAAAAGCCCTTTTGATTAGAAGGGCTTTTTTTATAATTAAAAATTCTGGTTTGATTAATTATTAATCATCACCGGCATTACCAACATCAACAAATCTTCGTGTTCTGCTTTTTCAACCGGACGTAAAATTCCTGCACGTGTAGGTGTAGACAATTCAATTTCAATTTCATTGGAGTCTAATACGCCTAACATTTCGATGAGAAAACGAGCATTGAATGCAATATCCATATCGCCACCTTCATAACTACAAGTCAAACGCTCATTGGCTTCATTACTGAAATCTAAATCTTGCGCAGAAATTTTCAATTCACTGCCCGCAATAGAAAGTACAACTTGGTAAGTAGTTTTATTAGAATAAATCGAAATACGCTTCATCGCGTTTTGCAATTCCAAACGATTAATAGAAAGTCGATTTGGATTGTTTTGTGGGATAACTGCGTTGTAGTCTGGGTAGTTAGCGTCAATCAAGCGACAAATCAACTTAGTGTTTTCGAACGTGAAAAAAGCGTTCGATTTATTATAGGACACACTCACGCTGCTTTCGTTAAGCGGAAGGCTTCCTTTCAATAAGTTAAGCGCTTTTTTAGGCACAATAAATTGTGCTGTTTTAGCTGCCTTCACATCTGAGCGGTGAAGTTTCACCAATTTGTGGGCATCAGTAGAAACAAACACTACACCATCCGGTGACATTTGGAAAAGAACACCCGTCATAGCCGGACGAAGATCGTCATTGCTCACTGCAAATAGTGTTTTCGCAATAGCATTGGTCAAAGCCGATGCCGGCAAAGTCACTTCAGTTACTGCTTCCGGTTGTGGCACTTTCGGAAAATCATCCGGATTTTCTCCAGTCAATTTGTAGCGACCTGTTTCGGAGGTGATTTCAATACCGAAAGTTTTTTGATCTACTTTAAATGTGAGCGGTTGCTCCGGCAAAGTTTTTAACGTGTCGAGCAAAATGCGGGCAGGAATGGCAATTCGACCATTTTCTTTCGATTCTACTTTCAATTCGGTACTCATAGAAGTTTCCAAATCGGTAGCAAAAACAGTCAAATTTCCTCCATTAATATCAAAAAGGAAATCTTCAAGGATAGGTAACACAGAGCTGGAGTTGATTACTCCGCTGATCATCTGCAAACTCTTTAAAAGGGATGTTGTAGAAACAATAAATTTCATGACACGGGTTTTATTTGACGACAAATATAATTATTGATTGAAATTGCACGGCTTAACTCTTCACAACCTTCGGCCAGGGTGTACACAAATCTGTAAATCATGTAAAATCAGCTACTTATTCGCTAAAAAATCGGCAAACCACTTGCCGCTAGCTTTCACGGTTCTTTCTTGAGTTTTGAAATCTACACCCACTAATCCAAAGCGAGTACGATAGCCTTCTGCCCATTCAAAATTGTCCATAAAGCTCCAAATAAAATAGCCATCCACAGGCGCGCCTTCGTTTTTGGCGCGCAGCACTTCGCGCAAATAACTTTGAATAAATTCCAAGCGCTTAGTGTCGTTGATTTCACCATTCACATTTACATCTTCAAACGCTGCTCCGTTCTCAGTAACATAAATCTTTTTGATTTCAGGATACTCTGCATATTTCTTAATCAACTTGTAAATCCCCTCCGGATAAACTTCCCAACCCATTTCGGTGATGTTTTCGCTCAGCTTTTTGGCCGGAACGTTGGCAAAGTGAATAATCGGAATTAAGCCCAGATTATATACCATCATTCGCGAATAGTTTTGTAAGCCGACAAAATCAAAATCAAATTTCATCTTGGCTTCATCGCCCGGTTGGATGTGTTTTTCAATGTGTTTGCAAGCCGGTAAATCTTTAGTCGGATAGCCGCGCCCCATCACCGGGTCGAGGAATAAACGATTGATAAACGCATCGGCTCTACGAGCAGCTTTTACGTTCGCAGGTTTGTCATTTTTTGCATCAACGTGGCTGCAAGAAAATGTGGTGCCGATGTTACCGTCTTTCACCGTGTTTTTTAAAATCCGTCCACCCGCTCCGTGGCACATCACCACGTTATGCACTGCTTTATAGAACTTACCAAAGTTGACATGGCCGGGAGCATGCATACCAATCAAATAACCCAGTGGTACAAATGCCATAGGTTCATTGAATACCATCCAGTTTTTCACTTTGTCGCCATACGTTTTTGCGCAAAGCTCTACATAGTCTTCAAACCAGCCAATCACATCGCGGTTCGCCCAGCCGCCTTTATCTTCCAATGCTTGGGGCAAATCCCAGTGATAGCACGTGACCCAAGGAGCTACACCTTGCTCCAAACATTTATCAATCACTCGGTGATAAAAATTAAGTCCTTTTTGATTGACAGCACCTTTGCCTTCGGGCAACACACGGCTCCATCCAATAGAAAAACGCGAAGCCGGAATGTTCATCTTGCGCATCAACTCGATGTCGCTAGCGTAGCGATTGTAAAAATCTGCAGCCACGTCACCGTTTTCTTTGGTCTTGATTTTTCCTTTCTTATAGTGCGTAAAGTGATCCCAAATACTTTCGCCTTTGCCATCTACATTCCACGCGCCTTCAATCTGATAGGCGGCAGTAGCTGTTCCCCAAATAAAGTCTTTACCAAAATCGCTACGTCTTAACGTAGGGTCCGCTAAGATTTCAGCTAATAATCCTTTGGGTAAAAGTGAGCCGGCAGCAAGTGCGGCAGTCAGTTTGAGGTATTGTTCACGTGTCATTCGAAAATTGATTTTTGGTAAAAGAAATATAAAACCTGCAAAAAATGAATGATGGCTAAAAAAGTTTTAGCAACTTGCTACTTGGTTATTATTCACCAACAAAATTTACCTATGAAATTTGCGACTACAGTCATTGCGTTATTGGTTTTTGCTACAGTATTTTCACAAGAAAAACCAAAGAAAACGGTGAAAGAAACCTTGAGCGAAATACCGGATATGCTCATTGCTCAACCGGACGCTGCTTTGGATACCAACGCCAACAAATTGATGAACGACAAAATGTATATCATCATTCCACCCTTGTGGCGTGAAGTTGGCACATTGTCCATCATTGATTTTAAATTGCCCAAAACCGATCAAGACCCTATCAAAGCTACTTTGCCTTTGCCCGAAAAATCTATTGTAAAAAGTATGTCCATCAACATAGGCAGTTGGAAAAAAACAGCCGAAGAAAAACGACAACAAGTGTTGGCTACGCAAAAAAGCCATCTACTTGCCTTGCTCAAACAAAACGGACGAAGCATGTCGGCTACGGAGCTGACCGAGCAATTAAACAACATGCAGTTGCCTTCAGAAGGACTCACCTTGAACTCCGGCAAAAAAGCTACGCTGCATTATTTTCAAGATTTTGAAGCCAAGCAAACTTCGTTTATCGTGTTGATGCTTTTGCCGGATGCTGAAAAAGGCGTTATCTACTTCACCCAATTCAATTACATCAAATACAACTACGAAACGGAACTGCCCGAAGATTTGATGGACTTGAAAGTGTTTGTCTATCCTGACGAACAGCAGCTCTTTATTGACTTCACTAAAGAGCGATTGAAGACATTTAATTTGCTGCAATAGTTAGCGAACGCTTAAACCCTAAATTTTATGTTTTAAATTTTTTTATTACAAAACTCTTTTATAGGTTTGGTGTATTGTTAACCAAAAACCAAACAATTATGAAAAGTTTATTTATCGCCCTAGTAGCTATCGCTTTCGTTGGTAGCACATCTTCTTGCAGCAAATGTGCAACTTGCACAGTAGCTGGTGTAGAAAGCACTGAAGTATGTCAAAAAGACAGCAAAACTGCTTACGATGCTTTCAAATTAAGTTGCGAAGCAGCAGGTGGAGACTTCAAAACTAAGTAATCTCACTCAACAGCAAAAAAAGAACCCCTTCTGTCGAAAGATAGAGGGTTTTTTTTATTTAATGGCTATTGTCTTTTTGAAAAACAAGACTATATCGCCTTTGCGCAATTTTTTTCTGCGCTGAGTTTCTACTTGATTATTCACGCGCACCTCTCCTGCATCAATCATTTGATGTGCTTCACCTCCGCTACCCACTAGGTTCATCACCTTTAGCAGCTTATTCAATTCAATGTATTCTTGATTAACCAATTCAAATTCGGGCATAGTACTTTTGTTTGTGCAAGGTTAATGAAATGTAGCTTACCAAAAAGCCGTATATAAAGCCAAGAGTAATCCAACAATTAAAATAGCTCCGGCTAAAAAACCGTTGTCTACCTTAAAGTCAGCTCTATCTACCACATAACCTTTGGTTTGAACGCCTCTTTTTTCATCGAGCAAGCTAATGACAATCATGCCCAACACAGCAAGAATAAACACAAAACCCATTCGGTCTAAAAAAGGAATTTCGTACAACCCGCTCGATGAAGATAAAGCCGAAAAACCGCTGCTTGCCAAAAACGACAAGTCAACCCACTGCGGCAAAAATTTAAACAAGACAGAAAACAAAAATCCACCGATGGTGGCAAACAAAGCCGCATTGCTGCTCGTTTTTTTCCAAAATAAACCGAGCAAAAACATAGCAAAAATGCCGGGGCTCACAAAACCGGTATACTCTTGAATGTAATTCAATCCGCCTTTATCAATGCCCAAATGTGGCGCAATCAATACCGCTATCAACAAAGCCGACACCACTACCATTTTCCCGATGTTGATTTGCTGTGTTTCATCTGCGTTTTTATTAATCACTTTCTTATAGATGTCTAAAGTAAAAATGGTGGCAATGCTATTCGTCTTTCCGGCTAATGAAGCCACGATGGCAGCGGTCAATGCCGCAAAACTTAATCCTTTCAATCCGGCAGGAAGCAAGTTAAGCAAAACCGGATAGGCCTTGTCACCAACAATAGCTCCATTTTCACCCATTAATTCAGATTGAAAACTTCCGTTGCTGTACAACACAAAAGCGGCAATGCCCGGCAGGACGACAATAATCGGCATCAATAACTTGAGAAAAGCTGCAAATAAAATTCCCTTGCGTGCAGTCGGCAAGTCTGCCCCCAAAGCACGTTGAGTGATATATTGATTGCAGCCCCAATAACTAAAATTCGCAATCCACATTCCTCCGAGCAACACTGTCAAGCCCGGCAAGTCGAGATAGTTTTTATGGTCTTTTTCTAAAATCATGCTGAAATGTTGAGGAGTAGTTTGAAGCATTAGCGTAAACCCATTCCACGCTCCCGAACTACCCAATTTTTCAGCTACTAAATTCAGCGCTAGGTAAGTAGTCGCCAATCCACCAAGAATGAGAAAAAACACTTGTATCACATCCGTGTAGCCAATCACTTTCATGCCACCAATAGTGATGAAAATGGCAAACAGTGCAAGATCATACATGCAAAAATTCAAATCTAAACCCGAAATACTACTGATGGCTAATGCACCTAAAAAAAGTATCGAGGTCAAATTCACCACCACATAAAGCAACAACCAAAACACCGCCATGATCATAGCCACCGTGCCGTTATATCTATCACTCAAAAACTGCGGCATGGTGTAAATTTTATTCTTCAGATAGAGCGGCATAAAAAAGATAGCCACTATCAGCAAAGTGGCCGCAGCCATCCATTCATAACTAGCCACTGCCAAACCCAAATTAAAGCCGGCTCCGCTCATGCCAATAAACTGCTCTGCCGAAATGTTGGAGGCAATCAACGATGCCCCAATTGCCCACCAAGTCAATGAGCCTTCTGCCAAAAAATAATCTTTTGAACTGGCCGATGCTGCCTTCTTTTGGCGATAAATCCAAAAGCCATAGCCGGCCACAATCAAAAAGTAAATAAGAAACACACCGTAGTCGATAGGTTGTAGAGCTGATGTCATGCTTTAAGTTTTGCTTCGATGAAGCTAAAAGAAAAAATCATTCGCAATAAGTTCATGGCTAATTATAATTTTATGGGCAAAATAAAAGACTTGAAATTGCGATTTGTTTGGAGTTCGTTTTTAGTTGTGCTGCTATTCATATCCGCGAATTCTTTCACGGCAGACAAACCTAGTGAGTTATCTAAAGTGATGCGCCAAATGTTGGACTACATCAAAGCAGAAAAAACAAATATCAGCAACAATCTTCCTGCGCAGCCCATGCCAAAATCATTTCAAAAAATATTTACTGCCAAGGTTACACCCGGCAAAAAACTACTCAACAACCACGAGCAGTACGCAAAAGAAAGTTTGACCCTACTCAACACCTACATCGACAAAAAAGAAATGGCCGAAAGGCAAAAAACATTCAACTTAGCTGTGGAGTCATGCATCGCTTGTCACGAGCTTGTTTGCCCCGGCCCTATTGCTACCATTCGCCAAAACATCATTAAATAAAAAACTCATGCGCTTAATTTCTACTCTCCTAATAAGTCTGATTTGTGTTCAGTTGTCTGTTGCACAAAATATTCAACAGTTACTCTATGAAGGCGCTCCTGTTATTCATGGCGCGCAAGTGACCGGCAATTATCCCAACACTGATTTCCTATTTACAGTCCCCGCCACCGGTGAACGCCCTATTCAATTCGCGGCAGAAAATTTACCCGAAGGGTTAAACCTTGATGGAACGACCGGAATTATAAAAGGCGTAGTGAAAAAAAGTGGCACATATCCGGTGAAAATCACCGCCATCAATGCCAAGGGAAAAACCGTGCAGATGTTGCTTATTGAAATTGGTGACAATCTAGCGCTGACACCACCAATGGGCTGGAACAGTTGGAATGTATTTACTAAATACATTGATGAAAAAATGTTGATCGAAATGGCTGATGCGATGGTGAGCAGCGGCATGCGAGACTTGGGCTATCAGTATTTAAACATAGATGACTATTGGCATGATGTGGCGCGCGATAGTGCCACAGGAAAACCCGTAGTTGACCCCAAGAAATTTCCAAACGGGATGCGCTATGTGGCGGACTATGTACACAGCAAAGGATTGAAACTGGGTATTTACTCTGATGCGGGCACTATGACTTGCGGCAAATGTTTTGGTGGGTACACGTATGAAGAAATTGATGCTAAGACATACAGCGAGTGGGGTATTGATTTATTGAAATATGATTTTTGCCATGTGCCGTTAAAAAAATCAGAAGCCCTTTCGCGCTATAAAAAAATGGGAGACGCTCTAAAAGGAAGTGGACGTTCGATAGTCTACAGCGTTTGCAACTGGGGCTTTTTTGGCCCTTGGAAATGGGTGCCGGAAATAGGTGGAAACTATTGGCGCACTACGCCCGATATTTTTGACCTTTGGAAAGGTGCAGGCATTTGGCAAATGAGCATGATGAATATTCTGAAACGCAGTTATGGTTTAGAAAAATATGCCGGTCCCGGTCAATGGAACGACCCGGACATGTTATTAGTTGGCAACTATGGGAAAGGGCATGCTACAAGTGCCAACGGTCGTTTCAAAGGTTTAACGGATACAGAATATTTTAGCCACATGGCTATCTGGGCAATGATGGCTTCACCGTTGTTATCTAGCTGCGATTTGCGTAGCATGAATGAGGCGACTAAAGCTATTTTGATGAATGAAACATTGCTGCGCATTAATCAAGATAAACTTGGCAAACAAGCATCTCGCATTAGTAAAAAAGATAAAATTTGGACGTATAAAAAAGAGCTAAATCATGGCGGAGTGGCTCTAGCATTCCTTAACACTAGCAACTCCACAAAACAGGTTAAAGTAGATTGGAAAATTTATACTGACATGAGCAAATTTAAACTCATTTCAGCCACCGAAGGTCAACTTACCGCCACCGACAATCAAACCATTACACTAGCCCCTCATCAAACTTTAGTGTTTGAACTTTCAGCTACAAAGTAACTGACTTCAACGATGGTGCTTTACTAAAATATAGTGCGTCTTGTCTAATCTTAACCTAGGTAAGCAAACACATAGTTGAGTAAAGCTAGAAAGCTTATATCTACTATCTATATTCCAAGTATTTATCGCGCACTGTTTCCATTTTTAAAGAGTACAAATCGCGCACATAATTTTGATATACTTTCCAAGGATGCTTAGACCCTTGCTTCGGCAATATGTCAGCTGCTCTTAAAACATAACCGGCATCGAAATCAAGTAAAGGTTCTGATTTGAAAACCGAAGAATCATAACGCGGAGTACAAACACTGTAATTATTCTTGTCCATGTAGTTGAGTACTTTAGTGACAAACTGACAACTCAAATCACATTTTAACGTCCAAGAAGCATTTGTGTATCCGACCGTCACAGCAAAATTTGGCACGTCACTAAACATCACCCCTCTATAACAATGTGTTTCATTCGTTTTTCCCAAAACACCATTTATGTGCATGGTAATGCCGCCCAAGAGTTGCAATTTTAATCCTGTGGCGGTAACAATAATGTCCGCTGCTAATTCTTTTCCTGATTTCAATAAGATACCATTCGGTGTAAATTGCTCAATAATATCTGTTACTACTTCTGCTTTACCCTGTTTGATAGTTTTAAATAAATCTGAGTCAGGCACTAGACATAGACGCTGATCCCAAGGCTTATACTTCGGGTCAAAATGCGAGAGATCGTAATCTTTTCCCAACTCTTTTTGAACTCCCTTTTTAATCAGCTTTCGCACAGCATTTGGCCATTGACGTGAAGCACTGTAAAAGCCAATACTCATTATTATATTTTTCCAGCGCACTATGTGGTGAGCCGCACTTTTAGGGAAAATCTTTTTAATGAACTCTGCTATTTTATCAACGCTTGGCATAGTGACTACATAAGTAGGAGATCGTTGTAGCATGGTCACCTTTGCTGCTTTTTTTGCCATTTCCGGCACCAAAGTCACAGCAGTAGCACCACTACCAATGATGACCACATTTTTGTTTTCATACTGAATATCTGGAGTCCATTTCTGAGGATGGATAATCTGCCCTTGAAAACTCTCAGTGCCGGCAAACTCGGGAGTGTAACCATTTTCATAATCATAATAACCGCTACACATCATAAGAAAACGACATTTCAATTGGAACTGCGGCATACTTTCATGCGCTGCAATTTGAATTGTCCATAGTTTTTCACCATCGCTCCACGAAGCATCAACCACTTTATGGTTGTATCGTATCTTCTTATCGATGCCAAATTTAGTGGCCGTATCTTTGATATACTCTAAAATAGCAGGACCATCAGCTATTGCTTTTGGGTTTCTCCAAGGATTAAAAGGAAAACCTAGTGTATACATATCCGAATCAGAGCGAATGCCGGGATATTTAAACAAATCCCAAGTGCCACCCATAGTAGGTCGCCCTTCTAAAACCAAAAAAGTTTTATCCGGACAATCGGTTTGAATGTGATAGGCTGCGCCAATGCCCGAAAGGCCTGCACCAACTATAATTACATCATAAATTTCTTCAATGCTCATGCCTTTAATCATTTATATGGTGAATCAATTGATGCTTACTGAATCCAAAGATGGAGGCATGAATATAGTATTTTATGAAATGATCTCTTTATACTCCTTTGCCCTGAAGACTAAATTTACTTCTTACAAAAAAGCAACTCATTAAAGTTTTGTCAAACTGTTTGGCTTTCACTTGATAAAAAGTATGGTAAGCTGTAAATTCTTACAGCTAAATATGCTATTAGTTTCAAAAAGACTTGTAAGAAATCCAGCCCATATCGAGTAAAGTACCAAAAACAAAAAATGCCAACCGGATGGGTTGGCATTTCTGTCAATTAAAACCTATTAAGAATTATTTTGCTGCTTTTAGGTTTAAAGCAATAGTTACTTCCGGCATAATCATTTTGTCTTTTAATGATTTGTCGTTGCCGTAGCTCATACCCCATTGTGTGCGGTCAATCGTGAAGTTAGCCACTGCGCTCAAAGCTGTTTCGCTCACCTCTAGTTTAGCCGGGAAAGAAACATTCTTGGTAGAATCTTTCAATGTTAAGTTTCCACTAAGGGTAAAATTTGCACCGTCAACAA
>Ga0315904_10002762_pt1 | contig 26743 bp, 17 predicted proteins | sample LakEriMetagenome_6_FD_203529 | JGI IMG/M metagenome (GOLD analysis project Ga0315904, IMG submission 203529) | Freshwater fungal communities from buoy surface, Lake Erie, Ohio, United States - Buoy 12 MA120 | ecosystem: Environmental > Aquatic > Freshwater > Lake | place: USA: Lake Erie, Ohio...
CCGATTTACCGCGGGTCAGTTCCAACGTATCGGGATTGACCTTTTGCGGCATGATCGAGCTGCCGGTGCAAAATCGCATCGGCAGTTTCAAGAACCCGAACTCGGTCGTCGACCACAGGATCCATTCTTCGGCCCATCCGCTTAAATGCAGGCCGATCATGGAGAGGACAAAGACCGTCTCAAGGGCAAAATCCCGATCGCTGCTGATATCGATGCTGTTGGCGGCCACTGCATCGAATCCGAGCAGTTCAGCGGTGTAGTAGCGATCGATTGGCAGACTGGTCCCGGCGACGGCGGCTCCGCCAAGGGGGCTGACGTTGACTCGTCGGCGGCAGTCGGCCAATCGTCCGCGGTCTCGTTCGAGTTTCTCGATGTAGGCGAGCCAGTAATGCGAGGCCAGGACCGGCTGGGCGCGTTGCAAGTGTGTGTAGGCGGGGATGATAACACCCGCATCGCGATCGCAGCGGCTGAGAAACGCTCGCTGCAAATCGACAAGCAACTGGTCGACTCGATCGATGGCGTCCCGCACCCACAGCCGCAGATCGGTCGCGACTTGATCGTTCCGGGATCGGCCGGTGTGGAGTTTGCGACCGACATCGCCCAGGGCTTCGATGAGCGCGTGCTCGATGTGCATGTGGACATCTTCGAGTTCGATGCGGAACGGGAACTCGCCTCGATCGAAGCGGGCTTCGATGGCCTTCAATTCCCGCTCGATGGATTCGAGTTCGTCAGGGGCGAGCAAGCTTTGACGGCACAGCATCGTGGCATGTGCGATCGAGCCTCGGATATCGTGTTTGTAGAGGCGATGATCGTAGGAGATGCTTTCGCTGAAACGAGCCAGCGCATCGTCCATGGAATCGGAGAATACGCCGCTGCGGGATGGGGATGCCACGGGAACAACCTGTCGAAGGGTGGGATCAAGGAAACTCTTCGATATGGTTCTAAATCCTAGGCTCCTTTTTGACTAGTCCTCCATCCCCTTTTCGCGATGCATTGGAACCTTGCGACCATCGTATATATTGGATCCCATTCGCAAGCATTCAGGAATTGGGACCAGTAATGAATGAATTGAAGTTATGTCGCTATGGCCAGATGTTGTTCAATCGATACGACATGTACATCGGCCGCTCGCTGCAGCTTTACGGGGAATTCTCCGAAGGGGAATGCGAAGTGTTTCGGCAGATCGTGCGACGGGGAAATACGGTCGTCGAAGTGGGAGCCAACATCGGTGCGCACACGGTGCCGCTGGCCCAGTTCGCGGGTCCGGAGGGCCGGGTCGTTGCCTTCGAACCGCAGCGGATCGTGTTTCAGACCCTTTGCGCGAACGTGGCCCTCAACAGCTTGATCAACGTCCACTGCATGCAGCAAGCGGTCGGTTCCGAGCCCGGCTCAATCGTGGTGCCGCATATCAACTATCAATCCGAGAACAATTTCGGTGGGTTGGGGCTGGGGAGCTTTACACGGGGTGAGCGAGTTCTGTTGGTGACGATCGACTCCCTCGAGTTGGGCGCTTGCGATTTTGTGAAGCTCGATGTTGAGGGGATGGAGCAGGAAGCGTTGCTCGGGGCTCAAAAGACAATCGAAAAATTCAAGCCAGTGCTGTATGTCGAGAACGATCGTGAGGATCGGTCGGATGCGCTTGTCCGCACGCTCGATGGGTTTGGCTATGCCATGTACTGGCACTTGCCTCCGTACTTCAACCCAAAGAACTTTGCGGGCAACTCGGAAAACATCTTCGAGAATCTTGTGTCCAAAAACATGATTTGCTTTCATCAATCGCGACCGCATCAAATCGACGCGCCGCGGGTCGCGGTACCGGGGTAGTCGGTTAACCCGCAGCCGCAGGCGAGGTCGCTGGATCCGCGCACGAGGCGGGCAAACGTCTTTACGAACCAAGGTGTATTGGGAATCATGGTGTTTGATCATTGAGCCTGAGGCGCTAGCCGATCCACACGGATCCCGATCAGCAAAATCGGCTAGCGCCTCAGGCTCATTGGGGTTTGGTGCGATCAGTCGACGTCGGTCAGGCTGGGGGACCAGTTCAGGGGTTTGAGCTCGGGAGCTTTGCCCGAGGCGGGAAAACTGGCTTGGATGGCGTCGCGGAGGGTGGTCTGCAACTCTTGAGCGACTGATTGATGAGCCGTCGACTCGGCGAGGTTTGTGCGTTCGCCCGGGTCTTGATCATGATCGTACAGTTCACGACCGCGCGAGCCGCCATCCCATTCGGTGTAGCGATACCGCGCGGTGCGGAGCGAGTAGCCGAAAAACGGCTCGTTTTGGCCGCCGCGAGTGACTTGTGTCATCGCCCATCCGCGCCCCGTGGCCGACGAGTCACGCAGCATCGGCATGAGGCTTTGGCCTTGCAAGTTTTTCGGACCGCTCGCGCCCGACCACTCGAACGCACTCGGAGCAATGTCGACTTGCGAAACCGGTGTGCTGACCGAAGAACCAGGCTTTGATACGCCAGGAGCGACCACGATCAACGGCACGCGGGCGCTCTCCTCGAACAAGCTCATCTTTTGCCAGAGACCATGTTCGCCGAGGTGATATCCGTGATCGCTGGTGAAGACAATCATCGTGCTGTCAGACAGGCCCAAGCGATCGAGCGCATCGAGGACCACACCGAGTTGTTCGTCCATGAAGGTGATGCTGGCGTAGTAAGCTTGCAACGCCTCGCGGCGCTGCGCATCGGTCATTTCGTCCTGTTCTTTCTTGCCGCTGGCTAGACCGGGTCGCGGGATGTCCTTTCGGTCCTCTTCGACATCGGTGACGAGGGTGAATTTCTTCGGATCGTGGAGATCAAAATATTTTTTCGGCGCGACATACGGAGTGTGGGGTCGAAAGAAGCCTAGTCCGAGGAAGAACGGTTTGTCCCGTTCCTTGGCAAAACGTTCGAGGACCCAGACCGCATCCTTGGCTTGCAGGGCATCGGTGTGCTGTGATGTCGGGGCGGGGGATGCGTACCAGCTAAGAGTGCCTCCGAACTGTTTCGGGACGAGGGTGGTGATCTTCGGTTCCTCGAAAAGTCGATCGACGCCTGCGGGATTGAGCTCGAGTTCCCAACTGGCCGAGTCATCGTGGCCGTTGGTCCCTACGGAACTAGGGACGTTGTAGTGATACATTTTGCCGATGCGTCCGGCGAAATATCCGGCTCGTCGCAGGGCATGCGGGAGGCTGGCTTGTTTGGGAATCGTTTGCCGAAAGATCTGGCCGTTGTTGTAGATCCCAGTGCTGTTGGGGTAGAGACCGGTGAGGATCGAGTTTCGGCTCGGGCCGCACAGCGGAAACGTGCAGTAGGCTCGATCGAACCGAGTGCCGCGGGCGGCGAGTCGGTCGATGTTGGGTGAGATCGCCAGCGGATCCCCGTAGCAGCCGAGACGATTGTTCAAGTCGTCGGAGACGATGAACAGGACGTTTTTTGGACCGTCGGCTTGTGCGGTAGCTGCGAGAAAGAAGGCTCCAACGAGCCAGAGGAACAAGGTAGTTGGCGATCGCATGGGTGGCCTTTCCAAATCGCGACAGGGCGCAGGTGAAGAACGCATTCTACCAAAACCCAGTTCATCGCAATCGCGAAGTTCACGGCGGGGTGACGTCTTAGTTCACCGTGAAAGTCGTCAACTCGGTCATACGGCTGTTGCCTGCGCTGTCGGTGGCTTCGACCTGGATCTCGTAGGTCCCGGGGCTGAGGGTGAAGGTATCGAGGGTGCCGGCGAGATTGGTGCGGACCCTGCTGCGCGTCGCGCCAACAAGTCCTACCCAGATGTGGTAGCTGGCGCCCGGAGCCGAGTTGGACCAGCCGACGCGCACGTTCCCTTGATCGGCCACCAACGATTGCATGGAGAATGCTTTCAGTTGGTCGCTCAACTGCAGGAATCGTTTGTCCATCGCGGTCGAAAACGAAGAACCAGGCTTGGTCATCAGCGACAGCATATGCGGTCCGTCGGGAATGGTTCCAAAGAGTTGAGCGATTGCGGTGTCGTTGATCTGGAATGTCCCGTCGCTTGCTACGTGCTCCGACACATCTTTCTTCTCACCGCCGTTCAAGCTTGCAAACAATGTCCGGGTGCTGGACAGAATCTTTCCGGATACACCGCGATTGTTGGTGATCGCCGGAAAGCCTCCCGATTCGGCCATCAACAGATCGGTGAATTCCTCGACGCGCGAGCCGGACGGGGTGTTCAGGTGGTTGATCACCGTCAGGATATCGAGGGGCGAGAGTGATCCGTCGCGATCGACATCGTAATCGAGCGTGTAGGGGATGGATCCACTCGAGCCACTGTTGAGTCGATTGATGATTACCAAGGGGTCGAGCGGAGAAATCGTGTTATCTCGGTCGACATCCAGTGCTGAGAGCCAATTCTCGTTGACGGTTGTTTCCGGGGATACATTCACAACGAACGAGGACCGAGCGAGGATCGTCGTTCTGCGTTTTGCCGTGATCATCATGGTGTATGCACCGGCGGTCGGATAGCTGACACTGTCGAGCGTACGCGACACTCCACCGCTCACCGTGCGATCGATCACCGAATCCCCTTGGAAATCGACCGAATACTCGATCGGTTGCGGATCTGACCCAGAGACCCCGGAGAGGGTGAGTTGGTAGTTCACCGATTGCCCAGCCAGCAGGACCGCTGGTCCCGAGATATTGAGCGAGCCAATGGTCGGTGGGTTCCAATTCACGTAATCGCCCGATCCGTAATTGAGACCGGTCAAAATCGAGCCGAGGGCGGTCGTTTTGGATCCGTCGACGGTGATTTCGTAAAGGCCATCGATCAAGCCGTCAGGTCCGACAAACGATCCTGTGAACTCCAGATCCACGATCGTGCGGTTGGAGAGGATTGCTCGGGTTGTCAAGAATGTTACCGGGACGTTTCCGAGATCCTTCTTGCGTACGGAGATAGCATCCGGCGCGATCGTTCCGAGTTGCATATCCCAGGTCAATCGGGCTTTGGTCAAGGGTGCCGACAGCGGAGTTCCTTGCAGGGTGGTCAGGGAAATTACTTCGGGTCGATTGCCGATGCTGATTGCCAGTGCACGCGTGGCGGGGGTTGAGCCTGGAAGGGTTGGGTCGCTCGCGATGACTGTTACCGAATAGGACGGCTTGACCTCAAAATTGAGCGGCGCACCTGGCTTGAGACGCAATTGATCGCCAACGACTTCGAAGGAAGCCGTATCGGGACCACCGACCGACCATTGGTTGGCACCCAGCGCATCATCGATCACGGCGATGGTCGCGACGGCTTGCCCCGCCGAGACGCCATTGGTTTCTTGAATCAGCGGGACGACATTGCTCAACTGAATATCTTGCGGAGGTTCGTTCGCGTCGCTGATCGAGATAGAAAAGGTCGCGGAGGCATCCGGGAATCCGCTGAGTGAAGCGTCGTCTACTTGGACGATCACCCGGTACAGGTTTTTGGTTTCAAAGTCGAGCGGCGCACCCGAGCGGAAGCGGAGTTCATTTCCAACGATGCTGAAGCTCGATCCGTCAAGCGATGTGCTCAGCGAGAAGAAATTGGCACCGAGGGCGTCGTCGATCGCTTGAAGATCAGCAACTCGCACTGCGGTGCTGACATCGGTGGACTCTGAGATAGTACCGACGGCATTGTTGAACAGGATTCCTGTCGGTCGTTCGTTGAAGTCCGTGATCTGCAGTGTGAAGGTCGCCGTCGCATCAGGGGTGCTGCCGAGAGTTGGGTCGTCTACCGAAACGAATACGGTGAACGTTGGCTTGGTCTCAAAATCGAGGGGTGTGAAGGTCCGAAACCTCAGCGACTGGCTGACGAGCGAAAACGAATCGGCATCGGGACCGGAGAGGGACAGCGCATTTGCTCCCAAGAGATCGTCCACGACATTGATGGTTGCGACGGTGAAGAAAGTGCCGCTACTCGCATTTTCCGGAACACTCGTCACGCTGGTAAAGGTGATATTGGTGGGGGCTTCGTTGACGTCCCGTACCTGGATCGTGATCGAGCGGGTTGCAGACGCGGGCGGAGTTCCGCGATCGGTGGCAATCACTGGAACAACGATCGAGGTTCGGGATTCGAAATCAAGGGCCGCACCGTTGTTGACCGTGATCACTCCGGTGATTGGATCGATCGCAAAGACTCCGGCTGGATTGGTCGATCCAAGAGAATAACGGATTTGACCGTTGATCCCTTGATCCGGGTCGGTCGCTGCGATGGTCCCGACAACTGTCCCGATCGCGCTGTTCTCGTTCACGGAAAAAGATACCGCCGGGATTGTGGGAGCTTCGTTCACATCCACTGGAACGAGCGTGATGGTTTTGCTCGTCTTTCCCGCGATCGGCATCGAATCGGTAACTTCCACGGTGACCAAGATCGGGGAGGCTGTTTCATAGTTCCAACTCGAGGAATTGGTGAAGCGGATCTGGCCGGTGGATGCAACCACGCTGAAAGGGCCGGAGGGGCCAACGATTCGATACGTCAGTGCTTGTCCGGGATCGGGATCAAACGCGACGACTTGGCCGACAATCGCGTTGGTCACCGGATTCTCTGCGATGAATATCTCCGTGGTCAGGACCTCGGGGAGTTGATTTTGGCGGAAGCCCAGCAGCGGGTCGATCCGATGCTCGGACTTGGTCACTGTCAGAGGGTAATTGGAGTTGCTGTCGAGCGGAATTTTGTCGCCGGGGTAATCGCTGATCACGAGGCTGTAATTCCCAGGATCCAGTCCTTCGATCCTGATTCTGCCTAAGGCGTCGGAGGTGTCTTGGTATTCCGGAAAGGAATAGATCAGCTTGTCAAATTTGCCGAACGGGCTGCTGTCCGGCATGTTGTCGTTGGTGTAGATCACCGCGTACTTGATATCCGCCTGGGGGCGCGCGACAGTCAGAACCTCGCGGGTGGTGCCGAACAAAGGCAGCGTTTGTGCGACTTGCAGCAGATTGTTATTTCGATCGTACAACTCCATTCGGCCGAATGAAGGCTTGAGCGTCTCTGCCGCAATCGCTTGGACCGAGACCGAGTCCGCTTCGCGGGAGAACATGACTTTCATTTTGCGAATCGTACTGAGAAACCCGACTCCTTCATGCGAGAAGACGCGGATGCTGTTGCCGCTCAGATCCGTGGTTTCCACGGTTCGAACCGCAAACCCGCTATTCTTGTTGCTGGGATCGGTGATCGTCAGCGTGGCGTTCGGGAATCGATTCGCCAACTCAGCCATCACCACTTGCTCCGAAGCGATGACCCGAACTTCGTTGCTGTCGCGCAGTCCGCTACCATTGGAATCGGCAAAGACAGTCACGCCTGGCAAAGGCGTTTCGTTGGCCGCGACGTGGCCGTCACCGTTGGTGTCCAAACCGACGAAGCCGACATAGCCACCTCCGAAATTGTAGGTGCCGATGTGATTGATCGGTCGACCGGCAAAGACTGTGGGACTTGGATCACCGAGCACGGCTCCATAGGTGAATCGATACTTCGAAGTCGCATCGAAATTGTTTTCAACAGCTATCCCGCTGACCCAGTCTTCGGCTCCGTACCCGGTCGAGCTACCAATCCTTGCGACATATCCGACATTATCTACCACGGTGTAGAGCGTTCCCGGTGGATAATTGTGGTTGGTCGTAAGCTCGGAAAACGTAATCCGTCCATACGACCAACCCGGCGACGAGAAACCCATCAGGGAGACCGAATCCAGGATCGTCCATGAGGCAGCAGGGCCATCGAAGAGCCCATCGTCGTTGGCATCTGCGTCCGAACCGACGACGGGTTTCACGGATGTTTGAATCAATAGGAACGTCACCGATCCACTCACATGGGCCAAGCGATCGGAGATGGTCGACGCGTCGGTCCACCGATTGTTGGGCAGTCCAGAGAACCCGACACCCGTACCCGTCAAGCGCGTCGATGCCGGATCCACTTGGTACGTGTGGCCCGCCTGGAGAATAGTCAGAAAACCGTTGCTGCCAAAACTCAGATTGGAAACGTCGATCAGGCTGTGAATATAACCTGGGCCACCCGGATAAGCTCCCCAGCCTTCAACCGTCGCAAAGTAAGTGCCGTTGGGTATCGTTGCGTTGGGTTGACCTCTCAGTTCGACATACTGATCGATGTCATCATTCCCAAAGAGCGTATCGTACTGCACTTCGCTGATGTAGGCCGCAAGCATCGCTCTGACTTCCAGCGGTTCCAATGCGAAACGTCGTTTTGAGAGTCGACGGGAATTACGAACCCGTATCTTCTTTTGTTGGTCGCGTCTGCGGCGTGTACTCATGGAGGCGTTCCACGGAACTCTTAATCAGGAGATGAATTCGAGACGGTCGGAAATCCTTTCGCTGCCTCGGCGTCGACCGCCGTGTTTTCGGTTTTCGGATAGCTTCTTCAAAGGAATCAGTGGCAGGGCTTCGGTTGACCGCGAACTCTGCCCAAAAGTCTAATTGGTCGGCACTCTTACGCCAACCAAGTCACGCTCTGACAGGGTTATTTCCTGGCTTTCCGGCGTGGGCGGTAGGCTGACGAGGGGGCAGACGCAGGAATCGATGTCGAGGCTCGATCTTCCCATTCTAACAACGCTTCGCCGGTGTAGCTGCGCGGGTGTCCCGATTCGAACGGAGGATGGGCTTCATGAACGACGATTTTTTTGTTTCGCCCTGAGCGCGTTGCCCGTGCTGGTTTTGTTGTGTTCGTCTTGCTTGCGGTGTAGCGGACCAATTCGCTCGGCGGGCCGGCGAATACGACCTCACCCCCTAGCTGCCCTGCTTCTGGTCCCAAGTCGATGATCCAGTCCGCGATGCGGATCACTTCGAGGTTGTGTTCGATGATGACCACCGTGTTTCCCGAAGCGACGAGCCGATCGAGAACGATCATCAGTTTGTTGATGTCATCGAAGTGGAGGCCGGTTGTCGGTTCATCGAGCAGATACAGACTCTTGCCGGTTGCTGGCCGGCACAACTCCGCTGCCAGTTTGACGCGTTGGGCTTCGCCGCCGCTGAGGGTCGGTGCGCTTTGACCGAGAGCGAGGTAATCCAGACCGACTTCACACAGGACATTCAGCATGCTGTAGATCTTCGGGATCTCGCTCATCAAATCGCGTGCTTGGCCGATCGACAAGTTGAGCACGTCATTGATGGAGTTTCCGCGATACTTGACCGCCAAGACTTCCTCGGTGTAGCGTCGTCCTTGGCATGCGTCGCAGGGAATCCACACGTCGGGCAAGAAGTGCATTTGAATGCACAACTGACCCGCGCCGAAGCATTTTTCGCAACGCCCCTGACCGACGTTGAAGCTGAACGCCCCTGGGGCGAGCCCTCGCATTTTCGCTTCCGGGAGCCGCGAGAACAATTGACGGATATGATCGAAGACACCGGTGTAGGTCGCGGGATTGCTGGTGGGTGAGTTCCCCAACGGCGATTGATCCACCTGCAGGACTTTGTTGATCTGTTCGATCCCTTCGATCTTTTGGTGCGGTCCTGGCTGCAGATCGGCCCGGTGCAATCGGCGGGCGAGGGCGGGATACAAGATGCCGTTGACGAGACTGCTCTTGCCGCTGCCGCTCGGACCGGTGACCGCGGTCAGCGCGCCTAGGGGGAATGAGACATCGATCGACTTGAGGGTGTTCTCTTTCGCACCCTTGACCGTGATCCATCCGTGAGCATGATTCGCCAGGCTGGTCCAATCTCGGACGCCGACAGCATCGGTCCGATCGAGCGCGATGGTTCGCTCTCCGGAGATTTCGATCCGGCGATTGCCACTCAGGAACGGGCCGGTGATCGACAGAGGGTCGGCCGCAAGCTGCTGTGCATTCCCTTCGGCGATGACTCGGCCTCCATAAGGTCCCGAGCCGGGCCCGAAGTCGCGAATCGAATCGCTGTTGGCGATCACATCGCGGTCGTGTTCGACGACCAGGAGCGTGTTTCCTAGATCGCGCAGTCGATGCATGGCGGCGATCAAGCGGCGATTGTCGCGCGGGTGCAAACCGATCGTCGGTTCATCCAGCACGTACAAAACTCCCGACAGACCGCTTCCCAGTTGGCTCGCCAGGCGGATGCGCTGCGATTCCCCACCTGACAGAGAGTTTGCGGATCGATCGATGGTCAAGTAATCCAATCCGACATCGACGAGGAACTGCAATCGCTGGGTGATCTCCCGCAGCAGTTCGCCGGCGATCTTGGATTCGGCGGAACTCAGCTTCCATGCCTGGACCGTTTCAAGCAACATACCGATCGGCATGCGAACAATATCCGCCATGCGCAGATTGCGAAAGCGCGCGTGCGCGGCTTCGGGGCGGATGCGCGAGCCGTCGCACTGGGTGCATGGGACGTCGGCGAGATACGCGCTCAGTCGCATCCGCACCGTCGGGTTGGCATTCGAGAGGAGTTCGAGCGCCGGATAGACTCCGTGAAACCGGTAAAACATCGCCGTCTCCTCGGAATCGCTGGTCGGATCGAGATCGCGCGACTGGACGATGATCTCTTGCTCGGGCAGCCCACGGAACAACATCGATCGCTGCGAACTCGTCCAATTGCGAATCGGCGATTCGACCGGCAGGGCCATGTGGCGGCCGAGCGCTCGCAACATGCCCGTCGCGATCGGGGACTTCGTATCGGGCCAAAGGAGCAAGCCTCCTTGCATCAGCGAAAGGGATTCGTCGATGAACGCGGCTGGATCGGTCCCCGCTTCGATCCCGAGCCCTTGGCAGGCCGAACACCAGCCCACGCCGGTATTGAACGAAAACTGGTGCGGGGTGAGAGGTTGAAACGAAATGCCGCACGAGTCGCATGCCAGCTGCAACGAAAATGTCTGGGTATCCCACAATGTCTCTTTGCGATCCGGATCGACGATCGCCATTTGGATCACGCCGCTGCCGAGTTGCAGCGCGGTGGAGATGCTGTCGAAGAGCCGCTTGCGATCGACGCGATCGAGCTGGATTCGGTCGACAACGACCTGAAGCTCCAGTCGCGATTTGCGGTTCAGATCGGGCAGGTTGTCGATCTCGTAGGTGCGCCCATTGATTCGGACGCGGGCGTATCCTTCCCGTTTCAAGTCCTCGAAGAACGCCAGGGGTTCCTGGTTCATGGCGGGAGCGACCGGGGCGAGCAGCAGCACACGTGCACCGGATTCCGCCTTGGTTCGAGTCGACGCCATGCGCTGGCCCAGGTCGAGCCATCGGTCGACGATCTGATCGATCGTTTGGGAACGGATGGGGCCATCGCAGCGTGTGCAGTGCATCTGGGCCAGTCGCGCGAAGAAGACTCGCAGATAATCGTAGATCTCCGTCACGGTTCCGACGGTCGATCGCGGCGTGTGCGACAATCCTCGCTGTTCGATCGCCACGGCGGGGCTCAATCCATCGATGCGCTCGACCACAGGCTTGGGCATCTGTCCGACGAATTGCCGCGTGTAGGCGCTGAGGCTTTCGACAAATCGCCGCTGGCCTTCGGCGTAGATCGTGTCCATCGCCATCGATGTCTTGCCGCTGCCGCTGTGTCCGCAGAAGACGGTCATGGCGTTGCGAGGGACCGTGACATCGATATTTTTGAGGTTGTGCTGCTGGGCCCCTTGGACATGGATATCCTCCAAGGCCGGACTGCGCGACTCGACCAGAGCCTTGGCTCCCTTGGTCTTCGAGCTCTTGGCAGCGCGGGCTACGACAGAACTCTTTTTGTCGTCGTGGGCGTGGAAGTAGCGCTGCAGCGAGATTCCGGTGTGGGACTGCTTGTTTTTTGCAATTTGCTCGGGTGTTCCTTCGCAGACGATGCGACCACCTCCCGATCCTCCTTCGGGTCCCAAATCGATGATCCAGTCGGCGGCTTGGATCAAGTCGAGATTGTGCTCGACCACAACGACGGTATTGCCGCGATCGACGAGGCTTTGCAAGACTCGGAGCAGCAGATTGATGTCGTGAAAGTGAAGGCCGGTGGTCGGTTCGTCCAGCACATAGAGGGTCTTGCCAGTGGAACGTTTGCACAATTCGCGCGACAGTTTGATCCGCTGGGCTTCGCCGCCGGACAAGGTCGGGGAGGGTTGACCGAGCTTGAGGTACTCGAGCCCGACATCGCTGAGCGTTTGCAATTTGTCGACGATTTTTGGAAACGCCGAGAAATGCTCGAGCGCCTGCTGAACGTCCAGATCGAGGCAATCGGCGATCGACTTCCCTTTGAAGAGAACTTGCAATGTCGCGCGGTCGTATCGTTTGCCTTCGCAGGCCGCGCAGGGGATCCAGAGATCGGCCAGGAACTCCATGTCGAGACGGATCGCGCCATGCCCATCGCAGGCGCTGCAGCGTCCGTGCTCGGTATTGAAGCTGAAGACCCCTTTCTCAAAGCCGCGGCGTCTGCTCTCCGGGAGCTCGGAGAACAAGTCGCGAATCTCGTCGAAGACTTTCGTGTAGGTGGCCGGATTGCTGCGCGGGGTGCGGCCGATGGGGCTTTGGTCGATGTCGATGATCTTGTCGAGGTGTTCGAGCCCTTCGATGCCTCGATGGGCCCCGGGAGAGTCGTCGGCTCGATTGAGGGCGTTGCGAAGCGCGGGGGTGAGGATGTCGGTCACGAGGGAGCTTTTGCCGCTACCGCTGACCCCGGAAACGGCGATCAAGCAACCCAGGGGCAGTTCGACATCGATCCCTTGCAGGTTGTTGTGGGAGCAGCCCAAGAGTCGGAGCTGTTTGCCGTTCCCTTTCCTGCGTGCTTTCGGCCGATCGATCACGGATCGCCGAGAAAGAAAATCGCCGGTCAGGCTCCGCTTGTTCTTCGCGATCTCGTCCAGAGATCCGATGGCGATCAGTTCCCCGCCTCGCACACCGGGCCCGGGTCCGAAGTCGACCAGGGTATCGGCGGCCCGCATGGTGTCCTCGTCATGCTCGACGACGATCAGCGTGTTGCCCAGGTCGCGGAGTCGTCTCAGCGAAGCGAGGAGTCGATCGTTATCGCGCGGATGAAGCCCGATTGACGGTTCGTCGAGCACGTACAGGACTCCGACCAAGCCCGCGCCGATTTGGCTTGCGAGACGGATGCGCTGCGATTCGCCTCCCGAGAGGGTGGGTGCTGTCCGGTCGAGCGACAGGTAGCCCAGTCCGACATCGAGCAGGAACTGGAGTCGCAACCGCACCTCCTTGATCGCTTCGGTGGCGATCATCGCCTGAGTCGCATCGAGTTGAATCGACGAAAAGAACTCGCTGGCATCCGAGATCGACAATCGCGAAACATCGCCGATCGACATCCAGGGATGGGACCGGAATGCCTTCGCGGTGGATTGCATACGCAGCCAGCGGGCTTGCGGATTGAGCCGTGTTCCCTCGCAATCGCCGCACATGTCGACCCGCATGAATTTTTCGTAGCGGGCTTTGAACATTGGATTGGTCGTCTGGCGATAGATGTCCATCAACTCGTTGCAGATGCCCGAGAACACACCGGTCCGGGAGCCTGCTCGCGCGCAGGCGACTTGCAAAGGAGGGAGACCATAGAGCATCGCGCGTCGCTCTTCGTTGCTCCATTGCTCGATCGGAACAGTCACCAAATCTTTTTTGGATTTGAGTCGATAGGTGATGAGCTTGCCGAAGGTCGAGATCGCGCGCCGCATCCATTTGGGCATGTCGGATAGTTTTCCGATCAATTCGATCGCGCCGTTTTTGATCGATGCCGACGGATTGGTGATAAGAAGATCCTCCGCGAACCGCTCGGTATATCCGAGCCCTTGGCATCCCTCGCAGGCTCCTTGGGGGGAGTTGAAGCTGAGCAGTTGCGGAGTCGGGGGTGGGTAGGAAACACCGCATTTGGCGCACGCGTACGACTGGGAAAAGACGATGTCGCGACGCGGGTCGGAAACCAATTGTTCTCGACCGGTGGGTTGGGTGACCGATTCATCCCCCGTCGCGCGATTGGACTTCTTGCCAGGTCGTTTGCCGGGGGGGGGGGCCTCCTCGAGATTTGTTTTGGCGAGGAGGGGAGACAGGAGCATCGTTCCCTGGCCGAAGCGGAGCGCTTGGTCGACGGCTTCGGCGATGCGTTGCCGGCTGGATTGACCGACGGCGATGCGGTCGACGATCAGTTCGATATCGTGCTTGTTGTAGCGTTCGAGAACGATGGAATCGCCCAAGGCAACGATGGAACCGTCGACGCGTGCGCGGTTGAAACCCGCGCGACGCAGGTCGTCGAGGAGATCTTTATGCTCCCCTTTCTGGCCTCGGACGACAGGTGCCAGAAACAGGTAGGTGGTTTTGGGATCGAGCTCGGCGATGCGATCGACCATTTGATCGCGCGTCTGGCTGGTGATCTGAGTATCGCATCGCGGACAAAACCCGGTTCCGCATCGCGCGAACAAGACGCGAAGAAAATCGGTCAACTCGGTGATGGTTCCGACGGTGGATCGGGGATTGTGGCCGGTCGATTTCTGGCTGATCGAGATGGCGGGTGAGAGCCCGGACAGGAGATCGACATCGGGTTTGGGGAGTTGGCCGACGAATTGCCTGGCGTAGGTTGACAGGCTCTCGATATAGCGCCGTTGTCCCTCGGCGTATAGGGTATCGAAAGCGAGGGAGGATTTGCCGCTCCCGCTCACTCCGGTGAAGCAGATGAATTGATTGCGGGGCAGAACGAGATCGACGCTCTTGAGGTTGTGTTCGCGGGCTCCGCGCACAACGATCGGAAGCTGGCCGGGATCGATCGGAGCGTTCACCGTGTGCGACCCGCCTTTAGTGGATACCGGCGCTGGCCAGGTAACGCTCGGCATCGAGCGCGGCCATGCATCCCGTCCCTGCCGAGGTGATGGCTTGGCGATAATAATCGTCGGCGACGTCGCCAGCCGCAAAGACCCCTGCGACGCTGGTGATTGTGCGATAGGGCTGCTTCCAAGCGATGTACCCGTTCTCGTGCGTCTCGACTTGATTGCCGAGGAATTTGGTGTTGGGGGTGTGGCCGATGGCGAGGAACATGCCGGTAGCGTCGAGCACGCGCGTTTCCTTGGTCTCGACATGCCGGACGCGAACGCCGGTCACTCCGATACGCTGGTCGACGTCATCACCGAGGACTTCGTCGACGACCGAAAACTTAACCAGTTCAATCTTGGGATTGTCCAGCGCTCGCTGCTGCATGATTTTGCTCGCACGCATCTCACCTCGGCGCAAGATCATGTAGACCTTCGATGCGTACTTGGTCAGGTAGCTGGCTTCCTCTACGGCGGAGTCACCACCGCCGACCACGACGAGCGGCTTGTTGCGGAATCGAGGCAAGGCACCGTCGCAGACCGCGCAGGCGCTGACCCCTTTGTTGCGGAATTTTTCCTCGCTGGGGAGGCCCAGATAATTCGCGCTCGCACCGGTGGCGATGATGACCGTATGGGTTTCGAAGCTGCCGTTTTCGCTCGTGTTCAGCAACAGCGGACGACGTGAGAAATCGACACTGACCACGTCGTCGGTGATGATACGGGTCCCAAAGTTCACCGCCTGCTGACGCATCAGTTCCATCAATTCGGGACCGGTGACGGCGTGCGCGTGTTCTTCGACGGGCGGGAACATGTACTGGCGACTCGGGTCGATGGCCGACTCGAGAAACTCTTTCAGCTTTCCCGACGGGAAGCCCGCGTAGTTCTCGACTTCCGTCGTTTGGGCCAATTGCCCCATCGGAAATCGGCCCATGACACGGTTTTCCTCGGTCATTGCCCCTTCGAAGAGGAGTGGCTTCAAATTAGCGCGGGCCGCGTAAATCGCAGCCGACCATCCGGCAGGGCCGCTCCCGATAATGATGCAGTTTTCGGCGTTGCTCATGCTGTTGTGAACGGATTGTTAGTGTGGGAGAACCCGGGCGGTCGATTCGCTTGATACCCGTCGCCGCCGGACCTGCGTCGTTGTAGCATACAAACCCCCTATCGAACAGGTTCCAACGGGTAGCCTGTGCCGTGTCCAATCGCCGGAATTACAGTTTTTTCAACGCTTCGAGCAATTCCTCGAGATCGGAATCGGTGTGGGCCGCCGTCAAGCTGACGCGGAGCATCGATGTCCCTTTTGGTACCGTGGGGGGGCGAATGGCGGGAACGAAAAAACCGGATTCGGTAAGCCGACGGGAGATCGCGAGGACTTCGTCCGGGGATTGAAAGTAAATCGGCACGATCGGCGTGGTGTCAGCGCGTGTTGCAAACCCGAGCCCACGCAACGCGTCGCGCAGGGCTCGGCTCTTGGCGGCCAACTGCGACCGTTCCTCGTCCATATCGCGTGCCAGTTCGACCGCGCGCGTTGCCGCCGTCAAAACTGCGGATGGGGGAGCCGTCGAGTAAATCCACGAACGGGCGTATTGGGTCAGCCACTCGATGAGCAGTGCGGGGCCGGTGACAAAGCCACCGCTGCATCCGAGGGCTTTGCTGAGTGTGCCGGTGCGTATCCAGCGCTCTGCGTCGATCCCAGGTCCGCAGGCGACGCCTCGTCCGCATTCGCCTAGCACGCCGCTCGCATGCGCCTCATCGGCAATCGCCATCGCATCGAATTGCTCACAAAGCCTCTGGATTTCGAGAACCGGGGCCACATCGCCGTCCATGCTGAAGACCGTATCGGTAACGACCCAGACGCGCCGGTACGCATGGCGGTGGTTGAGAAGGAGAGTGTGCAGGGCATCCATGTCCGCGTGGGGAAAGACATGAATCGCGGCTCGCGAGAGACGGCAGCCATCGATCAGGCAGGCGTGATTGAGCGAATCGCTGAGAATCGCATCGTCTTTCGTCGCAAGGGCTGCGATGGTTCCCAGGTTGGTTGCGTAACCGCTTGAGAAGACCATCGCTTGTTCTGTTCTTTCCCAACTCGCCAGGGCTTCGGTCAGCGTCTGGTACGGAGTTGCCGCGCCCGCAATCAAGGGGCTGGCGACCGAACCAACGCGGGGACTGCGAGCGGCGTCGGCGAGCGCCTCGCGCACCTTGGGATGCCATGCCAGGGAGAGGTAGTCGTTGGAGCCAAAGTGGACTAGGGAAATCCCGTTGCGCTCGATGGTTCGGGGGGTTTGTGGTTGGGCGAGAGCCAACTGTCGGTGCAGTCCAGCGGCTCGCCGCAGGCTGAGATCCGACGCCAAGTCGTTCCAAAAGTCGGAATATGAGGGTTTTGGGCTCGGCACGGCAACCTGGCGAAGGATCCCCGGGGAACCGGGTTTGATTCGTAACGGAGTGTAAGCGATAATTACAGCGGCCGGAGATGAGCGGCCGATTCCTTTATTGTGAAGCCGATTGTAGCGCCATGCAATGGACTGACCATCAACTCTTGATCACCGACGACGACGAAGATTTTCGTGCGACCTTAGGAGATGCCTTGTCGCGCAAGGGATTCCGTACGCAGCTGGCTTCCGACGGCGTCGAGGCGCTGGAGGTGATCGAACACGGTGGGATCCATCTGGCCCTGTTCGATGTGCATATGCCGCGGCTCGATGGGCTCGGGGTTCTCCAGTCGGTACGAAATCGAACGCCACGACTGCCGTGCATCTTGATGTCGGCCAAGCTCGACGATGGGATCATCGCCCGCGCGCACGAACTGGGGGCAGAAGCGATCTTGCCGAAACCCTTTTCCCTCTCGGCGATGCTCGAAGCCGTGCGCCGATTGCTCGAATCGACTTACGGTCGACCGTCGTAGTCACCGGCGGGATCGATCCCAATTTGGGGAACTCATCACCCAACCGATCGCGATGCCGGTGACCAACCCGCCGAGATGCGCGAAGTTCGCCATCTTCATCCCTCCGCCGGCTCCCGCGATATCCCCTGCAAAGCCGAGGAACAGGATGAGACCGACCATGAAGTACGACGATGGGGAGAGAGAGAAGCCGAGGTCTCTGCGCAGGTAAGTCTTGATCGCGATATATCCGAACAGTCCCAAAACCACTCCGGAGATCCCGACAAAAACGGGAGTCCCCGAGAGTCCTTGGATTCCCAAAATATTTTGAGGCAGAAGCCCTTGCGGAAGGTGCGATCCGATCGCGAACGCGATGATCAATAACAAGTAGCGCAGCGATCCCTCCAGCCGTTCAACGATGCGACCAAGAGATGCCAACGCGAACATATTCATGATCAAGTGAAGGGCATGATCGTGCAAAAACATGGGAGTCAAAACGCGCCACCATTGATAATCCTTGAGCGAGACCGCTGGGTCCTTGGTCCGTTCGTACCTGGCCATGTCCACGAACATCAATTGCTTGACAATCGATTTTCCGAATCGACTTCTCGGGTCGGAGAAATTGGACGCAACGCTCAGGACAGAACAAAGGATGATCAAAGTCAGCGTGATTGGCGGGAGAGCTCCGCCAAACATGGAATTGCGGTAAATCTCGCGCGGTGTTTGGATATTCCGTTGGCGAGAAGCAGCCTGGTCGCGCTGCTCTTTGAGAATCGTCCGGGCATCCCGGACGGCTTGCTGATAGCGGGTATTTCCCGGATCGGCGAGGAATTGGGCGAGTTCCTGCTGGGCTTCGTCCAGCCGATCCTCGTCACGTATCCAGACCTCCCACCGAGTCTTGGTTGCATCGGTCGGTTCGACATGGGTCGAGATGTTGCGAGTCAGGAGATAAGCTACGAAGGCTTCCGTGTTGGCTTGCCCCTCGAGGACGGTCAGGCTTCTCATTCGCTCATTTTTTCCAAAGAGACTCGGTTTGCTTCAATCAACGGGGCGCAGCTGATCGAGCGGTACGTAATATTTTGCGTAATGGGCACCGTCGCTGTAACGCGGGCCCTTGGGATCTGGGACAAGAACCGTGGCCCGAGAGGTGATGCGATTCACGATCCCGACCAGATTCTTGTTGTTTATCCGAAATGTGACTCGTTTTCCTAACCGTATGTTGAAATCCCGGGCGGCGCGTTCCTGCTGGGTAATCAATTCGTGCCGGTGTTCTGTGTGACCGAACATGTGGTGGGCAATCGATTGAAACCGCGACGCTGCGCAGTCGCTGTGAATCCAAACCAACATTTCGCACAAATGGATCAATTCATGTTCCACGATCCGTTGCATGGCCGCAAGCCGATTGTGGCACCACAGCCCGCAAACGCGTGTCCGATCTCCCGGCTTCCGAAACGATTGAAACAGAAGGCTGGTTGACAAGGCGATTTCGTAACGGACGGTCGGAGCCCGCGTGGAGGTCCCTCGAAATGTCTGACGCGTTGTCTTGCCCCCCGCTCGTGACATGCGGGAACTGAGTCGGAAAGACATGCCGTGGGCTCTGGCGAGGGGAAGGCAAAGGCCTTCGAAGAAGACTTGGTCGTAGGCCTCCGCCATTCTCTCGAGGTCTTGGCGAGAGATTTTTCGGAAATTTTCGCCGTCCATCACGGAGGATTGCTCGAGAACGCTGCGCGCGATGGTTTGCTGCCATTCCTGCCGTCCTCGCCAGCGATCCGGGTAACTGCAAAGCAATTGGGCGAGTTGGGCAGGGGTATCCAAATGGGGGCGACCACCGGTTGCAGCCGACCTCGACGGTTCGAGATCGGTGCGGAGGCGTCGCACGGCCGAGGCTTCTCGCTGCATCCTTCCTTGTCGATTTCTCACGCCTTATTCCCCCATGACTGTTGACGCCGGCTTCAAAATATACCATCTCCAACGCTATATTGGCGGCGAAGAAGACATGTGCTTGTATTATGTCAACTGATGGTTCCCTCTCTCGAATGGTCTCCTGGTCATGCGCGTGGCTCTTGCGTTTCAAGCTTTCTTTGCTGTCCTTCGGCGCGGGGATACCGCCGAGCGCGTCCGTGCGGCACTGGGTTCGAGCGATTCTCCGCCGGCGGTTCGCGTGGAAAAGCATGCGACGACGGCGACGCCAGTCACGGGTTCGGGGTCGAGGAGCGATGCGTTGACCTTGCTCATGGTCCTGCAGCGAGATGCACATTTTTTGGATTTGGTGGGTGAGTCGCTGCACGAATACAGCGATGAGCAGATCGGCTGCACCGCCCGATCGGTTTTGCAGAATGCGAACAAAGCGCTCGAGCGAATGTTTGGTATCCAACGCATCACGGCCCAAGAAGAGGGAGAGCGAATCGAGGTTCCCGCAAATGCATCTCCTGTACGCTGGCGGATTATCGGCAAGGCATCGGCAACCTCGGGACGCATCGAGCATCCGGGATGGATGGCGACGAAGGTCGATCTGCCGCAATGGACTGGCCAGCGTGACGATGCGATGGTCCTGGCACCGATCGAGGTCGATGCGGGATCATGATCGTACGAGTGCAGGCCTTCTCGCGGCTCCATTTCGGTTTGATGGAGATCTGCCCAGGCCAGCCACATTGTTACGGTGGGGTCGGCATGATGATTTCATCCCCCTCGATGCTCGTTCAAGGACGCACAGGCTCGGTCACCGATCTCTCTTCGGTCCAAATCGAAGGAGATGGGTATTGGGCGGAACGAGCGCGCCGGGTATTGGAAATTTGGGGACGGCATCATCCCGATTCCCCACTCCCGCTGGAATCCATTCGTGTGGTCGCGCCGCCGCACGCCCACATCGGTTTGGGATCAGGAACGCAATGGGCTTGCAGCATTGCAGGACTTCTCCAAATCGCAAACGGTGTACAGGTACGAGGAGCATGGGTTCCATCGGTGGCGGAAACGCTGTTTTCAAGCGCCGAGTCGCTCGCTGCCAACGCTGGGCGAGGACTGCGTTCCCATATCGGCTGCGAAGGATTTCGACGGGGAGGCTTGATTGTCGATTGGGGCCAGCATCACTCCGAGAAGCAGGCAGCAGGACATGGGCGCACGGAGGTCTTTTCGTTCCCCCAGTCGTGGCGCATGGTGACCCGCTGCGATCGTTCCTACCTGGGGGAATCGGGGGGGGCCGAAGCGACCATGTTCGAGCGCTGCTCGTCGTTCCCAAATCCGTCGCGGAGCGCCATGGTCCGAACGATTCGCGAGGAGATGCTTCCTGCGTTCGATGCGTCGGATTGGGTCGTCGCAAGCGATGCGATCGGGCGCTATGGGGAATGGGCGGGCAAGATCTTTGAACCGTTGCAGGGGGGCGTTTATCGTTCTCCTGCCATCGCCGAGAGTATCGCGGATTTGCGACGTCGCGGCATTCGCGGGGTCGGTCAGTCGAGTTGGGGACCCACCGTCTTTGCGCTCGCCCACGATCCGGAGCAAGCGCAGTGGATTGCGGATCTCTGGAGGAACCGATCTTCGGCAGAGGCGGCGGTGGAAATCGCGGGAGTCGCACCTGCAGCAGTTTACGAATGCGATTCTTCGTCCTGATGGAGATGCCGCATATCGAATCGCCGTAACTCGGTCCCGAACAAGGCGACGGTGGTGACGATCGCAAGGGTTGCCAGTCCCCCGATGACGACGCTGGGAACCAACCCGAGGAAGTGGGCTGCCACTCCGCTTTCGAGTTCCCCCAATTCGTTCGAGGCTCCGATAAAGATCGAATTCACAGCAGCGATCCGTCCTCGCATGGAGTCCGGTGAGTACAACCTCAGGATCGACTTGCGGATGACCACGCTGTAGCCATCGAGGATCCCGCTCATGAAGAGCGCCGCGCACGAAAGATAGAAATTCTTCGAGAGAGCGAAGACGATCATCGACAGACCGAACCCGAATACGCAGGCCAGCAGAACTCTTCCGGCGAACGCCCTCGGTGGAAACCGAATGCATAGCAAAGCGCAAATCAACGCGCCGGACATCGGAGCGGCGCTCAGGAACCCTAAGCTCGCCGGGCCGATATCCAAAACATCCTTGGCGAACAGCGGGAGCATGGCGATCGCACCTCCGAACAGCACCGCGAACAAGTCTAGGGCCATCGAGCTCCAGAGTATTTGTCGACGAAAAACGAACTTCCAGCCTGCGGTGATCGATTCGGTCAACGATTCCTGCGAGGTATGGGGGGCGTGGGGTTTCGGCGCGATCCGCGTCACCATGGCGATCGCGACCATCGCGCATACGATGCTGCAAGCGAATGGTCCTGCGTTGCCGAAGCCTTCGATCAATCCGCCGGCGAGGAGAGGCGCGACGACCGCGCACGCGTGCCACACGATCGTCGTCCATGTCGCGCCGCTGACGGCCGCCAAACGCGGAATGATCTGAGCCTCGAGACTGGGCATGGTCGGCTCGGAAAAACCGCGAGCTACACCCAGCCAAAACATGCAGGCATAGATAGCGATCAAGAGCGTGTCGCCATGCAGCATCGAGGATGCCGCCATGGCCAGCGCACATAACCACTGCAGCGAGTACGTCCAACAAAGGAGGTTGCGTCGGTCGATGCGATCGGCAAGATACCCGCCTACGATCGCCAGGCTCAGCGCCGGGATAGCTTGAACCAGCCCCAGGTAGCCGAGATAGAGAGGTTGCTTCGGGAATTCGTGCGCGATCGCAAACGGAGCCCAGAAGAATAAAATCCGAGTGCACAAGGTAGAGCAGGCATGGGCTCCGAGCAACCAACGAAACTCGTGATAGTCGGTCGCTCGCGTCGATGGCCGCGGTTTCGATTCTAAATGCTTCACAGGATCCAACGAGCCACCAGATTGTACGTCAGCCATGCCCCCAAATAGGCCAATGAGGTCATGTAAACAAAGGAGAAAAGTGGCCAGCGCCAGGAATTCGTTTCCCGCTGAATGATCATCAGGGTCGATGCGCACTGGGCGCACAGAGCAAAGAATACCATGATCGAAAATGCTGTTGCCAAGTTGAAGACCGGTTTTCCATCAGGCCATTGAGCGCTTCGCAACTGCTCCTTCAAACCGTCGCTTTTCTCGTCGGTATCGCTCCCGAGAGCGTAAATGGTCCCGAGGGTGGCGATGATCACTTCGCGGGCGGGAAACGAAGCGAGCACCGCAACGCCAATCCTGCCATCCCATCCCAAGGGACGCACCGCAGGTTCCAGCACTTGACCCGCCCTGCCCAGAAAACTCTGCTCAATCAACCGACTTTTTTCGAGGTTGATCGAGGACTCCAAATTGGCGATCGCTTCGGTGTCCGGATCGGCGAGAGCCTGGAGTTGTTCCAATTCGCGCGTCGATCGGTCGACGGAGGTATGATCTCCCGGGAAATAGGCCGCAGCCCAAACCAAGACCGAGGTGACAAAAATCAGCGTGCCGGCCCGGGCCAAAAATGCCTTCACGCGCTCCCATACCCGGCTGATCACCACATGCCAACTGGGCCAGCGGTATCCGGCCAACTCCATGATGAACGTGGAGGGTTCGCCGCGAAAGAAGAATCGCTTGAGCAGCCATGCGATCGGAATCGCCACCACCGCCCCCAGGGATTGCATCGCAAAAAGAACGATCCCCTGAAGGCTGATCCAGCCCGATGCATAGCGGACGTCCGGTACGAAGGCTGCAACCATCAGCACATAGACAGGCAGTCGCGCGGAACAACTCATCAACGGTGCGACCAAGATGGTGACCATCCGATCCTTGCGATGATCGATCGTTCGTGTCGCCATGATCCCTGGAATCGCGCACGCGAACGACGACATCAGCGGAAGAAAAGACTTGCCGCTCATCCCGATCGTTGCCATGAACTTGTCCATGACAAAGGCAGCCCGCGACATGTATCCGCAGTCTTCGAGGATTCCGATAAACAAAAACAAAATCGCGATCTGAGGGAGAAACGTCAGTACCGCTCCCACCCCTCCGACAACGCCATCGACCAGCAAACTGCGCAGTGGCCCGGGCGCGATCGCACCCTCGACCGCGGATGCAATCCAACCTTGGAGCCCCTCGATCCCATCCATCGGCCAGCGAGCGACTAACGTGATCGACTGGAAGATCACAAACATCAGAACCAAGAAGAACAGCAATCCGATCCAGCGGTGTGTCAGCCAGCGATCCAGCGTATCGCTCCACGTGGGTGGACGCTGCCGCGGTCGCTCGATCAAGCCCGCGGTTTTGCTTTTGATCCAAGCGTACCTGGCTTTGGTTTCGAAGAGTGGGATCGCCACCCCTTCGGCCGTCAACCGAGTTCGGGCTTCACGCAGCCGCTCGCCCAACGCAGCGGCGAGGTGATTGGGGATGCTGCGATGAACGTGGGCCTCACCGGAATCGATCAGCAGCCGCTGCGCCTGAAATCTCGCGAGCGAAACCTTGGATTCCATCAGCCATGCCAACAGCGAATCCGTTTCCCGATGAAAGGATGCGGGGAATGTGCATGCAGCCGTGGGACTAGGAGTTGACTCAGCAAGCCCACTCGTCGCGGGAACGGAACGAGCATCGCCCAAGAGTGCCGCAATGGCCGCGCGAACTTCGGGAATGCCCTGCCGCTTCGACGCCGAGGTGCAGACCACCGGAACCCCGAACCGTTCAGAGATTCCCTGGGTGTCGATCTGGATCCCCGAAGCTGCCACTCGGTCCCACATGTTCAAAACCAGCAGCGTCGGCAAACCGAGTTCCACCACTTGGCTAAATAGGTACAGGTTCCGTTCCAGGTTCGTCGCGTCCGCAATCACAATGACCGCGTCGGGGCGTTGCACGCCACCGATCGCGCCGCACAACATGTCGACCGATACCGCTTCGTCCGCCGAGCGAGCTGCCAGGGAATAGGTTCCTGGGAGATCGACAATCTCGACGCTGGCAGACATCGAAGCCGCATCGTCAGTGTTCCGAGGCAAGACGAGTCGACCTGTCTTCTGCTCAACCGTGACCCCGGGATAATTCCCAACCCGCGCGTTTCCGCCGCACAGTGCATTGAACAAACTGCTCTTGCCAGTATTTGGGTTGCCGATCAAGGCGACCGTGGCTACCGGGGCGCTCATGGCGATTTCTCGATTTGCACGCGCTGCGCCTCGTCCCGTCGCAAACTGATGCGGTAGCCGTAGACGGAGAACTCGATCGGATCCCCCATCGGAGCGGTTCCGATGTGCTCGACATCCTCCCCAGGCAGCAGACCCATTTCCAGCAACCGCGCTGCTACGGTATCCTCCCCAACGACGGACACGACCCGCCCGGATTCACCCGGCTTCAGATCGCACAGGGTCCAAGGGGTAGATGGCATTTGGCGGCGAAACCTGCTACGCGACGGGGGACACCAAGATCTCAGCGACCTCTCCCAAACGCAAGCATAAGCGCTTGCCATCCACGGTCACCAAGCACGTCTCACCCGGAGACAACATCCGAATCCGACAACCGCAGCAAACCCCCATTTCCCCAAGTCGGTGAACATTCGGCTCTTCGCCGACAATATCCACGACCACCCCTTCGCCCTCGCAGGGAAGGTACTCCATAGGAAACGGTTCGGAGGCTCCAGAACAGATCATCGGAAATGCAATCCACACAGATACGTTGACCGAGAACTACATCGGCAGAATCTTATCTTAATTGAGACTGAATTTCAATAAGGACCGACGGAGATTCCTAGCCGGGCTCGAAATCGGCGAAACACTTGGATTTTCTCGACGCAGATGGCGTCAAGCGTCGATTCTGAACCTTTGGAGAGGTCTGCGAAACTGGGGCAAACGCCCCGAATCGGCCTTCGGCCCCTCAAATTGGGGGGTTGAACAGCTCGCAAGGTTCCCGCAGACTTTGACTTTGCGGTCCAGGCGACCAAGTTGGTTTTTCTGGGCGGCGGAGACAGTTTCAAACTGTCGGATCGGATGGGGGTTTTGTAAACTCTAGCGGAAGCTGAGTTTTCGCCACCGTCTGAACGGTGACAAATCTTCCGCAAGGGTGACCTGTTCAGGGAATCGACGTGCAGAGCGACGCATCCAGAAAGAGAACGTTCTACGACCGGTGGGCATGGTTGATATTGCTCGCTGGATTGTCGCTCGTCCCTTTTTGCTATTACGGAGCGGGGCTCGCGGTCCAAAGCAATGTGAACAAGGTCGAGGACTGGCTGCCCAAGTCCTACTCGGAGACGCATGAGCTGGGCCGATTTCGAGCGAACTTCCCATCCGATCAATTTGTGTTGGTCAGTTGGGAGGGTTGCAAGCTCGGGGAGGACCCAAGCAAGCCGGAACTCGACGATCCTCGAATTGCCAGGCTCAGCGCCCTGCTCCAGCCGAGTGAGGAACTGCTTCAAGCACAGGATCCCGACGCTCTCGAAGCGAAAAAATATTTCAAAGGGGTGCAAACCGGCCGAATCCTTTTGGATCAGCTAACATCCGGTCAGCACGCATTGGCTCCCGAAGAGGCGGTCGAACGGCTCAAGGGAGCCTTGATCGGTTCCGATGGCCGGCAAACGTGCGTCGTCGTGGCCCTGGATCCTGCTGCCGCTGGCAAACTCAAGCCGATTCTGGGTCGAGGTCAATATCGCGTTTTTCGTCCCAGCATCCCGCCCGGGGTGTTGCGCCGGTTGATTGAGAAAGCTGGCATTCCAGAAGCCGACCTCCGCTTGGGCGGTCCGCCGGTGGACAACATCTCGATCGACGAGGAAGGGGAGCGGACCTTGGTCCGGTTGGCGGGTCTCTCGGGGTTGCTGGGGCTGTTTTTGGCTTGGTGGTCCCTCCGAAGCTTGCTCCTGACCTGGATCGTCGTGCTTTGTTCCGCGACCAGTGCTGCCGCGGCTCTGGCAGTCATTTGGGCGACGGGCGAAACGGTCGATGCGATTGTTTTGTCGATGCCGTCGCTGGTTTATGTTCTCGCGATCTCCGGGGCGGTCCACTTCATCAACTACTACAAGGATGCGTCTCACCACGGTCTGCACGGAGCCACGGAACGGGCGGTCGTGCACGCGATCAAGCCGGCGATCCTTTGCTCCGTAACGACGGCGATCGGATTGCTGTCGCTGTGGTTCAGTGAATTGGTTCCCATCCAAAAGTTCGGTCTTTACTCCGCCATTGGAGTCATGATTCTGAACGTGGTGTTGTTTTTGATTCTTCCCTCGACCTTGCACTTGCTCCGGTTTGCGAAGCGATGGGTTGGTGAGGGGG
>Ga0315904_10002764_pt1 | contig 26731 bp, 21 predicted proteins | sample LakEriMetagenome_6_FD_203529 | JGI IMG/M metagenome (GOLD analysis project Ga0315904, IMG submission 203529) | Freshwater fungal communities from buoy surface, Lake Erie, Ohio, United States - Buoy 12 MA120 | ecosystem: Environmental > Aquatic > Freshwater > Lake | place: USA: Lake Erie, Ohio...
GGGTTGCCGAGCGCGGCTGCGTATTGCAGCTTGTAGGTCACATTGAGGTAGGCTCCTTTGGGACGGATGAAGACGGCTTCAATGGTGCCTGGATCTTCCACGGACGGCTGGATCACCCATGCGGTGCTGCCAAGCCATTCGCTGCCGGTGCCTTGATCGTAGGGCATGGCAAATGCGAACTCGGCGAGGTTGTCATAAGAATCCGAGTCGGGATTGCCTTGGGCGGTTTGACCGGGATGGAGTTGCTTCCAGTCGGCCCAGGTGTCGGGGCAGCGGTTGATTTCAATGAAGTCATTTTGCTCGTTGCACTGGCCGGCATGCACTTGGATTGGAAGGATCTTGTCCGGATCTCCACCATCCTTGTCGGAAAGGCTGATCATGCCAGCGGGTTGCATTTGCAACACCCCATGGTTCCCGGCAGGCAAGTCGGCAAAGGTATAGGAGCCATCGGCGGCGGAAACGGTGCTCCGCGGCTGGTTGCTCTCATCCAACACGGGATTTCCGCTGCCATCCACCAGTGAGAGAATCACTCCCTCGATCGGGGTGTCGCCAATGTTGTCATTGTCGGCATCCTCCCAAACGGTGCCGGTTATCGTGCCTTTCTGGATCGGTTCCGTGCTTTCGCAGTCACTGTTGTTTCCGGGGATCGGGTCGTTCTGCGCGCCGCTGATGGTGGCGGTGTTGAGATAACTGCCGGAAGCGTTGACCGTGGCGGTGATCGTCAATGAGGTGGAAGCTCCGCTGGCAAGCGAACCGATGGTCCAGATGCCGGAATTGAATGCGGCGGCCGGGTTGGCGGAGACAAAGGTGTAACCAGCTGGCAGCGGATCAGCGACCGAGACGCCGGTGGCGGGCGACGGGCCGTTGTTGGATGCCTGAAGGGTGAAGGTCACTTGCGAACCGACCACAGGCGTCGAGTTGTTGACGGTTTTGACAATTGCAAGGTCGGCCAGCGGAACCGGGGTCGTGCTTATGCAGTCGCAGTTGTTATCGAGGTCCGGATCGTTTTGGTCGCCGCAGATGGTGGCGGAGTTCAGATAGTCGCCGGAGGCGTTGACCGTGGCGGTGATCGTCAACGAGGTGGAAGCTCCGTTGGCCAGTGAGCCGATGGTCCATGTGCCGGTCCCGGAATCATAAGCTGCGGCGGGGTTGGCAGAAACGAAGGTGTAGCCGCTCGGCAGCGGATCGGCGACCGTGACTCCGGTGGCGGGCGACGGGCCGTTGTTGGAGGCTTGCAGAGTGAAGGTCACTTGCGAACCGACAACGGGCGTGGAGTTGTTGACGGTTTTGACGATCGCGAGGTCGGAGTTGATCGTGATGCCGCAGCCGAAAGGACGATCCGAAGAACGAAGCACGGCATTCAGCAGAAGCCGGCGGCCATTGATATCGGTGATATCCGATCCGTTGTATTCGTGACCCGCGAGGTAATGAACATATCCGCCGGATCTGCCGGTAAGTCCGTCGATGCGGCCGACGTAGGCTTTGTATCTCTCACCGTCGGCGGAGCTGTAGGCAATGCGCGCGCCGGGATTGGAAGTGAGTTTGAAAGATGTCACAGAGCCGCTCTCATCGGTGAGTCCGCCCTCGAACTGGGCGAAAGGCTCGCCGTGGTTGTCGAAGCTCATCGTGCCTCCGAGATTTCCCTTGGAAGAGAAACCCGTCAGCATTCCGCGGGTGGTGTAGGATTCCACGGACTCGCATTGACCGAGGAAGTTCCCGCCGCTCTGGACGAAGGTTTTGACGTTGGCGGCGACGGTGGCGGTGATGTTTTTCAGGCTGTTGTGCGGCTCGGTGGCAACGGTGTAACATGAGGTGCCGTTGAGCGATGCCGGATTGGTGATCGTCTCGTAATGGACGCCGGAGAGCATGCCCGCGGCGGCGAAAACATCCGTGTGGATCGTCGCGTCGCCACCTTGCGAAATCGTGGCGGCCTTGGGTTTGTGAACCAGGGTCTCGGCAACTTCGACAGTCGCATCCTGGGTGAGTTGATAGACGTTCACATCGGTGCCCGAGGCGGCGTTGAAGCTGGTGATGACGGTCATGGCCTCGGTTTCATATCCGGGATGGACGATGATCGGACCGGCTTTGAAATGGCGGTTGGCACTGGCAGCGGCGGACGGGGCGATCCTCGACGCGTTCGCACTGAAGTCGATGCCGTCCTTGGTTTTAGCGGGATTGATCACCCACTTGAGCGGCACACCCGCGTGGAGCAGGCGCACGGCCAGGCCGTAGGCGCGTATGTTGAATTCACCGCCGGATCCTTGGAGCGTGTTGTCCATGGCGATGACATAAGAGCCGCTTGGCAGATTCTCGGTGGCGGCCCGCAGGCATGAGGCTGATGCCAACATGGCCGTGGCGGGTATGACAAGCGAGCGCATCATCCTGAAGGGACTGGATGGCTGCTGATGGGGGCGGCGCGTGGGTGCCGTGTGTGTGCTTGGGGGCGTTTTCATGGGGACTGGGGTGGGGATGTGCAAACGGAGAGGGAGAAGCTGCGCGATAGACGCAAACGTCGGTCTGAGGGGCTGTTGGGGGAGTGGGGGTGGTGGATTTTGTCATGGGGCGGTCGCAGTCATGGACAGCGCGCGGTTAGGCATGGGGGCGCTGGTGACGGGAACCGTGATCTCAAGTTGATGGCCGTAGGTTGGGTCTGTCCGAACGACTGAATTCGTCGCGACCCACACATGGCGGATATGCTCGCCAAGTCCGGCATCTTGTTTGCCTTTGGAATCGTATGTGAAAGTGATGCTGCCTTTTTCTCCGGGCGCCACATTCCGGCTCCAATCACGCGTGATGATACATCCGCATCCGGTATGGATTGTGTTAACTTCGAGAGTTTCGCTGCCGGTGTTGGTGAATTGGAAGGTGACGTCGGCAGCTTCTCCGAGGACAATCGGCCGGGTCTTCACCGAGACATGATCGAATTTGATTTGCGGGCCATCTGACGTGTCATCCACCGTGTCATCCGTCGCGCTGTCGCACGAATGGTCGTGGTCATGATCGGACGTCTTGGCACAGCCGCATGTCGTCAGCACCACAGGCGCGGTTGGAGCGTGCGGTGATTCCAGAAGTGCTTGCTGCCTCGTCGCCGCGGATTGCAGGAATTCAATAAGCTCGTTCTCTGAGGGAAGACCTGACAGCACGGCATCAAACACCGTCAGTTGCGGCAGCGTCGAGACTTCGAGGTGAGCGCTGTTCCGGCTCATTTGGGAGTCCGCCAGCTCGAATGCGCGTGAAACGGAAGTTTCCAGAATGGCAGGCAATGTCTCCCAGCGGCTTGCTGTCGGGGAATCGATCTCCAAAAGTCTGGCACGGATGGAGACGGGATCGGGAGACAGTTTGCCGGAGGTGATTTCCCTTGCAAGGGTCGGAAAAGCCTCAGGATTGCCCGTGCTGAAATGCACGTTCAGCATGGCGCGGTGCGCGGCTTCCGCCTTTTGATCGAAAGATACCGGAAGCAAACGCAGTGAAATGGCGGGAAGAGAATCCGACTTGGGAGAGTTATAGATGTGATGGAGCTTTGCATGCAGTTCCACACAATGGGAGCAGGTCCAATCGGTGAGCATCACAACTTGCAGCGACTGCAGCGTCGTATTGTGTCCGAGCAGAATTTCCGGAACCTCGGCCCCTGACACGGGGAGTGCGCCACCATCCAAGGCCACACCAATGACTCCATTTGCGGCGAGGAAGGGTTTGAAGAATGGTTTTTCAGGAAACTCCCGCCCTTCTTCGGCAATCATCCGCACTTGGCTCGCGCGGCTTCCGCCGGTTTCCGCAAACTGGATGGCGGCAAGTCCGCCCAGGCATACGGTTGCAACCAGCATGGGCAGCGCACGCCTGATTCCGAAAAGTTCTGAATCAGACGTTGATGTGTTAGTGCCACGGGAAATCAAAATCACACCAAGAACCGCGAAGCCATGGGTTGCGATGCAGGTGGCGCAATAGCTACCAATCCAGAATGTCTGGATGATCATGAAGTATGCAGCCGCCATAAGGATCAGACCTTTGCAGAAGCGCAGTGCCGTAGCGCCGCGTGCCGCGCCCAACGCGAGCGTCACCAGATAAAGAACCACTCCGGGCAGAGCCACGGGCATCCCCATCACCGTCGCCCACTTGGACGACATGACATCCGCACATCCTCCGCCGCCGCATCCGGCATGATGCCCGGAAGCAAGCGCGCCGACAGCCGCATGGCTGGCAAGGATGATTGCAACGATGAGCGACAGCTGCCCAAAGCGACAATGTTGTGTGTTGGATCGATTCATGACCGGGGATTCGGTGAGCGCTTCAGTGGACCGTGTGGGGTGGGTCGTTGCCGAAGGCGTGTGAATAGTCAGGGAAAATTGACCTTTTCGCTATTACGCCATGGCGTAAGGATGTCCGGACGCGGGAAATCCCGCAGATTCGGGAAAATTTTTCCGAAAGCACGCTTGCCCGGTCTTGAAGGTGCCGACATAGTCCGCCGCGCCTCGCCGGGAGTCACAGCAGCCCGACAGATCCTCCATTTCAGCCATGAGCGACACACTTTCTGCAACCGCGGAACTCACACTGCCTAAAGACCTTGCGGCCGTAAATGGAAGGGTGAACGTGCAGATCGACGGTGTCTGGCACCAGTTTCCCAAAGGCACACGGATGATCGAAGCGTGCCGCCAAGCCGGCACCATCGTCCCCCACTACTGCTACCACCCCAAGCTCAGCTCGCCCGGAAACTGCCGGATGTGTCTCGTGCAGATGGGCATGCCGCCGCGCAGCGCGCCCGGCCAGGAACCGCAGCGGGACGAAAACGGCTACGAGCCCATCGGCTGGATGCCGCGCCCGGTTATCGCTTGCGCCAACACGGTTTCGGAAAACATGGGCATCCGCACCACCGGCGAACTCGTCGAAAAATGCCGCGAGGGCGTGATGGAGTTTCTCCTCATCAACCACCCGCTCGATTGCCCGATCTGCGACCAAGCCGGCGAGTGCCGCCTGCAGGAGCACTCGGTCGAGCACGGTCGCGGTGTCTCGCGCTTCGTGGACATGAAGGTCAAGAAGCCGAAAAACGTCGAGATCGGTCCGCGCATCCGGCTCGACGACGAGCGCTGCATCATGTGCAGCCGCTGCATCCGCTTCATGGATGAGGTGGCCGGCGATCCGGTGCTCGGTTTCACCCAGCGCGGCACGCAGACGACTCTAACCGTCCACCCCGGCCGCCTGCTGGATTCCAACTACTCGCTCAACACCGCGGACATCTGCCCGGTCGGCGCGCTCACCTCGAATGATTTCCGTTTCCAGATGCGCGTCTGGTTTCTCAAGGAAACCCCGAGCATCGATGTGAACTGCGGCACTGGCACCAACATCACCGTCTGGACCCGCGGCAACACCATCCACCGCATCACCCCGCGCCAGAACGACGAGGTGAACTCGTGCTGGATGCCGGATTCGCACCGCCTCAACTTCCACTACATTGATGGCGAGGCGCGATTCACCGAACCGCTCGCCAAGGTGGACGCCCGGCATCAGCCGGTTTCGTGGAGCGACGCTCTGAAAACCGCCGCCGCGAAAATCAAGGGAGTCGCGCCGGACCAAGTCGCCATCATCGCCTCCGGCCGCATGACCAACGAGGAACTCTTCCTCGCCCGCACGCTCGCCGCGGAAATCGGCACGCAGCAACTCTCGCTGATCCCGCGTTTCGCCGAACCGGACGCCCTGCTCATCGCCGCCGACCGCAATCCGAACACCACCGGCGCGAAACTCGTCCTCGAAACCGAAGGCCCCTTCGCCAAACTCGACGCCATTCGCGACGGAGTGCGTTCGGGACAAATCAAGGCGCTGCTGGTGCTTGGCGAAGACCTCATCACCGACGCGGGCTTCCATTATTCCGATCTGGCGAAACTCGATTTCCTCCTCCAGTCCCACATCCTCGCCAACCCCACCGCGCTCGCCGCGAATCTCGTCCTTCCCTCCGCCGCCTTCGCCGAGAAACGCGGCTCGATGGTCAACCTCTCCGGCCGCCTCCAGCGCCTCAACCGCGCCGTGGAAATGCCCGGCCAGGCGAAGGACGATTGGGAAATCCTCCGCGACCTCATCTTCGCCATCTCCGGCGGGAAGAATGAATTCCACCTCATCGAGGACCTCTTCAAGGTCATGGCCGGAATGGTGCCGCAATTCAACGGGCTCTCGCTCTCCAAGATCGGCCACCAAGGCACCCAAGTCCTCAACACCGGCTATCAGATTCCCCTGCTCGCCAACGAACGCTCGGCCAAGGCAGCGGGCAGGATCAATGGCTAACCTCTAACTTCTTCCCAATGCCGGAACTCCTCATCCAGCTCATCATCATCGTGGTGAAAATCGTCGCGCTGACGTTCATTGTCGTGTTGCCGCTTGTTCCCATCTCCGTCTATTTCGAGCGCCGCTTTTCCGCCATTATCCAGGACCGCGTCGGCCCTAACCGCGTCGGCATTCCGCTAACCCTGTTCGGCTTCAAGAAGGACTTCCATTTCTTCGGCCTGATCCAACCGATGGCGGACGGCATCAAGCTGTTCCTCAAGGAAGACTTCACACCCGACTACGTGCGCAAGGCGTTTTACTGGCTTGCTCCCGCGCTTACCGTGGCACCCGCTCTCATCACGGTGTGCGTGGTGCCCTTCGGCTCGCCGATCACGCTCTTCGGCCACACCGAAAAACTCGTCATCGCGGATCTGGATGTCGGCCCTCTCTTTGTTTTCGCGGTTTCCTCACTCTCGGTTTACGGCATCACCCTGGCCGGCTGGTCTTCCAACTCGAAGTATCCGTTCATCGGCGGCGTCCGTTCCACCGCGCAGATGATTTCCTATGAAATCTCGCTCGGCCTCTCGATCATACCGGTGCTGCTTTATTTCGGCGAACTCAACCTCGGCAAGATCGTTCAGCACCAGGCGGACAACGGCTGGCTGTTGCTTCCCTTCTGGCAAAACGGCAAACTCGGCTTGCCCGACCTCCAAACCGCGCTGTTCTGGATTCCCGCCGTCATATCCTTCTTCATCTTCACCATCTCGATCTTCGCGGAAACCAACCGCATGCCCTTCGACCTGCCCGAATGCGAAACCGAACTCGTCGGCGGCTATCACACGGAATACTCCTCGATGAAATTCGCGCTCTTTTTCATGGGCGAATACGCCGCCATGGTCATCGGCTCGGCGCTCATCGTCACCCTCTTCCTCGGCGGCTGGTCGATTGGCTTCGGTTTGGACAACCACATCGCGGATTTGCATATCGGCGGCTTCCACTTCGGCGGGCTCATTCATCTCGGCATCTTCGTCGCCAAGCTCGTCGCCTTCATCTTGTTCTTCATCCTTGTGCGCTGGACGGTGCCGCGTTTCCGCTACGACCAGCTCATGAGACTCGGCTGGGTGATCTTCTTCGAGGCCGCGCTCATCAACGTCTTCCTCGCCGCCCTCATCATAGCCGCGCCCGAACTCACCGCCGCCATCATCTCCATCGGCGCCGTCCTGCTCATCGCCGTCACCGCCGCCGTCATCTGGGTGGCCAAGGTTTCCGAAGAGCACGTCAAACCGCTGCGTCTTTGATTCTTCCAATCTGAAATCCTCAATCTTCAATCCACAATCCCGCCGATGGCCGTCATCAAACTCCAGCGCCCCAAGCTCAACTTCGGCGAGAAGATTTACTTCGGAGCCCTCATCAAGGGCTTCCTCCTCACCATGACCCACGCGGTCAAGTCGCTGTTGGGGAAATCCATGGGTGCCAGGGAACTTGAATCCTCCGGCCTCGGCGTAACCATGCAGTTCCCCGAGCAACGTTGGGATGAGCACATGCCGGAATATTACCGTGGCGCGCCCGCCCTTGTCACCGACGAACAGGGCCGCGAACGCTGCGTCTCCTGCCAGCTCTGCGAATTCATCTGCCCGCCAAAGGCGATAACCATCATCCCCGGAGAAATCCCCAGCGACGACCCCTGGGCCAAGGTCGAGAAACGCCCCAAGGAATTCGACATCGACATGATCCGCTGCATCTACTGCGGCATGTGCGAGGAAGTCTGCCCGGAGCAGGCCATCTTCCTGCGCAAGGACTACCTCATCACCGGCCTCAAGCGCGCCGACATGGTTCATGACAAAAAGAAACTTTACGAAATCGGCGGAGTCCGCACCGGGCTCGTTAACAAATGGAATGAACTGAAGTAATTTTCCACCACTGATCACTGCTCACTGATCAATTTCCACTCTTATGCCCTCCTACCTCTTCTGGCTCTTCTCCACCATCATGTTGGTTGGCGGAGCCGCCGTCGTCTCATTTAGGAATCCGGTGTCCAGCGCGCTTTCCGTCGTCACTTGTTTCGTCGGCCTCGCCGGACTGTTCATCGGTTTGAGCGCCTTCTTCGTCGGCATCATCCAGATCCTCGTCTATACCGGCGCGGTGATGGTGTTGTTCCTGTTCATCATCATGTTGCTCGATCTCAAGGATGAGCAGAAGCGTGCCAAGGCGCTTGCTCCGCTTGCCGCCGGCATCGGGCTGTCCCTCGCATTCGTCGTGCAACTCGTTGGCGTGCTCTCCCGCATGCCGGACAAGACCGCCCCTTCGCTCAATGCAGAAGCCCTCGCCAAAGCCGCGGAAAACTTCGGACCCGGCACCAAAATCACCGCCGCCCTCAAGGACGGCCGCCTGCCTGACGTGCACCTTATCGGCCACACGCTGTTCACCCAATACAACCTCCCCTTCCAGATCATCGGCGTGCTGCTTCTAGTCGCCACCATCGGCGTGGTCGCCCTTTCTAAAAAATCCGCAGGATCGGACGGATCAGACAGATCTTGATCATCACATCATGGCTTCCCTCAACGACTACCTTCTCGTCTCCGGCCTGCTCTTCGCCATCGGCCTAGCGGGCGTGGTGCTGCGCCGCAACATCATCGTCGTCTTCATGTGCCTTGAGCTGATGCTCAGCGCGGCAAACCTCAGCCTCGTCGCCTTCTCCCGATTCAACACCGTCAACGGTTTGCCCGATTACAGCGGCCAGATGCTCGTCTTCTTCGTCATCACCGTCGCCGCCGCCGAAGTCGCCGTCGGCCTCGCCATCATTGTTGCCCTCTACCGCTCGCGCCAAACCATCCACACCAACGAACTTACCAGCCTGAAAGGCTGAGGAACATCGAACGCCCAACATCGAACTTCGAGATTAAGAGAAATAATAACCAGCCTCTTCCACTGATCACTGCTCACCGATCACCGCTCACTTTACCAATGAACCCCGCCTGGATTCTCCTCTTCCTCCCGCTGGCCGTCGCAGCGATCAACCAGCTCGTGTTACGAAATAACCCGCTGGTGCCGCTCGTTTCCACCGCGTCCGCCGTGGCGACGCTGGTGATCTCGTTCCTGTTGTTGGGAAAATCGGAAACCCTGGCTTTCAACTGGGCCAGCATCGGTGATTTCAATCTCCAGATCGGCATCCAACTCGACCGGCTTTCCACCGGCATGATGATCGTGGTCACGGGTGTCGGCGCGCTCGTCCACATCTTCTCGCTGGCCTACATGAAGGACGATGGTGCGAAGAACCGCTACTTCACCGGACTCTCGCTCTTCATGTTCTCGATGACCGGCATCGTGCTGGCGAATAATTTCATCATGACCTTCATCTTCTGGGAGCTGGTCGGACTGAGTTCCTATCTACTGATCGGCCACTGGTATCAGAAGGACTCCGCCGCCGACGCAGCGAAGAAAGCCTTCCTCTGCAACCGCGTGGGCGACTTCGGTTTCATGATCGGCATCCTCATGCTGTGGGGCATCACCGGCACTCTCGCCTTCGACACCATGAAACAAGGGCTCGCCGAATTCGGAGCCGACAACGCAGCCTATTTTGCCCAAAACTCCGCCGCTTACAGCATTATCCTTTCCACGGTCATCCTCTGCATCTTTTGCGGTGCGGTCGGCAAGTCCGCGCAAGTGCCGCTGCATGTCTGGCTGCCCGATGCGATGGAAGGTCCGACGCCCGTCTCAGCGCTCATCCACGCCGCCACCATGGTCGCAGCCGGCGTGTACATGCTCTTCCGCCTGCAAGTCTCCATCGGCACGGACGCCTTCACCGGATTTGCCGGCGACGTCATCGCATGGACCGGCGGCATCACCGCGCTGGTCGCCGCGCTCATGGCCGTGCAGCAGGACGATATCAAACGCGTGCTCGCCTACTCCACGCTGTCCCAACTCGGCTACATGGTCATGGCCGTGGGCCTTTGTGCCGGTGAGGCGGGCATGTTCCACCTTTTCACGCACGCATGGTTCAAGGCACTGCTCTTCCTCGGCTCCGGTGCGGTGATTTACGCCTGCCACCATGAACAGGACATTTGGAAAATGGGCGGCCTGCTCAAGAAGATGCCCATCACCGGCATCAGCTTCGCGCTCGGCACCGCTGCGCTCATCGCCGTGCCCTTCGTGACTTCCGGCTTCTACTCGAAAGAGGAAATCCTCGCCGCCGCTTTTTCCGGAAACAAACCCCTCTTCGGCATCGCGGTCTTTGTCGCCTTCCTCACCACCTTCTACATGACTCGCGCGTTCGTCGTCGCATTCCTCGGCAAACACCGTTCGGAAAACGCCGACCACGCCCATGAGGTCGGACCGCTGATGTTCGTTCCGCTCGTTCTGCTGGCGGGAATGGCCGTCGGCTCCGCATGGCTCACTGGCGCGCTTAACGCCATGGACCCGCGCATCCATGCCCATGGCCACCATGAAGGCCACAGCATCATTCTCGGAGCCTCCATTGCATCGCTCGTTCTCGGTCTCATCGCCGGGTTCATTCTCTACAAAGGCAAAGACAGGGACCCGCTCTCCATCCCAATGCTGCGCGAGCGCTTCTACATCGACCGCATCTACGACAACTATCTCGTCCGTTATTTCCAGGACGCCTTCGCCGCCATCATCCACTTCTTCGACGAACTATTCATCAACGGCCTGCTTGTCGGCGGTTTAAGCCGCGGGGCCGTCAGCTTCGGAAATCTCTTCCGCAAAATCCAGTCCGGCCAACTCCAGGGATATGCTTTCGCTTTCGGCCTCGGCGTGATCCTCGTCATCTATTTCACGGTCTTTCTCTAAATGGAGCGCGGAATTCATTCCGCCCGAATCATCCCGATCATCATTCACATGCTCGCAATTCCAGTATTACTTCCGCTCATCGCCTTTATCGCGATTCTGCTGGGCGCGCCCGCACGCCTGACCGCGATCGGCGCTGCCGCGGCCAACCTCGCGCTTGGCACCTATGCCGCCTTCACATGGCAATGCACTTGCTGGTCGTTCTCCCTGCCCGTCCTTGAGAAACCCGCGCTCCATCTCGCCTTCGGTTTTCCCGATGGCATGAGCGCCGTGATGATCCTGCTCACCGTCATCGTCACGATGGCAGCCGTGCTTTCCGGCAAAGCCCCGGAAGGAAGAGAGAAACTCTACTTCGGTTCATCCCTTCTCATCTCCGCCGGCGCACTCGGTGCCTTCGCCGCCACCGATCTGTTTTTCTTTTACGCCTTCCACGAACTCGCGCTCATCCCGACCTTCCTCATGATCGGCATGCTAGGCCGCGGCGACCGCAAGGAGATCGCATGGAAAATCACCATCTATCTCGGCCTCGGCTCCATCATCCTGCTCGCCGGCCTCGTCTGGCTCGCCAACCTCACCGGCACCTACGACATCGCAGGCATGATCGCCGCGAAGGACAAAATTGATCTCAACTCTCAGAAAAGCATCGCCGCTCTGTTGATTGTCGGCTTCGGCACGCTGGTTTCTCTCTTCCCTTTCCACTCGTGGGCCGCTGCAGCCTATGCGAGCGCTCCGGCACCCATCGCCATGCTGCATGCCGGCGTGCTGAAGAAATTCGGTCTCTACGGACTGCTCCGCCTTGCCATCCCGCTCATCCCCGAGGGCTTGCAATTCTGGCTCACCCCGCTGCTGGTTCTTCTGTTAGGCAATATCCTCTGGGTCGGCTTCGTCACCATCTCCCAGAAACGCCTCGACACCCTGCTAGGCAATTCCTCCGTGATGCACATGGGCTACATCTTCCTCGCCATCGCCGCGCTGATCGCCTTCCCGGATAACCCGCTCGCCCAGCCCGCTGCGGTGCTTCTGATGTTCGCGCACGGTGTTTCCATCGCCCTGCTCTTCGGCCTCGCCGACCGCATCGAACGTTGCACCGGCTCGCTCGATCTATCCGATCTCGGCGGCCTGGCGAAATCCGCGCCCAAGCTCGCCTTCCTCTTCGGCATCGCAGCGATGGCCTCCATCGGCCTGCCCGGCCTCGCCAACTTCTCCGGCGAGGTGCTGGTCTTCCTCTCCGCCTTCAAAAACTACAACGCCACCGCCGGCCTCGGCCCGGTGCAGATCGCCTGCATCCTCTCCATCTGGGGCGTAGTCATCTCGGCCGTTTACATGCTGCGCGCCTACCGGAACATCTTCCAAGGCCCCGCCGTGAAATCCACCGAGTCCTCCGCGGACCTCACTCTGGCCGACCGCATTCCGGCCGTGCTACTTGTTTTCGCGCTATTCGCCGTCGGGCTTTATCCCAACCTGCTGCTCAACCTCCTGAAATAAGTCCGATAGGACCTATACGACCTATTTCCCATGCCCGCCTACTACTTAGAAGCTTTTACTGTCACCCTAGGCCTGATCCTGCTCATGGCCGAAGCCTTCGTGCCTGCGAAGAGCAAGGCATGGGTCGGCATCGCGGCAGCCATCGGCCTGGTGGTCATCCTCGGCCTGGTCTTCATCGCCAAAGGGCAGCCTCTCCGTGGCGGCATCGAAATAACTGGGGGCAGTGGAACCTACATCATACAATTACCACAAAATCCCGAAAGCACCTGGCCTTTGTGGAACTTCTACAACTTCGACGCCCTCGCGACATTCTATAAAATCTTCGCCCTCGTCACCACGATCTTCGTCGTTCTCCTATCCGTCGATTACCGGAAGATCCTCGCCCGTTTCACCGATCATCCGGGATCGGAAAATGGCACCGGCGAGTTCTACGCTCTGCCCGTCTTCGCCTGTGCCGGCATGATGTGGCTCGCATCCGCGAAAGACCTCGCCGGTGCGTTCGTCGCGCTCGAACTCGTCACCATCACCTTCTACATCCTCGTCGCCTACATGCGCCGCAACGTCGGCTCGCTCGAAGCCGGCGTGAAATACCTCATCCTCGGCGCGCTCAGCACCGGTTTCCTGGTTTACGGCATCGCATGGGTTTATGGAGCAACCGGCACCATGAGCCTCGCGGACTTGCCATCCTCAGTCTCCAATCTCAAATCTCCCGCTCCTCTTCTCTTCGGCGTCGCCCTCGTCATGGTCGGCCTTGCTTTCAAGATCGGAGCCGTGCCCATGCAGGTCTGGATACCGGATGTCTATCAGGGCGCACCCACGCCGGTCACGGCCTTCCTTTCCGTCGGATCGAAAGCCGCGGGTTTCATCCTGATGATGCGTTTCCTCGATCCCTTCCTTGCCAGCGACCTTACGCGCGGGCCGGTGCTCAAGTTGTTGATTATCCTGTCGATCGCCACACTGCTGTTCGGAAACCTCGCGGCCATTCCGCAAACCAACTTCAAGCGCCTGCTCGCTTACTCGTCCATCGCCCACGCGGGTTTCCTGCTGCTGGCCCTGGCCGCAGGCACGTCGGGAACCGATGCCGCGCTCGGCTCCGTGCAGGTCGTCTCGCTCTATCTCGCCACTTATCTGCTCATGACACTTGGCGTTTTCTTCATCCTTGCCCAAGTCCGCATCCAGCGGGATGGCGAGAACATCAGTGACTTCAACGGGCTTGGAAAAACCAATCCCACGCTTGCCATGGCGCTCACCATCCTGCTGGCCGCGCTGGCGGGTGTGCCGCTCACCGCCGGCTTTATCGGCAAATTCTTCGTCTTCTCGCTCGCCGTGGATGCGGGCCTTTGGGCAGGTGTGGGCGTGGCCTTCATCGCCGCGGCCGCGGGTTTCTATTACTATCTCAAAGTCGTCCGCGCGATGTGGTGGGCGGAACCCGGCGATCGCGCTGCGGTTTCGCTGCCAACCATTAGCAAAGCCTGCGTCGCCCTGCTCACGATGGCCACGCTGGTCTTCGGCGTCTGGCCGCAGCCGATCCTGATGCTGCTGAAGTGAGTGATCTCACTTTCTCCGGCTCTGCTTCCAAACGCGGATTGCTTCAAGGAAAGGCTCGGCGAAGCGTTGGACCTTGGCGACACCGATGCCCGGAACGTGCAGCGCCTCTTCGGCATTGATAGGCTGGTAGCGGGCGAGCGCCTCCAGCGTCTTGTTGGAGAAGATGACATAAGGCGGCACATCCTCGCGTTTGGCCATGCCCGTGCGGAGATCGCGCAGCATCGAGTAGAGCTGGCCGTCGTGCCCGTGATCCCGCAATGCCACCTCCTTGCGTCCGGCGGCGGGATCCGGCCAGACGAGTTGGAATGAGGCAGCGCCGCGCATGACCTTGTCGCCGAGCGGCGTGAGCGTCATCAACGGATAGTCGCCTGAGGTGACGGTGTGAACCAGGCCGGCGTCGGACAACGAGCGCATCAGTCCGTTGAGATATCCCGCGCCCTTGTCGGCGAGGATTCCGTAGGTGGTGAGTTTGTCGAGTCCGGCGGAGACGATTTCCTGGGACTTGCTGCCGGCGAGCATCTGGACGATACGGCCGCGTCCGAAGCGCGGCTCCCATGAGCCGTCGCCGCAGCGCCGCGACATGCGGGCCACGCCGCTGAGCGCTTTTTTGACGATGAGCGCCTCCTCTGCGGTGGGTGCGCGCATGTCACCCGCGCCCTGTTCGCGGCAGACGTCGCAAGTGCCGCAGACACCGGCGTCCTCTTCACCGAAGTAATTGAGAATCCATTTCTGGCGGCAGACGCGCGAATAGCACATCTCCACCATCGCCTTGAGTTTCTCGCGGTCACGGCGGTCCTTTTCCTCGATGGCGGCCTCGTCGAGTTCGATTTGCCGCGCCAGCACGTCGGGCTTGAGCAGGCGCGTGCCCTTCATGCGTTTTCCGGGGATGTCGAAGCGCTCGATGTATCCGGCGCGGCCGAGCACGGTGAGCGCACTGCCGACGGACATTGAGTTTCTCACGTCCGAGCCCTCCGCCATCTCGTCCAGTGTGCGGTGGACTTCGTATTCGCGGTCGGCCTCGGAAAGCAGATACTGATAGATCGAGCGGATCACCGCAGCGGTCGGATTCGCGCCCTCAATGAAAAACTCCTGCGTCCGCGTGTCGGCATAGTTGAATAGCAATTCGCAGAATGCCGCCTCGCCATCGCGACCGGCACGGCCGGCTTCCTGATAGTAGGCCTCCACACTGCCGGGCACTTCGTAATGGATCACGAAGCGCACGTCTGAACGGTCGATTCCCATGCCGAAGGCGTTGGTGGCCACGGCGACGTCGGCCTCGCGGCGGATGAAGATTTCCTGCGCGCGCTCGCGCTCCTGATCGCTCATGCCGCCGTGATAGGCGACACACTTGAGACCCCAACTGGCGATAGTTTCGGAAACCGCCTCCACTTTCTTGCGGGTGGCGCAATAGACGATGCCGGTCTTGTGCGCGGCGATCACCGCTTTCATGCGCTCGTCCTTCTGCGCGGCCTTCTCGACGGCGGTAATGGCAAGCGAGAGATTGGGTCTTGAGAATCCGCTGACGCGTTCGAAGGGTTCGCGCAGGCCGAGCACCTTGCAGATGTCATCACGCACGATCGGCGTGGCGGTGGCGGTTAGGGCGACGCATTGCGGGCGGCCGATTTTTTCCAGCGCGCGCCCGAGCCGCAGGTAGTCCGGCCGGAAATCATGCCCCCACTGGCTGAGGCAGTGCGCCTCGTCCACGGCGAAGAGCGAGATTTCAATGCCATCGAGCGCCCGGATGAAACTCTCGGCACGGAAGCGCTCGGGCGCGACATAGACGAGTTTGTATCTGCCCTGTCGCATGCCGTCGAGCCGCTCCTTCTGTTCCGGCCAACTCAAGGTGGAGTTGATGACCGTGGCATCGATGCCGCGGGCGGCCAGCGCGTCCACCTGATCCTTCATCAGCGCGATGAGCGGCGAGATCACCAGCGTGACGCCGCCAAAACACAGGGCGGGCACTTGAAAACAGAGCGATTTGCCGCCGCCGGTTGGCATCACCACCAATCCATCGCGGCCGGAGGTTATTTCAGCAATCACCTCCTCCTGACCGTCCAGAAAACCACCGAAGCCGAAATACTGGCTCAACGCCGCGCGGGGCGCCATGACCATGGGTTTCGTGACTTGATCGGAATTTGACATCGACTGCGCAAATGAACACAGAATCCGCTGCGGAGTCAATCCGATGGTATCAGTCGAGCTTCAGTCCGATGAGTTCGATCAAGCGCTGGAGATCGTCGTCGCCGTAGTATTCGATTTCGATGCGGCCTTTCTTCGCTCCATGGTGGATGGAAACGTGGGTTGCCAGATGCTCGCGCAGTTTGTTGGAAATCGAACGCACATGAACATCCAGATCTCGGGGTTTGGCTGAGGGCCTTGTGGAGGATGAGTCTCCGGAGCCGCCGTTGGCGTAATCCTGCACGTATTTTTCGGTGGCGCGCACGGTGAATTGGCGGCGGATCACCTCCTTGGATACATGCAGCTGTCCCTCATGGTCCTTGACCGAAAGAATCGCCTTGGCATGGCCGACACTGATCTGCCCCTGGGCCACCAGCATCTGCACGTCGGCATGCAGGTCGAGCAGGCGCATGGCATTGGCCACGCTCGCCCGGGACTTGCCGACGCGTCCGGCGATCTCGTCCTGTTTCATGGCGAAATCTTTGGCGAGGCGCACATAACCCGCGGCTTCTTCGATCGGATTGAGGTCCTCGCGCTGGAGGTTCTCGATGAGCGCCATTTCCAGGACATCGCGGTCGCTTGCCTCGCGTTCGATCACCGGCACGGTGGCGAGTCCGAGTTTGCCGGAGGCGCGCCAGCGGCGTTCGCCGGCGATGAGTTCGAGTTTGCCATTCACCGGCCGCACGATGAGCGGCTGGATGATGCCGTGCTGGCGGATCGATTCCACCAACTCATCGAGCGGGGAGTCCATGAAACGCATGCGCGGCTGCAGCGGGCTGGGAATCACATGATCGTGCGGCACATCGCGCACACGCTTGATGTCTTCGGCAGTGACCACAGCATCAGGCACAATGGTCGTATTCTTCCTGATGAGTGCTCCAAGTCCTTTTCCGAGTGCCTGCTTCGCCATGGGGAGGGCAGCTTTACGCAAAGCCCGCGGCGATTCCAAGCGGATTTCCTTATTTCAATCATTGCCCGTATTGCACTGATGATCGACAGGCTCTGCGGCTACCTGGTTGAGCGACGAAGAGCACCACTGTCGGTCCGGAACGGAAACGCGGCGCGAAGTCCTGCTGAAGTGAAAACCGTGAGCGACCAAACCAAAGAAACACTGCGTGCCAACGCAAACGAAGCTCGATCCAAGCGCTTTTCCAAACCCATCGGAATGAACTGGATGTCTTGATGAAAATCACGGAGAAACAGGGAAACGTGATCATGCATGCAATGGGCGTGTCAAAGGGTGCGACTTGGACCGCTCCCTCAGTCCGCCCGGATTGTCATCCGACTCCGGAAGGGTTCGCATTGGAACCCGTCAAACCCGACGCCGATGACATGGGAACGGCTTACTGTCCGATACCGGCATGACGCCGACATCTTGGGTGTTCGTTTTACCGGCCGCAGACGCTCGCCGAGCGCATCGCGGAGGGCAATTAGTCCGGGCTAGTCGGGATTTTCTTGTTGCAAACCAGTCTCAATTACGGATGATTTGTTCCACGATGTCCCACGCAATTGCAGCCGAGCTGGAAATCGACAGCGCCATGACCCTGAACCAGGTCGGCGTGGGCTGTGATGTGAAGATCCGTTTCCTGAGCGGCCCGGGTTGCGACCGGCTCCGCGACATGGGTTTTTGCGAGCAGTTGCAGGTGCGCAAACTCGCCGGCGGACGCAATCTGATCTGCTCGGTCTGCGGCACGCGCATGGCGATCAGCCGCGAACTTGCGGAACAGGTGATGGTTGCGCCGATGCTCTGAAAATCGGCAAGCGTCATGTCTGCTCCCGACACACCCGCCACTATCGCGCTCATCGGTAATCCCAACTCCGGCAAGACCACCCTTTTCAACGCGCTGACCGGTGCGAACCAAAAAGTCGGCAACTACTCCGGAGTCACCGTGGCTTTGAAATCCGGCGAAACCTTTACGCCGCACGGCAGGAAACTCCGTGTGCTCGATCTGCCGGGCTGCTATTCGCTGCGCGCCGCTTCGCCCGATGAGAAAGTCGCCGTGGCAGCACTCCACGGCGAATTGCCCGGCGAAGCCAAACCCGACCTTATCGTCTGCGTCGCGGATGCCTCCAATCTGGAGCGGCACCTGCAACTCGTCCTGCAAGTCATCGAACTCGGCGCGCCCACCGTGCTCGCGCTCAACATGGTGGATATGGCGGAAAAATCCGGACTGCGTCTCGATCCTGCGAAACTATCCGAAGAACTCGGCGTTCCCGTCGTGCCGATGCAGGCCAATGCCGGCATGGGCATCATCGAACTGAAACAAGCGCTGCGTTTCCCCTTCCCCACCCCGCCGCATGCGAAATGGCACACCGGCTCCGGCGATGGTGAAAGCGCTCGCCGCGACTTCATCCGCAATCTCTGCGAACTGGCCGCGCGCCGGCCCGACGCGCACCAACTCACCGCCTCGGACCGTCTCGATCGCTGGCTGCTCCACCCCGTCTGGGGCTGGGCCGCGTTTCTCGGCACCATGTTCGCGGTCTTCTGGGCGATCTTCTCGTTTGCCGAAATCCCGATGGGCTGGATCGAAGCCGGACAGGGCGCGCTTGGCGACACCGTGAAAAAAATGATCCCCGAGGGTGATCTCCAGTCTTTATTGGTCGATGGCGTGCTCGCCGGTGTCGGCGGTGTGATTGTCTTTCTGCCGCAAATCGTGCTGCTATTCTTTTTCATCGGTTTGTTGGAAAGCTCCGGCTACATGGCGCGCGCCGCGTTTCTCATGGATGGAGTGATGGCCAAGGCCGGACTCAGCGGAAAATCCTTCCTGCCGCTTTTCAGCGCCCACGCCTGCGCCATTCCCGGCGTGATGGCCACCCGCACGATCGATTCCGCCAAGGAACGCCTCGTCACCATTTTCATCGCGCCGTGGATGAGCTGCTCGGCGCGGCTGCCCGTTTATTTCCTGATCGTCCCCATGCTGCTTCATTCCAAGGAAGGCACATGGAAACAAGCACTCGTTCTATCCTCGCTCTATTTTACAGGCATCCTCACGGCCTTCGTCGTCGCCCGCGTGCTGCGCGGCAAACTCGGTCCGGACAAACACGCGAGCCATTTCCTGCTGGAACTCCCGCCCTACCGCGCGCCGCAGTGGAGTTACATCTTCCGCCACGTCCTCGAACGCGGCTGGTCTTTCGTCGCCAAGGCCGGCACCATCATTCTCGGCCTCTCCATCCTGCTTTGGGCCTTGAGTACCTATCCGAAACCCGATGATGAAAACACCGACCCGCTATCCCACAGTGCCATGGGCCGCATCGGCGCGGTGATCGAGCCGGTTGTGAAACCCCTCGGCTTCGACGGCCGCGTGGGCACCGCCATCCTGACTTCCTTCGCCGCCCGCGAAGTCTTCAATACCTCGCTCGGCATCATCTTCCGCGTGGAGGAATCAGACGACGAGGAAGAAACCCGCAACCGCATCCGCGACCAGATCTCCAAAGCCACCTGGCCGGATGGCAGGCCGCTCTTCACGCCGCTCACGCTGGTTTCCATCCTCGTCTTCTTCATCTACGCCCTGCAATGCCTCCCCACCTCGGCTGTCGTCGCGCGGGAATCCGGGTCATGGAAATGGGCGCTCGGCCAGTTTGCCTTCATGTGTGGTTTCGCCTATCTTGCCTCGCTCGTCGTTTTCCAAACCGGCAAACTCCTCGGCTTCTGATCATGGATTGGCAAACTCCCGCCGCTGTCGCGATCGTGGTCATCACACTCACGATCTTCCTCGTCCGCCTCGCCCGCCCGCGGCGCAAACCCGGCTGCGGCCATGATTGCGGCTGCGGAAAAAAATCTTCCAAACCCGATTGAATATCGGCAGGGGCTTCGCGTCTGTAAGGTCATGAAAAAGCGCACCATGATTTCGCGTTGGACCACTCTCAGCCTGCTCATCCTCGCCACCGCATCCAGCATGAGCTGCATGACCACCTACGACTCCGCCGGACGCCCGATCCAATCCGTCGATCCGGGGCTCGCCGTCGCCGGAGTCGCCGCCGCCGGACTCCTCGGCTACGCCATCGCCAACGACAATGACAACCACTACTATCATGGCGGCCACGGCGGCTACTACGAACCCTACTGCCACTACTGATCGTTCTGATAGATCCGGTGCTCGCGAATCCACCGGCCGACTTCCGGCGCGAGCCAGGGATGATCGCTTTCACCGCGCTTGATGGCATCACGGATCGTCGTGGCGGATGCCGGATGATCTCCATCAAGCGCATGCAGTTTACAACCCGCGCGCTCCATCGGCCTGCCGCCCCGCGCAAACACGGCGAACTCCACACAAGCTGCCAGGCGTCCGGGCTGTTCCCATGTGTCCAGCGCCTTCCACTGATCGTTGCCCATGAGCCAAAACAAGCGGCAACCGGGAAAATCCCGCGCCATCGCCTCCGCCGTCTGATAGGAAAACGAAGGGCCTTCACGCAGCGTTTCACGATCATCCACCACCGCCCACGGCAGCCCTGCGGTGGCGAGCCGCAACATTTGCAGGCGATCCGCGGCGGGTGTCGGGCTGCTGCCCTTTTTGTGCGGGGAAATCCTGCACGGAATGAAACGCACCTCATCAAGCCCGAGTTGGGTGCGCGCCGCGCCGGCCAGATGGATGTGGCCGCGGTGCACGGGATCGAAGGTGCCGCCAAACAATCCGATTTTGCGCGTTGCATCCATCACGCGAGGGATGGCGGTCCGCGCGCGGCCGGTCAAGCCCGGCATTGACGCGGGCCATCCATCCGGGTGAGATTCCGCGCCCGCCGACCGGCGGCCCACCCATGGACTATTCAGCGAAAATCGCCCGCAACGTCGCCTCGATCCCGCGCTCGGGCATCCGCGACTTCTTCGAACTCGTGCAAGGCCGCGACGATGTGATTTCACTCGGCGTCGGCGAGCCGGACTTTGTCACGCCATGGAACATCCGCGAGGCCGCCATCTACTCACTGGAAAAAGGCCAGACCACCTACACCTCCAATCTCGGCCTGCTCTCGCTGCGCAAGTCCATCGCCCGCTATGTCGATGGTTTCTTCGGCGTGCCCTACGATCCCGCGCGGGAAGTGCTCGTCACCGTCGGCGTTTCCGAAGCCATCGACATCGCCCTGCGCGCGCTGCTCAACCCCGGCGACGAGGTGATCTATCACGAGCCGTGTTATGTCTCATACTCTCCCAGCATCGTGCTCGCCCACGCCGTGCCCGTGCCGGTGGTCACCACCAAGGAATATGGCTTCTCGCTCAAGCCGGAAGCCGTCGCCGCGGCCATCACGCCCAAAACGCGGCTGATCATGCTCAACTTCCCCACCAATCCCACCGGAGCCTGCGCGTCCCGCGAGGATCTCGAAGGCATCGCCAAACTCGCCATCGAACACGACCTCATCGTGCTCACCGATGAAATTTACAGCGAACTGCGCTACGACGAGGAAACCCATGTCTCGATCGCCGCGCTGCCCGGCATGCGCGAGCGCACGATCCTGCTGCACGGATTTTCCAAAGCCTTTGCCATGACCGGCTTCCGCCTCGGTTATGCCTGCGCGCCGCAGCCCATCATCGAAGCGATGATGAAAATCCACCAGTATGCCATGCTGTGCGCTCCGATCATGAGCCAGAACGCCGCGATCGAAGCACTCGAACACGGACACTCCGCCATGGTCGAGATGCGGAACAGTTATCATCAACGCCGCGACTTCCTCGTGCGCCGCCTCAATGAGATCGGCCTCGAATGCCACACGCCCGGCGGAGCGTTTTATGTCTTCCCGGACATCCGCAGCACCGGCCTTTCCAGCAAGGACTTCGCCATGAAACTCCTGGAGCAGGAAAACGTCGCCTGCGTTCCGGGCAGCGCATTCGGACCTTCAGGCGAGGGTTTCCTGCGTTGTTGTTATGCCACCGCCTTCGAGGACATCCGCACCGCCACCGACCGCATGCAGCGCTTCGTCGGCAGACTCTGAAGCAAGCATGAGCGGGCAATCCACGAAAGCCGATCCCGCGCTTCTGACCCGCGCGCACGTCGTGCCTTTCGCGGTCTTCATGGGCTTCTCCTTCGTCCTGATGGGAGTCACCGCCGCCATCGGCTGGGACCACCCGGCGGCGCCTTGGTGGCGGCAGGACCCGGCGTATTTCATCTATCCGCTCCAGACTTTGGTGACGCTGGGCTTCGTCATCTATTTCTGGAAAAGTTATACATTCAACTGGTCGTGGAAATGGAGCCTAATCGCGATCCCCTTCGGCGCAATCGGCATCGCCTTCTGGCTGCTGCCCACGATGGCCTACGATTGGCTCGGGCTCACCGGCAAAACCACCGGCATGCTCAAATACCTCGGAGTGGAAGCCCGCAGCGACGGCTTCGATCCCAGCGTTTTTGAAAACCCCGCCGCATGGTGGACGGTGGTCGTGCTGCGCTTCCTGCGCGCGGCGGTGGTCGTCGCACTCGTCGAGGAAATCTTCTGGCGCGGATTTCTGATGCGCTACCTCTGCGATTGGGACGGCGACTACTGGAAACAGCCCTTCGGCCGGGCGACATGGAAATCCTATCTCATCGTCACCGGACTTTTCATGATGGTGCACACGGCTCCGGACCGCCCCGCGGCTTTTATCTATGGCAGCATGACCTGGCTGCTCTGCGTCTGGAGCAAAAACCTCGGAGCCTGCGTCATCATGCACGCCACCGCCAATTTCCTGATGGGACTCTACATCATGAACACCGGGAAATACGGGCTTTGGTGAGGAGAATCAGATTACCTGTGTCCGCGTCAGCACTACCATTCCGGCCCGTGGCATTGTGATCGCCGCTGCACCAGGATGGGAGCTTCACCCAAAATACTTCGTAACCGAAGGACATTTCCGGAGTTGATTCAACAGGTGAGAACTTCCTCCTCCACAGTTTCAGCCGCCGGATTGCCCCTCGCGATCGGCATGGTCTACCTCAACTACCAGTCCGTATTGGCTCTACTGCTGCGCAAGCATGGTCTCGACACCCACCTGCGCCCGGGTATGGGCAATACGCTGTTCGCCCTATTCGCCCAAGATGGATTGAGCATGGGCGCTTTGGCGGCAAACGCGGGATTGGCGCTGGCAACGGTGTCAGAGGTGGTCGAGCGGATGGAGCGGGCCGGCATGGTGCGGCGCAAACGTGCAACGGGCGACGGCAGGATGAAAAATGTGTTTCTGACCGCCCGGGCTCGCCGTCTGGAAGCCCGGTGCCGTGAACTCAACAGTGAATTGGTGGGATTCATGACCGCGGACCTCAACACGCAGGAGATCGAGCAACTCGTCCGTTTGTCGGCAGGATTTCCCTGAATCTAACCCGCCACCTTGCAGGTGGCCACACCCTTACGCCAGCATGAAACACATCGTCCATACCATCATCAGATTGTATGTATGTCTCATCGGAACCGCATCGACCGCATCCGCAGGCGGTCTTGTGACGAACACTACGGTGGGCTACACTCCGCTCACCGAACTCGGAGCCGGTGATTATCTCGGTGCGCAAGGCGGGCTTTATGCGGGGGGCACGAATGACATGCCGCCCGCTCATCTCGCCGCAGGCGATGCATTGGCTGCCACCATCCAACCGCTCGACGCGACCGGGAACCCGTCACCCGGCGGCAAGATCGGCGTGATCACCACGGGCATGTCGAACGCCAACCAGATTTTCGAACGCCTCGGCGAATTGTTGCAAGGCGCCTGGGCCGACAAAGTGGTGTATGTCAACGCGGCGCAGGGCGGAATGGATGCCAGCATCTGGGCCGACAAAAACAGCACTGCCTGGAGCGTCGTCATGGGCAAGTTAACGGAAGCGGGACTTTCCACCAAACAGGTTCAAGTCGCCTTGAACTATCACGCGATCGCTCACATCAACACACCTCCCCAGCCGTGGCCAGCCACTCCGGGAGACTTGCAGGCATTCATGGAAACGATCGCCGGCCACCTGCGCAGCACCTTCCCGCAATTGCGGCTCAGCTTCTGGGGAACCCGCGAATATGGCGGCTACGCCACCAGCGCGAACAGCCCCGAACCCTACGCCTATCAATCAGGTATTGGCGTAAAGTGGATGATCGAACGCCAAATCAACGGGGTGGCGCTCAACTATGATCCCGCACGCGGTGCTGTGACCGCCCCGTGGATGGCGTGGGGGCCTTACACATGGGCCGATGGCATCAAGCCACGGACGGATGGTCTTTTTTACGAACCGCGCGACTTTCGTCGCGATGGAACCCATCCAAGCATGCGGGGACGTGCGAAAGGCGCGTGGCCCTGGGTTCAATTTCTCCGCACCCACCCCCTCACCGCGGCAAGGTTGTTTCCACCGGGAAATCGTCCGCCTGTCTCTTCGATCAGTTTTCCTCAGGATTCCGAGGAAATCATGGTTGGTGGCAAAGTCGCCGTCGAAGCATTCGCCGGGGACGAGGACTCGGGCATCCAGCGCGTCGATTTCTACCAAGGCACCTCTTTGATCGGCAGCGACGACAGCGCGCCGTATTCGATCCTGTGGAGTCATCCCGGACCGGGAGATTATCCCGTTCACGTGGTGGCGCGGGACATGAACGGCAATGAAAGGAGCAGCCTTGCCATCACCGCGAAGCTTCGCACGATTGCCACCTATAACAATACCATCGCGGAAGATTCATTCGAAAGCGGTGACTTTCGCGGGGGCAGCGGATGGAACGGCGAATGGACGGTTTCCGGCAATCCAGTGATCCTTTCCGGGCAAGCGGAAGACGGCCTCTACAGCGCCCGGATGGACGACGGCGACGCCCTGGCCCGCTCTCTCAACCTCTCCGCGCCGACATCTTCCAAACTCCGCTTCGCGTGGCGCGGGAACCTGCCTGCCGGAACCTCCTTGCTTGTCGAAATCCGCGACACGGCATGGCGCACGGTTTTCAACCCAGCCGCGACCAGCCAATCGACGTGGTCCGTGGTGGAACTGCCGCTTGCCGCCTATCAGGCAGCCTCAAGTTTCGGACTTCGCTTCCGCATCCTTGGCACCGGTGCATTGATCCACCTTGATCGCATCCAGTTCACTCAGACGGCTCAATCCTCCGGGCCTGCTGCGGTGAGCTTGGACATCAGCCCAGCAAGGACGAATGGCATCTTGCTTGACTGGGTGTCTGGAACCTCGCGCACGGATACCGTTCAAAGCTCCACCGACCTCGGAGGATGGAATGATCTTTATCATGTCACCGGAGACGAAAGCTCGGTCATCCTGCTGCCTCAAACGCTGCAGCATGACTCCAGGTTTTTTCGCGTGGCAGCTGGCATTCCATGACGGGTGCCAGCCGGTGGTTCGAGGAAACTCCGCAAACGAATCCCGGCATACCCGCTGCTTCCTGAATCTCCGGATCACATCCAATCCTCTAATCGGAGGCGCTCTTCACCAAGCTCTGGAGGGTCCGACTGCAGGCCCCGCTACCAGTTGCTGGGCGGACCTAATAGGTTGGCGGATCGGGCGGGAGGCCCTTACAGGGTGGGTCATCTTTTGATTTCATAGGATTCTTTGGGTCACTGGATTTTCCGGGTTGCCCAGAATGACAGGCATCGACAGGTGACTTTGTCAGAAATCCGTCGGAAAAACCGCCATTCTGTCCCTGATGGGCGGATGGATTTGAAACCCGACCAACTGGATCCGCCATTCCGGAAATCCGGTAGCAGTCTTTGCTGGTCAGGTTTGCGTCCATCCGTCACACCTCTGCCATATCGGCGAGGCGAATCAAGATCTGATTGCCTCACCGATCGAGTTGCCCCAGCACATCGCATGGATCGAGTCGCATTCCTTACCGAGTTCTTGCCGGAAACCCGACCCAGTCTTGCCTGCCGGAGAGTATTCATAGCCGAGAAGCCACGAGAAGCCGTTCCTGCTTCATTTTGATTTGTGCTGGCACGGCCAATGCCATTGGTTGGCGCGTGGGGGATCATTGTTGTTTCTCATGCATGCGCAGTCGGCGGGCGAAGAATTTCCGGACCTCCTCCGCCCACAACACGAGACTGGCCACGGCTCCGATGAGGAAGAAGTCATGCACGGGAATCGGCACGGTGTGGAAGATGCGGTTCATGGGCTCGGTGTAGATGACGAGGAGTTGGAGCAGATTGCCGATGACCAACCCGCCCAGCAGCCAGCGGTTTTTGACCAGGCCGAAGTTCAGGGATGACTTCGATTCGCTGCGGCAGTTCAGCACGTTGAACCACTGGCAGACGGTCAACAAGGTGAAGGTTTCGGTCTGGACCAGCACAAACGGCGCGCCCGTCGAGAGCCGCCAGACGAAGAAGCCGAACACTGAAACAACGGACGCCGTGACCATCACCGCCATTCTCTGCCACATGCCGCGGTCCACCAAGGGCTCTTCGGACGGAATGGGCGGGCGCTGCATCTCGTCGCCTTCGGCCCGTTCCATCACGAGGTTCACCGTCAGCACGCCTTCACTCACAATGTTGATCCACAAGATCTGCACGGCTGCCAAGGGCAACGGGTAACCACACGACAACGCCAGCAATAGGATG
>Ga0315904_10002765_pt1 | contig 26727 bp, 23 predicted proteins | sample LakEriMetagenome_6_FD_203529 | JGI IMG/M metagenome (GOLD analysis project Ga0315904, IMG submission 203529) | Freshwater fungal communities from buoy surface, Lake Erie, Ohio, United States - Buoy 12 MA120 | ecosystem: Environmental > Aquatic > Freshwater > Lake | place: USA: Lake Erie, Ohio...
TCGAAAATCGTCCAGACGGAGGAGTCGACTCCCGAGGTCCAGTCCTCCTCGCCGGGTCCGGCCACCGCGAGCAGACCCTCGGCCTGGAGCGTGCAGAGATCGCGCAGCTCGACGGGCTCGGTCAGGAGCGCGCCGTTGAGCAGGACCGGTCCCTCCCCGGGCTCCACGAGGAGCCGTCCGCCCTCCTCTCGGATCCGGGCCGCGAGAACGCCTCCGGCTCCCCGGAGCAGGACGGGAGGGCGGGCGGAGCCGGCCGGCTGCGTCCCCAGGCAGTCCAGGTGACGGACAAAGCCACGGGTCTTGGGGGTGCCGGTCGCCATCGGGACCTCATCTTCCTGTTGAAATCGGCGCATTTGTCATTTACAAAACATCATGGCTCAACCCCTAGACCACCCCGAGGACGAGCAGCTCACCGTCGAGAAGGCCCGGCAGGGCGACCTCGGCGCCTACTCGACGCTGGTCTCGCGTTACCAGGGGCGGATCTTCGCCAAGGTCTTCTCCCTCCTCCGCAACCGCCAGGACGCCGAGGAGATCACCCAGGACACCTTCATCCGCGCCCACCGCGTCATCGCCAACTTCCGCGGCACCGCCTCCTTCTCGACCTGGATCCACCAGATCGCCACCAACCTCGCCCACAACCGCTACTGGTACTGGTGGCGCCGGAAGCGCGACCAGTCCTTCTCCCTCGACGCCGACCTCGGCGAGTCGGGCGCGACCCTGCACGACATTCTGCCCGACGGCGCCCAGGGCCCAGGCAGCGAGGCCCAGCACAACGAGTTCGTCGCCCGCGTGGCCGAGTGCATGGTCCAGCTGAAGCCCGAGCACGCCCGCATCCTCACCCTGCGCAACGTCGAGAACAAGTCCTACGAGGAGATCGCCGAGGAGCTCGGCCTCTCCATCGGCACGGTCAAGAGCCGCATCAACCGGGCGCGCGAGTCGCTGCGCCAGCTCATGGGAGAGGAGTTCCGCCGATGACCCCGCGCGACTTTGACCGCCAGGTCGGCGTCTATCTCGACGGCGAGGCGTCGCGCGTCCAGGTCCTGGCCATTCGCCGCGCCCTTCGCGAGCAGCCCGAGCTCAAGAGCCGCCTCGCCGCCCTTGTGCGCCTGCACCGGGCGCAGTCGGCCGTCCTCACGCGCCCGGCGCGCCCGTCCCTCGCCCTCATCCTGTCGCAGCTCCGCGCGATCGCCGACCGGGCGGGCCGATTCCTTGCCCACGCGTGCATCCTGGTGCTTGTCTGCGTCGAGCTCGACGTCGCCGTGCCCCGGGTCGACTCCCAGGCCTGGGTCAACGGGGGCCGCCCCGTCCCGGTCATGATGCCGGTCGCCGAGGTGATCGCCACCGAGGTCATGGGCGCCGTCCCCGACGCGGAGCTGCCCGCCGAGGACCTGGCGTCCGAGGAGGCCGACATGGCCGACCCGATGTCGGTCGAGGGCACGCTGATGATGCCCGCCGGCGGCTCGATGCCCTCGGCCACCAGCTCGATGCCGGCGGACGGCGACGGCGAAATCCTCGCCGAGGGCTGACAATCCGTCCTTGCCTCCGGTTTTGGCCGGAGTCTCCTTTCGCCGATGGAGGCAGCCCCAGCCAGGCCCGAGCGCGTCCTGCGCGGCATTGCCGCCGCTCCCGGCGTGGCGGTCGGCCCCGGCTACCTCCTCCTGAAGGGCCTGGCCAAGGTGCCCAAGTACGCGGTGGCCGATCCAGAGCCTGAGATCGCCCGGTTGGTCGTGGCCTTGGGCGAGACGCGCCGCCAGATCGAGGCCCTGCGCGACGAGGTCGCCCGCTCGATGGGCGAGGCGGAGGCGGCGATCTTCGACGCCCATCTTCTTGTCCTCGAGGACGCGACGCTGGTCGACGAGGTCGCGGCCCGGGTGCGCCGCCGGAAGGTCAACGTCGAGCACGTCTTCTCGCGCGTCGCCAACCGCTACCTCCGGGATTTCGGCAAGATCGGCGACGATTACCTGCGCGAGCGCGCCACGGACATCCGCGATGTCACCGGCCGCATCCTCGACAACCTGATGGGCAACTCGCCCCGCGCGCGGCGCGCGGGCGAGCCGGCCGTCATCCTCGCCGCCGACCTCGCGCCGTCCGACGCCGCCGCCCTCCCCTCCGAGGAGGTCCTGGGCTTCGCGACCGAGGGCGGCAACCGCACCAGCCACTCCGCCATCATGGCGCGCGCCCTCGAGGTGCCCGCCGTCGTCGGGGTGAAGGGCCTGCTCAAGGCGGTCGCGCCCGGCGACCAGATCGTGGTGGACGGCGACGCCGGCACGGTGGTGGTCGCGCCCTCCGCGGCCACCCTCGAGCGGGCCAGGGTCGCCGCCGAGGAGCGCGGGCGCCGGCGCGCGGCGCTCCTTGCCGACGGCGGCGCCGCGGATGTCGACGCCGAGGGCGTCGCCTTCGGCCTGCACGCCAACATCGGCGGCCCCGAGGATCTTCCCGACGCGCTGGCCATGCGCGCCTCGGGCGTCGGTCTCTACCGCACCGAGAACCTCTTCCTGCGCCTCGACGGCTGGCCCGACGAGGCGACCCAGTACGCCGAGTACGCCGCCGTCGTCCGGGCGGCGCAGGGCAGCCCGGTGACCTTCCGCACGCTCGACATCGGCGGCGACAAGCAGCTCGGCGAGGCGGAGGCCGAGGCCAACCCCTTCATGGGCTTCCGCGCCCTCCGGCTCTGCCTTGAGCGTCCCGAGGTCTTCCGTCCCCAGCTGCGGGCGATCCTGCGGGCCGCCGCGCTCGGCCCGGTCTCGGTGATGTTCCCGATGGTCTCGGGTGTCGAGGAGCTGCGCCGCGCGAAGGCGGCGCTCGCGGCCGAGGCCGCCGCGCTCGCCGCCTCGGGCGAGGCGCCGGCCGCGCTTCCGCGCGTCGGCGCGATGATCGAGATCCCCTCCGCCTCCGTGGTGGCCGACGCCATCGCGGCGGAGTGCGACTTCCTCAGCGTCGGCACGAACGACCTCGTCCAGTATCTCCTGGCCGTCGACCGGGGCAACGACCGTGTCGCCAGCCTCTATGATCCCTGCCACCCCGCGGTCATCCTGACCCTGCGGCACATCTTCGCCGCGGCGGGCAACCGCGGCATCCCCTGCGGCGTCTGCGGCGAGCTGGCCGGCGACCCCGGCTGGGCCGCGCTTCTCCTCGGCCTCGGCGCCGACTCCCTGTCGATGTCGGCCCCCGCCATCCCCGAGGTGCGCTATGTCCTCCGCCGCACGGATCGCCAGGGCAGGGAATCCCTCGCCGGCGCCGTCCTTGCCTCCGCCGACCCCGCCTCGAGCGCCGCCCTGATTCGCGAGTTCGCGGCGGCGCGACTCCGCGCCCGCGCCTGACATGCCCGCCCCTCTTCCCAACCCGCATATCGCCGCGCTCCGCGCCTACGCTCCGGGCGAGCAGCCCCAGGGAGGCGGCTGGGTCAAGCTCAACACCAACGAGCACCCCTTCCCGCCCAGCCCTCGGGCCGCCGACGCCGTCCGCGAGCTGCTCGCGGGGGGCGCGGCCCGGCTCAGGCTCTATCCCTCGCCGGACTCGGCCCCGCTGCGCGAGGCGGCGGCGCGGCTGCACGGCCATCCCGCGGCCGACGTTGTCGCGGGCAACGGCTCGGACGACCTGCTCAACCTGCTCATCCGCGCCTACGCCGGCCCCGGTCGCCCCGTCGGAATGCTGGACCCGAGCTACTCCCTTTATCCCGTGCTGGCCGCGGCCCAGGACGCGCCGGTGCTCCGCATCCCCTTCCCGCCGGAGGGCCGCCTCGATCCCGCGGCGTTGGCCGGCTGCGGGGCGTCCGTCTTCTTCCTGACCAACCCCAACGCCCCCTTGGGGCACGCGTTCTCGCCGTCGGAGGTCGAGGCGGCGGCCGCGCGGTTCCCCGGGCTGCTGGTGGTGGACGAGGCCTACGGCGCCTTTGCCGACGCCGATTGCGCCGGCTTGCCGGCCCGCCTGCCCAACGTCGTGGTCACGCGCACGCTGTCGAAGTCCCACGCCCTCGCCGGGCTCCGCGCCGGCTACGCCCTCTGCCCCCCGGGCGTCGCCGAGGTCCTGCATCGCGTGCGCGACAGCTACAACCTTGACGCCCTCGCCCAGGCCGCCGCCGCCGCCGCCCTCGGCGACCGCGAGTGGCTGGCCGAGGCGACGGCGCTCGTCCGCGCCGGCCGCGCCAGGCTGGCCGACGGGCTCGGGGCCCTTGGCTGGAGGGTGCGTCCCTCCCAGGCCAACTTCGTCCTCGCCGATCCGATCCGCCCGGGCGAGCCCGCCTCGCCCGCCGCCGCCGAGTCCGCTTTTCTCTTTCTTCGCGCGCGACGCATCCTGGTCCGGCGGTTCCCCGGGCACCCGCTGACCGCGGACGGGCTCCGCGTCTCGGTCGGCAATCCCGCGGAGCTGGACGCCTTGCTGGCCGCCGCGGCCGACTGGACGGCAGGGCGGGGTTGACTTCCCCGTGCCCGCGGGGATGAATCCCCCCATGGGCTCGGCCGCCAGAACAAGCACCGTCCGGCGGGAAACCGCCGAGACGCGCATCACCCTCACCGTCGACCTCGACGGCGCCGGCCGCGCGCAGGTCGACACCGGCGTGGCCTTCCTCGACCATATGCTCACCCTGCTGGCCAAGCACGGCGGGCTCGACCTGACGGTCGAGGCCCGCGGCGACGTCGCCGTCGACTACCACCACACCGTCGAGGACACCGGCATCGTGCTCGGCCAGGCCATCCGCGAGGCGCTCGGCGACAAGGCCGGCATCCGGCGCTACGGCTTCTTCATCCTGCCCATGGACGAGGCGCTGGCGCGCGTCGCCCTCGACCTCTCCAACCGGCCGATGCTGGTCTACCAGGCCGACGTCGCCAACTACATGGTGCGCGACTTCAACATCGCCCTCGTCCGCGAGTTCTTCCAGGGCCTGGCCAACTCCCTCGCCTGCAACCTGCACATGCGGCTCGAGTATGGCGACGAGCCCCACCACGTGGCCGAGGCGATGTTCAAGGGCTTCGCCCGCGCCCTCCGCATGGCGGTCGAGGTCGATCCCCGGGCGGGCGGCGCCATCCCGAGCACCAAGGGCAAGCTGTGACCGGCGCGGCGCCCGGACCCTCGGTCGCCGTCGTCGATTACGGCGGCGGCAACCTGCGCAGCGTGCGCCGCGCCCTCGAGGCCGCCGGCGCCCGCACCCGCCTGGCCGCCACGCCCGCCGAGGCCGAGGGCGCCGACGCGCTGGTCTTCCCGGGCCAGGGCGCGATCGGCGACTGCATGGACTGCCTCGCCCGCTCGGACCTCGGGCCGTTCATCCGCGAGTGGGTCGCCGCCGACCGTCCTTTCCTCGGCATTTGCCTCGGCCTGCAGGCGCTCTTCGAGCGTTCCGAGGAGGGAGGGCGCGCCGGACTCGGCCTCTTTCCGGGGCAGGTGCTGCGCTTCCCGACCCAGGCGGGTCTCCGCGTCCCTCACATGGGCTGGAACGAGGCCGTCTTCGCCGCCGGCGCCGGCCTGACCGAGGGCCTCCGGACGCAGGGCGAGCCCTTCTACTTCGTGCACAGCTACCGACTGGTCGAGACCGACCCCTCCCTTGTCTGGTGCACGACCGATTACGCCGGCCCGTTTGTCAGCGGCGTGCGCCGGGGCCGGGTCCTGGCCGTGCAGTTCCATCCGGAGAAAAGTCAGGCCAAAGGCTTGCAACTCTACCGCAATTTCCTGACCTTGGCCTCCCGCTGAGACCCCCTTCGGCTCGGCGACACCCCCTCACTCGCCATGCCCGAAAAACCCGCCATCCTCAAGCTGGACGACAAGGAGCACGTCCTTCCCGTCCTCGTCGGCACCGAGGGCGAGCGCGCCGTCGACGTCCGCGCCCTGCGCGACACCACCGGCCATGTCACCTTCGACGACGGCTATGCCAACACCGGCGCCTGCGAGTCCAAGGTCACCTTCATCGACGGCGAGCAGGGCATCCTCCGCTACCGCGGCTACTCCATCGAGGACCTCGCCCAGCGCTCGACCTTCATCGAGACGGCCTATCTCCTCATCTACGGCGAGCTGCCCACCTCCGCCCAGCTGGGCGCCTTCAAGGCCCGCATCCTGGACAACGCCCAGGTCCACGAGGGGCTGCGCATCGCGCTCAGCGGCTTCCCCGCGACCGCCCACCCGATGGCGGTGCTCTCCGCCACGCTCAACACGCTTGGCTGCTACTACCCCGAGCTCGGGACGAACGAGCGCGCGCGCGACCTCGCCCAGCTCGACGAGGCGGCCGCCGTGCTCATCTCGAAGGTGCGCACCCTCGCGGCCCTCGCCCACCGGGCCAAGGAGGGCGAGCCGCCCGTGTACCCGCGTCCCGGCCTGGATTACTGCGGCAACTTCCTCCACCTGATGTTCTCCCAGCCCAACGCGGACTGCGAGATCCACCCCGAGGTGGCCAAGGCGCTCGACCTCATCCTGCTGCTCCACGCCGACCATGAGCAGAACTGCTCCACCTCCACCGTGCGCATGGTCGCCTCGGGCGGCGCCAACCTCTTCGCCTCGGTCTCGGCCGGCGTCTGCGCCCTCTGGGGCCCGCTCCACGGCGGCGCGAACCAGGCGGTCATCGAGATGCTCGAGGAGATCCATCGCTCGGGCGACGACGGCTCGCGCTTCATCGAGGCGGCCAAGGACAAGGCGAGCGGCGTCCGGCTGATGGGCTTCGGCCACCGCGTCTACAAGAACTACGACCCGCGCGCCAAGATCATCAAGGCGCAGTGCGACAAGGTCCTGCAGGTCCTCGGCCGGAAGGACCCGCTGCTCGCCATCGCGAGGCGCCTCGAGGACGCGGCGCTCAACGATCCCTATTTCAAGCAGCGCAACCTTTACCCGAACGTCGACTTCTACTCGGGCATCATCCTCAAGGCCATCGGCATCCCCGCCGAGATGTTCACCGTCATCTTCGCCATCGGCCGCATGCCGGGCTGGATCTCCCACTGGAAGGAGGTGGCCGAGGCTCCCAAGCAGAAGATCCACCGCCCGCGCCAGATCTACGTCGGCTCGACCCTCCGTCCCTACGTCCCGATCGAGCGCCGAGGCTGAGGCGCGACGACCCCCGCCGTTTTTCGCCTTTCCCCTGCGTCGGCGCCGGGTAGTCTCGCCCGCATGGACATCGGCATCCTCAACGGACCCAACCTCGACCGGCTCGGCAAGCGCGAGCCGGAGGTCTACGGCTCGCGCACCCTGGCCGACCTTGAGCGCGAGGTCGGCGAGCACGCCCGCTCGCTCGGGCTCAAGCCGAGGTTCTTCCAGTCCAACCACGAGGGCGAGCTGATCGACACCCTGTCCAAGTGGGCCGACGACGGCGTGAAGCTCCTGGTGGTCAATCCCGGCGGCCACACTCACGTGAGCGTGGCCCTGCGCGACGCCATCGCCGGGAGCGGCATGCGCGCCATCGAGGTGCATCTCTCCAACATCTACAAGCGCGAGCCCTTCCGGCATGTCTCCGTGACGGGCGGGGCCTGCGAGGGCGTCATCACCGGGCTCGGCTTCGACGGCTACCGCCTCGCCGCGACCCACCTCGCCGCCCAGCCGGGTCGCTGAGCGGCTCAGGGCAGGGGTTCGGCCAGGGGCAGCCCGAAGGCCTCGGCGACCCCGCGGCAGGCGACCTTGCCCGCGCGGACGTTGACGCCCGCCCTGAGGGCGGGATCAGCGCGGCAAGCCTTTTCCCAGCCGTGGCGGGCGAGGGTCGAGACGTAGGGGAACGTGGCGTTGGTCAGGGCGAGGGTGGAGGTGCGCGGCACCCCGCCCGGCATGTTGGCCACGCCGTAGTGCACAATGCCGTCGATCAGGTAGGTGGGGTTGTCGTGCGTCGTCGGGCGCACCGTCTCGATGCAGCCGCCCTGGTCGACGGCGACATCGACCAGCACGGTCCCCTTGCGCATCCGGCCCAGGTCCTCGCGCCGGATGAGGGTCGGGGCTCGCGCGCCGCCGACCAGCACGGCCCCGATGACGAGGTCGGCGTCGGCGATGTGCTTGAGGATGTTGGCACGGTTGGAGTGGACGAGCTGGACGTTGGGGGGAAGCCATTGTCCCAGCTGGCGCAGCCGGGGCAGCGAGGTGTCGAGCACGACGACCTGCGCGCCGAGCCCCGCCGCCATGCGGGCGGCGTTCGAGCCGACCACGCCGCCGCCGAGGATGACAACCTTGGCGGGAGCCACGCCCGGGACGCCCGCGAGCAGCACGCCGCGGCCCCCGTAATGGCGCTCAAGGTACTTGGCTCCCTCCTGCACGGCCATGCGGCCGGCCACCTCGGACATCGGCGTGAGGAGGGGCAGCTCGCCGCCGGGCAGGGCAACGGTCTCGTAGGCGATGCCGACGCAGCCCGACCGGACCAAGGCGTCCGTCAAGGCGCGGTCGGCGGCGAGATGGAGGTAGGTGAACAGGGTCAGGTCGGGGCGGAGAAGGGGCCACTCGGGCGGCAGGGGTTCCTTGACCTTGACCACGAGCTCCGCGCCCCAGGCCTCGCGCGGGGTGGCGACGACCTCCGCGCCCGCCTCGACGTAATCCTTGTCCTCGAATCCGCTTCCGGCGCCGGCGCCCGACTCGACCAGCACGCGCTGCCCTTCCGCGACGAGGGCGGCGACGCCCGAGGGCACGAGGGCGACCCTGAACTCGTTGGGCTTTGTCTCCCTGGGCAAGCCGATGGTCATGCCCTTCACAGAGGCGGGAAGCTCCTCGCCGTCAAGGCGCCCGGAGGGGGGCCGATCCTCTCGGATCGGCCCCCCGTTTGGAGCCAGGCACGATAAGCCGGATTCTGTGACGGGTGGCACTCGCCGGTCCCGCCCGCATCCATTCCTCTGTCCTCTCGGACCCGCCTTGCGGCGGTGCGACAACCCGGGACCTTGGCGGGCGGCCTCAGGCGGTCCCTGTTCGTCTTGCACCGGATTGGGTTTGCCGTGCCCCCTTGGTCGCCCTCGGGGCGGTGGGCTCTTACCCCACCGTTTCACCCTTGCCTTCCCCCTTTCGGGTTCCGGCGGTCTGTTCTCTGTGGCACTTTCCGTCACGGCTTTCGCCGCGCCCCGGCTTGCGACGGGAATCCTGCCCTGTGGTGTCCGGACTTTCCTCGCGACTTGCGACGCGCGGATGCGTGTGTTCTGACTGTCCAATCATCCTAGGCCCTAACGGGCCGCAAGGAAGCCAAAACCTCAGCCTCCCAGTTGCCGCAGGACCCGGCCGGCTGAGTCGCGGAGGGACGTCCATCGCTCCCATCCCAGATCGGGGGCGCCCGCGACCAGACGCAGGGTGCTTTTCCATTCCAACAGCGCGCGCTCGAGGTCGCCTTGTCCGGCCACGCCCTCGGTCTCGGCGGGGGCTTTGCCATGGAGCGCATAGCCCTTGAGGATCTCGGCGGTGCCCTCGCCGAAGGACTCGGGGAGCCCCTCGCGCAGGTAGCCCTCGATGGTGACCGAGCGGTAGGCCAGCCGGCAGTCGGCTGCCAGGCGGCTGGAGCTGCGCGCGAGGGCCGCAAGCCGGTCTCCGGCTCGCAGCTCGGCAAGGTCCCAGGCGAGGGATTCTGTGTCGTAGCCCGCGTCCTCCAGGGCCGCGGCCACCGCGAGCCCCTCGCCGTGCTGGAAGCGGGCGGCCACCCTGCCGCGGAGGGTGACGGAGCCGTCGTCGCGGATAAGGCCGAGCCTCAGCCAGAGGCGCCCGGGCCTTGATGCCGCCCGCGCGCCATGCCCGAGCACATCGGCCAGGCGGATATCCTCCCGCTCGACATCCCGGACGCGCGGGTTGATCAGCGGGTTGTCGTCGGCGTCGGGCGTGACCCGGACGTTGGCGTCGCCGTAATCGAGCCTGACGTGGAGCATGTCGCCCTTGAACTCGGGCGGGGCGGCCGGCTTTCCCCCTTGGGTGAGGCCGGGCAGGAGCGGCAGGAGCGTCCGCTCGACGAAGGCCAGGGTCCAGTCGCCCTCTCTCAGGGCTGTCCTGCCCGGCTCCCGAAGCAGCTTCGCCAGCCAAGGGGCGGGGCGAAGCCGCTCGCCGCCGGACTCGATCCGGGCGAGAGGCACCAGCCGACCATGCCTCGGGGCGCCTGTGCCGCGCTCGATGCGGCAGGGCGTGCCGTAGGGCAGGGCGCGCAGGGAGTCGGGCTTTTCCAGGGCGGGATGCCAGGCGTCGCGCACGCGGATAAGGGCTCGCCCCAGCTTCTCCAGGCGGGTTGGCCGAAGCCGTTGCCACGTGCCGTCCATCCCCTGCATCTCCCTGACCTGGCGGACAACCGCAGGGCCGGCCGACCCAGGCTCCTCGAGCTCGGGTTCGCCAAGTCGGTCAAGCGCGAGGTCGATCGGCTCGCGGCTGAACAGCCGGGTGGCCAGGGCGCGGGCTGCGGCCAGCGGCTCCCGTGCGTCGTCCATCCGGCGGATGAAGGCTCCCCAGTCGAGGCCCCCCGCGCGCTGCAGCTGGAGGGGGCGCGCCTCGGAGAGGCGCGGGCTGTCGGCGGTCCGCAGGGCGTGACCCCGGTCGTCGAGCCCGCGTCGGCCCGCGCGCCCGAACATCTGGAGCAGCTCGTCGGGACGCACCTCGCGCAGGCGGTGTCCGGACGTGTAGAGTCGGTCGGTCACGAGGACCGAGCGAAGCGAGAAGTTGATGCCCGCCGCCAGCCCGGTGGTGGCGACGACGACGCGGAGCCTGCCCGACTTGGCCAGGGGCTCGACCAGGCCCGCCCGCTGGCGGTAGGTCAGCCCGCTGTGGTGAAGGCCCACGCCGCGTCGCAGCAGGCGCGCCAAGTCGTCCCCGGCCAATGCCCTCTCCTCGGGGCTGAGCAGGGGGCCTCCGTCCTGCGGGAGCGCGGCGGCCAGGTCCTCGGCGAGCTGGGTCGCGGCTCGGCGCCGCGGGGCGAAGACCAGGATCGGGCCCAGGTCGGCGCGGAGGCCCCGGAGCAGCGCCCGCACGAGAGGGTTGCGGGAGTCGCCTCCGGATTGGTCGAGGGTGTCGAGGCTGACCTCCTCGAGGGGGACGGGCCGGCGATGCTCGACGACCTCGACGGCTTCCCGCCCCAGCCGTCGGAGCCATTCGGCCAGCTGGCCGGGGTTGGAGACGCTGCCGCTGAGGAGCAGGAGCTGGGTTTCCCGCGGCGCGAGGGCGACGGCGGTCTCGTAGCCGGGGCCGCGCTCGGCGTCCATGAGCATCTGGTACTCATCCACCACCAGCAGGCGGGGCCCCTTTCCGGCCAGGAGCGACTCCCGCTGCGTCTCGAGGGTGGCCACGACCACCCGGGCGCCCAGGTTCTCGGCCCGGTCGCCGGTGGCGATGCCGACGTCCCACCCCCGGTCGGTCCATTCCCCGAGCTTGTCGTTGGCCAGCGCCCGGGTGGGCACGGCGTAGATGGCCTGTCCCCCGAGGCCCGACTCCACCAGGCGCTCGAAGACCAGGGTCTTGCCCGCACCCGTCGGCGCCTGCAGGACCACGTCCTTGCCCGAGCGCAGGAGCCGCAGGGCCTCCAGCTGCCATAGGTCCGGGACGGCGAGGTTGTCCGGCATCCTCGCGAGGGAATCGGACGCCGTCGGCAAGGCAAGCGCGGGGGTTTCAGGTTGCCCCGCCTTGGGCCGCCGTGCTACGACAACGTCGCATGCCTATCAGCAAGGAGTTGAAGCAGGGCCTACGCAAGGTCGACCGTGACCTTGACTTCATGATGGCGTGCTTCCGCGAGGTGCTCGAGGAGCTCGGCCACAAGGACCTCGCGGGCAGCCTTCCCTGGATGGGCAAGCGCCGCCTCCGCGGCATCCAGATCTTCTCCTACCGGGGTGTGCAGGCCTACTCGATCGCCTTCCAGATCCTCAACATGGTGGAGGAGAACGCCGCCGCCCAGTCGAAGCGCCTCCGCGAGGACGCGCGCGGCCTCGCCTCCGACCCGGGCAGCTTCGGCCGGGCGTTCGTCGCGCTCCGCGAGGCCGGCCTGACCGATCGCCAGGTGGCCAAGCGTCTGGCCGACATCCATGTCGAGCCCGTCCTGACCGCCCACCCGACCGAGGCCAAGCGCGCGACCGTCCTCGAGATCCACCGCCTGCTCTACAAGCTCTTCGTCAAGCGCGAGAACAGCATGTGGACGCGGGCCGAGCAGCAGGCCATCCGCGACGAGATCAAGGCCGCCCTGGAGCGCCTCTGGCGCACCGGCGAGATCTACCAGCAGAAGCCGGACGTGGCCTCGGAGCTCCGGAACGTCGTCTATTTCCTCACCAACATCTTCCCCGAGGCGGTCGAGCGGATGGACCTCCGCCTGCGCCAGGCCTGGGAGGAGGCCGGCTTCGAGGCCGACCGGATCTCCCATCCCGACCGGCTCCCGTTGGTCACCCTCGGCACCTGGGTCGGCGGCGATCGCGACGGGCATCCCCTGGTGACCGCCGAGGTGACGGAGGGCGCCCTCGGCCTTTTCCGCCGCCGCGCCCTCGAGCTCTGGGCAGAGCGTCTCGAGGCCCTCGGCCAACGGCTCTCCCTGGGCGACCACCTGCAGGATCCGCCCGAGGTCTTCGTGCGCCAGATCGAGAAGCACGCGGTCGCGCTCGGCGAGGCCGGGCAGGCCGCCCTCGACCGCAACCCCAAGGAAAGCTGGCGCCAGTACGTCAACCTGGTGAGGTTGCGCGTGCCCGCGCCCGACCGGCCGGTTGAGCCGCACCAGCACGCCACGGCCGACGGCCTGATGGCCGACCTTCTCTTCCTGAGGGAGACCCTGGCCGAGGTCGGCGCGCATCGGATCGTCCGCTACGACCTCGACCCGCTCATCCGCGGCGTCCGCGTCTTCGGCTTCCACCTCGCCACGCTCGACATCCGCCAGAACAGCGCGTTCCACGACCGGTCGGTCGCCCAGCTGATGGAGGCCGCCGGACTGCCCGGCGAGGAGTATCTCCGCTGGGACGAGCCTCGCCGGCTCGGCTTCCTCGAGGCGGAGCTCCGCTCGCCCCGCCCCTTCATCCGGGAGCGCGCGAGCGTGGGCGCCGAGGCCGACGCCTCCCTGGCCTGCCACCGCGTGCTCGCCCGGCGCATCTCCCGCCACGGCCACGCCGGCATCGGGTCGCTCATCGTGTCGATGACGCGCTCGGTCTCGGATCTCCTCGCCGTCTACCTGCTCGCCCGCGAGGCAGGCCTGACCGCCGGCGGGGTCGAGAGCCCGAGCTGCCTGCTGCCCGTGGTGCCGCTCTTCGAGACAATCGAGGACCTTGAGCGGAGCACGGCGATCATGGACGCCTTCCTCGCCCATCCGATGACGCGCCGCTCGCTGGAGGCCCGCCGCGAGGCCCGCGGCGACCGCGAGCTCACCCAGCAGGTGATGGTCGGCTATTCCGACTCGAACAAGGACGGCGGCATCCTGGCCTCCCTCTGGAGCCTCTACCGCGCCCAGCAGCGCCTCGCCGAGGTCGGCGCGCGGCACGGGGTGCGCATGGTCTTCTTCCACGGCCGCGGCGGCACGATCTCGCGCGGCGCCGGCCCCACCCACCGCTTCATCGACGCCCTTCCCCACGGCACCATCGGCGGCTCGCTGCGGATGACCGAGCAGGGCGAGACGATCAGCCAGAAGTACGCCAACCAGATCACCGCGGTGAACAACCTCGAGCTGCTCACCGCCGGCGTGACCCAGAACACCCTTCTCCACGAGGTGGCGAAGGAGGACCCCGAGGCCCTCAGCCGGGTGATGGACGAGCTCGCCGGCCATTCGCGCGAGGCCTACCAGGAGCTCCTGCGGACCCCGGGGTTCATCGATTTCTTCCGCCAGGCCACGCCCATCGACGTCATCGAGGCCAGCCGCATCGGATCCCGCCCGTCGCGGCGGACCGGGGTCGCCTCGCTCGAGGACCTGCGCGCCATCCCGTGGGTTTTCGCCTGGAGCCAGTCGCGCTTCTACCTCTCCGGCTGGTACGGCGTCGGCTCCGGCCTCGCCCGGCTCAAGGCCGAGAACCCCCGCGGCTGGGAGCAGGTCAAGGACCGCTACGACAGCTGGGCGCCGCTCCGCTACATGCTCAAGAACGCCTCCACCAGCGCCATCGCGGCCAACCGCAGGATGATGAAGCTCTACGGCGGCATGGTGACGGACCGCGGCCTGCGCGAGCGCTTCCTCGGGCTGATCCTGCGCGAGCACGCGCTCACCCGCCGGATGCTCGACGAGCTCTCGGACAAGCAGCTGACCCAGGGCCGGCCCCGCCTGCGCAAGGTCATCTCCCTGCGCGAGGAGGCCATCGATCTCCTCCACGAGCAGCAGGTCGCGCTCATCCGCGACTGGCGCCGCCAGGTCGCCGAGGGCGAGAAGAAGGACGCCGACGCCCTCGTCCCCCAGCTCCTGCTCTCGGTCAACGCCATCGCGGCCGGCCTGCAGACGACGGGCTGACGTCCCTCAGCGCGGCGGCGCCCGCTCGAACAGGCGCGCCTTGATGACGAGCCGACGGCCGTCCTTCCCGGGGATTTCCGCATGCCGCCCCGGCAGCATGGCGACGGTCACGATGCGCGGCGGGAGCGGGTCGGGCTCGCCCCCGCTCGGCTTGGCCAGGCTGAGCCGCTGTGTTCTTTGCCCCCTGCGCAGGGACAGCGTGGCGCTCGCCGGCTCGAAGCTCTCGACGGTCCACCCGTCGATGGACTGTCCGAACCTGAGCCAACGGCGCTGGCCGCTCCTGCCCGCCAGCGAGAAGAGCTTTTCCGCGGGCAGCGCCGAGTGGAAGACCGGTGCCGACTCGGCCTGGGCGGCGCCCTGCCCGCGGCCGGGCTCCGGCTTCATGCCCAGCTCGGAGCCGAGGGAGACGACCTTGATCTCGATCCGTCCGTCGTCGAGGACGCGCGGGGTCAGCTGCATCCGGATGGCCTCGGCCTCGGGCGCGCCGTCCGAATCGAATCGCCCGACGTGGATCTCGGCCTCGGACCCCTCGGCGCAGACCACCGAGGGCATAGCCAGGAGAACGGGCTCCGCCCCGGCCCGGGCTTGGAGCACCTGCGCGATGATTTCCACCTTCCGCCCAGGGTCCTCGGCGCCGGATGATGCGGCGAGGCACGCGACCACGGCGCAGAACCCGGCGGCGCGCATGCCTAGCGGGACCAGAGGTCGGTCAGGAATCGCGTGGCGACGTTGGCGACGACCACGATGTTCCAGAAGATGACCTGCAGGCCGAGCGAGGGGCCGAAGCCGAGCGAGAGCACCTGGGAGGCGGCGCTTGCGATGAGGAGCACGGCGGTGCAGGTGGCAAGCGATAGCACAAGGGTGCCGAAATTGGCCGGGACGAAACTGGAGAGCGACGCGTCAGCCATGCAGAAGGCGGCGAAGGCGAGGCCGACGGAGATCAGGCCGACCGCGCCGATGGCGAGCAGGCTACCTTCTTTGCCGAAGAAGTGTTTGGCTGCCAGGCGGCCAAGGTAAGGAACCAGCACGGCCACCATGGCGAGGGAGACCCAGAAATTGACCGCGGCGAGGTCGACGGGGTGCCCGAGTATCAGGGCGGCGTGCTTGCGGAGGGCGGACTCGAAGCTGTTGATCTCGATCACGGCCAGAAATCTAGTCGCGCGGGGTGGCGACTGTCGAGCGTCAAGGCGCCAGCCGGAGGTCGACCACGGTCTCCTCGCCGCCCTTCAGCTCGACCTCGCGGCTGAGCTCGCCGGCGCGGAGGGTCACCTTGCCGCGCGCGGTCTCTAGCCGGGTCCAGGGCACGTCCATCATGTCCTGGGCCGGACCGGCGGTGCGGACGCGCGCGATCTCGCGGCCATCCTGCACCACGGTCACCTCGGTGGGCTCCCGGGTCTCGCCGCGGAAGACGCGGACGCCGAGCAGGGATTCGCCCTCGGACAGGGCCCGGCGGCGGCCGCCGGCCCAGGCGTGGTAGTCGGCGGTGCGGTCGACGCCGCTGACGTCGCCCGATCGGAGCCTCCAGACGAGGGGGAAGGGCTGGCCGCCGTCGACGGGCGCCCAGCTCGTGGCGACGATGCGCGTCTCGGGGCGCTCGGGGTCGGCGAAGGCCGCGCGGTCGCGGAACCAGGCATGGCCGAGGCCCTTGGCATCGAGGTTGTACTCGGTGATGTGCCAGCCGTTGTCCCAGACCTCGACCCAGTTGTGGTTGCCGCGGACGGTCACCCAGGTCGCGCAGCCGGCGATGCGGGCGGGGATGCCGACCGCGCGAAAGGCGTCGACGAGGAGGATGGATAGCCCGGTGCAGGAGGCGACGCCCTGCCGGATGGAGTCCGCCGAGCTTTGGTTCGGCGCGCGGCGCTTGGTGCTGTAGACGACCTTGGCGAGGGAGGGCAGGGCGCGGTTCACCGCGAGGATGGCGGCGCGACGATCCTTGGCCCCCGCCACCACCGGGCGAAGCCGCTCGAGCATCCAGGCGCGGATGGGCTCGCGGTCCTCGTCCAGCACGGCGTAGGGGGCGACGTCGTTCAGGAAGATCGGCTCGGGGACGTCGGCCGCCCAGGCGAACTCCGCGCGGGCGGCGAGGGCCAGGCGGAGGTTCTCCGCGACATAGTCGGGGTCGAGGCCGGCGAGGTCGGCCTCCGGCATGAAGGCGACGAGGTGCTGGGCGGCGCGCCGGGCCAGGCTCGCCTCTTGGCCAAGGAGCTTCCTCCAGCGAGCCTCCGCGGCCGGGTTGGCGGCGAGGCGAGCCTCGGACCTCGCCTCGGCGGACTGGGCGGCGGTGATGCCGACGGGGACCTTGGGCGGAGGGGTTCCGGGCGGCATAGGCGGGCAGTGGGAGAGCTCGGGGGTGGGGTTGGCGCGCAGGAGGCAGGCGACAAGGAGGAGGGCTGGACCGAGGAGGCGCATGGAGGTCTCAGCGGGTCCATTCCTCGCGGGCCGAGGCCCGGAGGTCGAAGTTGAGGGGGCGCTTGCCGGTCGGCTCCAGGCGGTAGTGGCCGCCCGAGGCCTTGACGAGGGCAAGGCCCGCGGCGACGTCCCACAGGTTGGTCGCGCATTCCTGGTAGGTGTCGGCCACGCCCTCGGCGACGTAGGCCAGGGCGAGCGCCGCGCTGCCAATCATGCGGATCTTCTTGTACCGGGCGGCTTCCCTCAGGAAGGCCGCCATGGCGGGGCCCTCCTTGTCGGCGGCGGCGGGGAAGCCCGTCATCAGGCAGGCGTCGGCGGCGCGCTCCGCCCAGGCCGGGGTGATGCGCCGCCCGTTGACGAACGTCCCCTCTCCGGGGACGCCGAGGTAGGTCTTGTCGGCGGTGAAGTCGCGGATGACGCCGAGCACCGGGTCCCGGCCGCGCATCAGGCCGATGGAGACGCAGGTGCAGGGCTGGTTGCGGAGGTAGTTGTAGGTGCCGTCGAGCGGGTCGACGACCCAGTAGAGATCCCGGCCCGACTCGAAGAGGGCGGGGTCGCCCCCGAGTTCCTCGCCGATGACGGGAAGGCCGGAGGCGGCGAGAAGCTCGCGGACGAGCGTCTCGGAATCCACGTCGGCCTGCATCTTGACGTCGTCATCCGTCGTCGCGTTGACCGCGCGCGAGGCACCCTTGGCCAGCAGCTGGCCGGCGGCCTCGGCCGTGGCCAGCGCGAGCGCTCGGAGCGAGTCTGTGTCCTTCATGCGCCCAACCTAGGGCCGCCCGCCTCAGGCGGGAAGCGGAAACCCGCCGGTGATCAGGCGCAGGGCCACGAGAATGACGCCCACAGCCACCAGCTTTCGGACAAAGGGCAGGGTGGTCTTTCGGATCCAGCGCGCCCCCAGCCAGGTGCCGGAGAGGGCGGCGAGGCCCGCCGCCGCCAGCAGGCCCGCGTGCTCGCTCGCCGATGCCCAGGCGGGGGTGCCGTAGGCGGCGAGCCGGGCGAGGTCCACGGCGCAGGCGATGACGGCTCCGGTGGCCGCGAACCCGACGGGACTCAGGCCCGGAAGCCCGGCGAGGAAGGCGCTCCGCAGCGCGCCCTGGTGTCCCGACAGCCCGCCGAGCAACCCGGAGATCGCCCCGCCGAGGGAAAGCCAGCGCGGGGAGGGTCGCCAGTCCTGGAAGCGCGGATGGAGCTCGGCCGCGGCGACAAGGAGCATGACGAGGCCGATGGCGAGGGCGGCGGGAAAGGTCCAGAAGCTCCAGGGGCCAAGCGTCCAGACCACGGGCTCGACGGAGCGCGCCCAGGCTTGCAGCAGCCACCCGCCGGCCAGCCCGCCGAGCAGGGCCGGGATGCCGAAGGCGATCAGGGTGGGGCGGTCCGCCTCGCGGCCGACCAGCGCGACCTTGAGCAGGTTGGCGAGCAGGTGCACCACGGCGGTGAGGGCGACGGCGGCCTCGGGAGCGACGAACAGGGCCAGCGCCGGCATCAACAGGGTGCCCAGGCCGAAGCCCGAGACGAAGGTCAGGAGCGAGGCGGCCAGGGCGACCAAGGTGACGAGGGCGAGCTCCACGGGCGAAACATGGCCTCGGGCTGCGCCGATGGAAAGGGACAAATCCGCCTCGGCGCTTGCCTTTCCGCGTATCCTCGGCACGGTGACAGTGTTCTTTCCCAGTCGGACCTCGATCCGACGGGTTCTCAACCAACCAGTCTTTCGGGGGTGTTCCGGATTCGATTCCAGCCAAGAGGACGAGCCGGCATGCGGAGGATTGTCGATGCGCCTCCTAAATCCCATCGGCGGCACATAACTGCCAACAACACCATCACGTTCGAGCGCGACAACGCGCTCGCGCTCGCGGCCTAATCCCCGCGTCAGGACCCAGAGTCTGACCTGCGACCCTGGATCATCCTGGTTCAAGCAGGCGAACCCCCGCTCGGGCTGAACTCTCAGGGGTAATCGAGAGGACAGATAGGTCGGACGGGCGCCCACGCCCAAATCCGGCCGAGATCAATCGTGGCGCTAAGCATGTAGAAGGCCCGTAGCAAGGGCCGGAAGACGCGGGTTCGACTCCCGCCACCTCCACCTTTCACGACCCGGCCGCGCCCCGCGCGGCTGGGTCGCCTGCGTGCGCTCACTTGGCGCCGTGGTCGCGCTCGAGGTGGCGTCGGAGCGCGTCGCCTCCGAAGTCGTTGCGGAGGTCGCGCCAGACGGAGTGGATGTGGTTGGCGCCGTTCTGGGTGTTGTCCATCTCGATGAGCAGCTCGGGTGCCTGGATGCGGTAGTAGCGTCCCTCGCCCAGCTTGGTGCCGCCGATGTAGGCGAAGTGGAGCTTGTCCTCGGGGAGCGCGCGGAGGCCGTCGAGGACGGGCTTGGCGAGGTCGCCGCGGAAGCGCTCGGCGTGGAGGGCGACGAGTTTCCAGAAAATCGCCTTCTGGGCGGGCCTGAGCTGGGCGAGGGCGATGCCGGCGGGCTCGAGCCGCCGGGCCTTGCGGGATTGCCCGCTGAGGATGTCGGCCGGCGCCTTCCCCGGGAGGTGGCCGATCCTTGCCTGCTCGGCGTCGAACGACTGCGCGAGCTCGCGCCCCAGCCGGTCCTCGTCGCCCAGCAGCTCGGTGCCGGCCAGGTCGGGCGCATGGGGGTGGAGGGGTGCCTTGGCGGGGCTGGCGCCCATGAAGCTGGGGGTCAGGCCGACGACATGGCCGTCGACGATGGTGACGATGACCTCGAGGTGGTGTCCCTCCAGCCGCCAGCACCAGGTGCCCTTGGGCGAGGGCGTGCCGAAGACAGCGTAGGCGTACTTGCCGGGGTCGCGCCGGCCGGTGGTGTCCTTCTCCATCGCCTGGAGCAGGCCCTCGAGGCGGCGGATGCCCTCGACCTTGCGCAGCCCCTCGTCGGAAAGCGCGGCGCGGAGGAGCGCCGTGGCCTTCTCGCGCTGCGGCGGGTCCATGTCCCGCAGGTAGAGCCCCTTCCGCTCGGCAGGCACGAACTTCCAGTCGAGGCGCGCCGGATCGTCGAGGGGCAGGGCGGCCTTGGCGCGCTGCTCCGGCCTGAGGCTGTCGAGGAAGGCCTGGGCGGCGAGCGCCTGCTCGTGGGAGGCGGCAGGGTGGGCGGAAAGGGCTGCGCCGAGGGCGAGGAGGGCGAGGGTGAGGGGGCGCATGGGCATGACGAAAGGACAGCGCGGGCCGGCGTGGGTTTCGCAATCGGTGTTGATGCACCCCGGCGACCTTGGTAGGTGGGTGGGATGACCGGTCTCAATCCCGACATGGCGCTGGGGCTCGCCCAGACCGCGCTGGTCACCTCCGTCGGGTGGTTCCTGGCCGCCGCCGGGTGGGTCGGCCCCGAGTCGCGCCAGCCGCTGATGCGGCTGGTGATCTGGCTGTTCTTCCCCGCGCTGATCTTCGACCGGGTGCACGCCAACCCGCTCATCTCGAGCGGCGGCACGGCCCTCCTCTACCTCGGCGTCGGCTACCTGATGATCGCGGGCGGCATCGCGATCGGCGCGGTGGTCGGCCGCCTGCTGGGCATCGGCGGGGGCGTGCCCGGACGGACCTTCGCCTACGCGAGCGGCATCAACAACTTCGGCTACCTTGGCATCCCGCTCACGGCCGCGTTGTTCGACCGCGACGTGGTCGGCGTGCTGCTCGTCCACAACGTGGGCGTCGAGGCCTGCGTCTGGACCGTCGGCGTGGCGTTTCTTTCGGGTCATTCCGGCTGGCGGGTCGTGCGCAACCTGATCCACCCGATGACAATCGCCCTGGCCGTCGCCCTGGCCGTGAATTTCCTCGGGCTGGGGTCGACCACGCTCGGGATGCTGGCGGGCAAGGTCTGCCACGATGTCGGCGCCTGCGCCATCCCGGTGGGACTCGTCCTGACGGGCATCTACCTGCACGAGACCCTCCGCGGCTTCAAGCCGCTCGCCCAGCGGCGGGCGACGGTGGGCTTCCTGCTCGTGCGCTGCCTGCTGGTTCCCTTGGCCATCCTCGGCGCGGCCTCGACCCTTGTGACCGACCCCAACCTCCGGAAGGTCATGCTGGTGCAGGCGGCGATGCCGGCGGGCATGTTCACCTTCCTCATCGTCAGCCACTGCAAGGGCGACGTCGCGCTGGCGCTGCGCGGCACGGTGGTCACGTCCGCCGTCTGTCCCCTCACCATCCCCATCTGGATCGAGATCGGGAGGCGTTGGCTGGGCATCGGCGCCTGAGCCATGCGGGTCGATGTCCTGATTGTCGGACAGGGCTTGGCCGGCTCGCTGCTGGCGCGGCGCCTGGACGGCCGCGCGAGCCTCGCGGTGGTCGATCCCGGCGAGGGCAACGCCTCGCGCGTCGCCGCCGGCCTGATGACGCCGCTGACGGGCCGGCGGTTCAGCCTGACCCCGGAGTATCCCTCGCTCCTCGCCCGGGCGGCCGAGTCGCTGGGCGCCCTCGGCGTCTTCCGCCCCTGCGATGTCTACCGGATGTTCGCCGACGCCGAGCAGCGTGCCGCCGGTCTGCGACGCGCGGATTGCAGGACGTGCGCCCCGTTCATCCGGAGCCTCGCCTCGGGCCCCGGGGAACTGGACGCCGAGCTCGACGATCCCCACGGCGGGGCGCTGATGCGCGGCGCCTGGGCGGACCTGCCGCGCCTGTTGGATGAGACCGCGGCGTGGCTGGGCGGGCGCCTGATCCGCGACCGCGTGGTGGCGGGGGAAATCACGGAGGACCAGGGCGGCGTCGCCTGGAAGGGTCTTCGCGCCGGGACGGTTGTCTGGTGCGACGGGTGGCGCGCCTCGCTGCCCGGAGGCGTCTTCGCCGACCTCGCCTGGCAGCCCGCGAAGGGCGAGGCCCTCGACCTGGTGTCGGACGCTCCCCTTCAGGACCGCATCCTCAACCGCGAGGGCTGGGCGCTCTGCCTGGGCGGGGGGCGTTGGCGAACCGGCACGAACTGGGCCTGGGAGGATCTGGGCGAGTCGCCGACGGCGGCGCAAGCGGACAAGCTGCTGCGGCGCTTCGCCGGCTTCTTCCGCCGTCCGGTTTCCGCCGAGGTGACCCGCCACCTGGCCGGCACGCGTCCCTGCACGCGGGACAACCGTCCATTCCTCGGACGCCATCCCGCGCGCGCGCGCCACTGGTTGCTCAACGGCCTCGGCCCGCGCGGGACGGTCTGGGCGCCCAGCGCCGTCGACTGGCTCGCCGCATCCCTGCTGGAGGGTGCCCCGATACCCGCCGCCTACAGCCTGGCCCGCGAGCCCGGGGCGAGGGCCTAGGCGGGCAGATGCCAGTAGAGGTGGGCCAGGGTGGCGACGAGCAGCCCGGCTGCGCCGAGCCGACCCCAGAGGCGCTCGGTGTCGGTGCGATGGGGCGCGCCCCAGCGCCCCCAGACCCAGCAGGCGGCGGCGATGACGGCCATCCCGATGCCGGCGTCGCGCACCCAGCCGGCGTCGTCGACCTGGGCGCTGAGCACCCATAGCAGGTAGAGCGCGTAGGCGAAGAGGGGGAAGGCCATCGCCTGCTTGAGGGTCTCCATCCATTCGCCGGGCTTGGGCATGCGACGGGCGAGGGAGGGAAAGGACACGAGGAGCACGTAGGGCAAGGCCATGCCGACTCCGATCACGGCGAAGAAGGCGAGGGTCTCGGCGGAGCCGCGACGGTCGTCGAGCGCGTAGCCGAGGGCCGCGCCGAGGCCGGGCGCGGTGCAGGGGGTCGCCACGGCCGTGGCGAGGACGCCGGAGAGGAAGGCGCTGGAGTTGCCGCCTCCGGCCGCGGAGCTGGCGAGGCCGGTGCCGATCTCGTAGGCGCCGGCGAGGGACATGCCGAGGAGGACCATCAGCGCGGCGGTGCCCAGGACGAAGCCCGGGGATTGCATCTGGAAGCCCCAGCCGACCGCGGTTCCCCCCGATTTGAGCGCGAGGATGAGAAGCCCGAGGGCGAGGAAGCTGAGCACGACGCCGGCGGCGTAGACGAGGGATTGGCGCAGGGCGAGGCCGCGGTCGCCGCCGGCCTGGCTGGCGAAGCCCAGGACCTTCAGGCCGATGACGGGAAAGACGCAGGGCATGAGGTTGAGGATGGCGCCGCCGACGAAGGCGAGGAGGAGCATCCAGGTGGCGGAGGATTCGGCGACCTCCAGCCTGGCGCCCTTGAGGGAGGCGGCGAGACCGTCGCGCACGAGGCCGGGCGTGAGGATCTCGGGCAGGACGACGGGGTCGGCTCCCTGGCGGAGGAAGACGTTGAGGGGGATGCCTTGGCGGCCGTAGCGCGCGAGCTCGGCCCGGATGACCTCGTCGCGCTTGTCCCAGTCGGCCTTGAGGAGGACGACCCCGGCCTTGGCGAGGTCGGCGCCGAGGTCGGGATCCGAGTACACGCGCTTGTTGACCTGGCAGGTGGCGCACCAGCGCGCGGTGAAGTCGATGTAGACGGTCCTACCCTCGGCGAGCGCCTTGGCCTGGGCTTCGGGAGACCAGGGCTGCCAGCCCCTGGTGGCGGCGGGCTCGGGCGGCTTGGCGGGCTGGGCGGGTGTTTCGGCGGCCGGGGAGGGCTTTCCGTCGAGCTCGATGGCGACGTTCACCCAGCGGGATTTGCCGCTCCGGTTGTCCTTGACCAGGGCCACGTAACCGAGGGGGCCGTCGGCCAAGCCCTCGGTGGCGTCCTTGAGGCTGAGGGAGGCGATGGCGAGGGCGACGGACTTGCCGTCGACCGTGGCGGCGGTCATCGCGACGGGGCCCAGCTTGGCCGAGGGGGCGACGAAGTTGCGGATGGGGAAGAACTCGTCGGGCTGCAGGACGGTGCGGAGCGTCCTGCCGGAGAGGGTTTCGGTCAGGCGCAGCGAGGAGCCGTCGGCGGACACCTTGCCTTTCACGGTGTGGGTCTCGGAGGGAAGGCGGTCGAGGGAGGTCTGGATGCCGGGCGTGAGGCGGGGTTCCGAGGAGGGGCCGACGGGAATGTCGAGGCTGACCTCCTTTTCCTGGGGGTAGCAGCCCTTGTCGTCGCACTCGAGCCACTCAACCTTGGCCTTGAGCCGAAGGGTGCCCTTGGCGTCGGCAGGCACCTTGGCGTCGATGAAGAGGTGGGTCTCGCCCTCGTAGCAGAAGTTGAGCACACCCGCGAGGTCGATGCGGATGGGGCCGGGCCAGCGGATGCCGGGCGAGAAGGTCAGGCCGGAGGTCTCCTTCCAGGTCCACTTGGGCGCCTCGCCGGCGTCGCCCGGGTTGACCCAGTAGATGTGGAAATGGGGATCGCAGCGGAAGCGGAAGGCCAGGCGGAGCGTCTGGCCGGGCACGGCGTGGCTGTCGAGCGAGACGAGGTCGACCTTCGTGCGCGCGGAGAGGGGCGTGTCCTGGGCCGGCAGGGACCCGGCGAGGAGGGCTCCGAGGAGGGCGAGGAGGCGCATGGTTGCATCCTAAGCGCCGCCGCGGGGCGGGGAAGCCTAATGGGAGGTCACCAGGAGAGGTTGAGCACGGCGGTGGCGGCCATGCGGGGGTCGGGTCGGTCGTTGAGCGAGGCGTGGATGGCGCGGATGTGACGGTGGACCTTCCCGTCGTGGACGACCTTGCCGTTGACCTTGACGACGACGGGCTGGTCGAGGTCGAGGAGTTGGTCGGAGAGCCAAAGGTCGAGGGCGCTCACGTCATCCGACTGGATCTCGACGAGCTGTCCCTCGACGCGGGCGCGGACGACGTGGCCGGCCTTGGCGGTTGCCGGGTCGGGCAGGCCGAGCCAGTAGAAGCGGCCGTGGGTGACATCGTCCTGGCGCCAGACGAGGCGCCTGGGCCAAGGGTTGCGCGTGAAGCCGGCCATCCACGGCAGGGCGGCGCGGTCCTCGAGGTCCATCCAGTGGCCCTTGCCGGGCACGACCTTTCCGGAATGGACATAGCCGCCGGGGTCGGCGGCGGCGAGCTCGGCGAGCTTGGCCAGCCACTCGGCGGCGACGCGGTTGCGGTTGTAGGCCTTGTCCTCGGCTCCGCACCAGATGGCGAAGGGAAGGTTGCGCAGGCCGAGGGGCGAGGCCTCGTTGGGGTGGCCGGCCATCATGGAGGCGGCGGCGAAGCGGTCGGCCATGCGGGGGGCGAGCTGGTAGACGCCGTCGCCGCCGGCCGAGTAGCCGAGGAGGTAGACGCGGTCGGGATTGACGCCCTGGGTGATGACGGCGCCGGCGATGAGGCGGTCGAGGAGGCCGTCGATGTGGGCCTCGTGCCAGAGGTTCCAGGTGTCGGTCGGCGCGCGCGGGGCGACGACGATGGCGCCGGGGTGCTGGTAGAGCCGGATCTGGTTGTTCCACTGCTGGTCGTTGACCCGGGTGGGCGCGCCGCCGCCGCCGTGCATCGAGATGAAGAGACTCCAGCCCTCGGCGGGCTTGTCGCCGAAGCGCTGCTCGAGCCAGCGCAGGGTCTTGCCGTCGATGGTCAGTGCTTTCTCCGCCCACTCCGTGGCGAGGTATGGGCGCTCTGCCTCGGCCAGCCCGCGCCAGGCGGCGTCCGCGGCTTGCGCGGCCTCGGCCCGGTTTCCAAAGTGGGCAGGGGGCATCTGCTTGATCGGATTGGCAAGCCAGCCCGTTCCGGCGGCGAGGGCGCCGAGGATGGCAAGGGCGAGGAGGACGATGAGGGCGAGGCGGCGCATGGCGGTTCAGCCGACTTGGCGGCAGGGAAGCAGGGCGGCGTCCTTCATCCCGTGGATGATCTTCTTGTCGGCCGGGCAGAAGGTGGCGAGGACGCCGGAGAGGGTGACGGTGTCGCCGTCGACGAAGTAGTAGGGGCAGAGGCGGAGGCGGCCCTCCATCGGGCCGAGCGAGCCGTCGGGCCGGAAGACGGGGTGGCTGAGCCGGGCGGGCTTGTGGTAGTCCTGCATTACGTGGAAGGTCTCGTTGTCGGGGTCGAGGGCGTCCTCGATGGCCTCGAGCCAGGCCTCGCGCGAGACGTCGCTGCCCAGGGTGACGCTGCGGGCGCCCCAGGCGGTCTCGTGGAACCCGCTGGCCTTGATGATGAGGTTGCGCTCGCGCTGCGAGGCCTCGGCGAGCTCGGACCAGTCGCGGATGGGCTTGCCGTCGACGGTGGGCGCGTGGAGCACCGCGGTGGGCGGGAGGTCGGTGCGCTCCATCATCCAGGTGCGGGGGACGATGCGGAGGAGGGTCTCGAGCTGGTCCTCGGGGAGGTTTTCCCTCCAGTAGGCGGACAGCTGGGGGTGGTGAAGGAGGGCGAGGCCGAGCTTCTCCTCCTGGAAGGCGCGCATGGGAGGCGTGACGACGACGCGGCCGGCCTCGACGGCGTTGAAGAGTGCGTCGGCGCCGCGGACATTGGCGAGGTCGAAGAGCTCGAAGAAGCGGTAGACGAGGTGGACCTTGCGCGGGGCGCCGTCGACCGGCACGCAGATGTCGGCCCCGAGCTCCATGAGGTCGGAGGGGTGCGCCACCCAGATGTCGCGCCCCCGGGCGCGGAGCGTCTCGGCGAGCCACTCGAACTCCGGACGGTAGGTGGCGGACTCGTCCGAGACGACGACGGCCACGGCGGGGTCGCGCTCGGACGGGACGAGGGCGGCGAGGGCGGCGAAGAAGCGGTCGGGCATGTCGGCCCCGCCGACCACTCCCGGGGTGTCGGCCGCGTAGGTCGCGTTTAGATAGGCGGTGAGGCCGATGCCGCCGGGGACGCTGTCGAGCTCGGTCAGGGCGAAGCCGTGGTCGGTGAGCAGGAGGTCGGGGCGAAGCACGACGGGCACCTGGCCCTTGGTCGAGCGATGGCGGCCGTGGGCGACGAGGCCCTCGGGCTTGTGCCGGTCGAGGACGGCCGCGACCCAGGGGGCGTGGAGCTCGCGGTTGCGGAGGAGCTTCCGGTCCTGGAAGGAGCGGGTGTAGAGGCGCTCGAGGGCGCGGTGGTAGCCGAGGCAGGCGTCGCCGATGCGGCGAAGCTCCGCAACCTGGGCGCCGGTGAGGGGCCAGGCCTCGGGCGACAGGCGCCAGGCCTTCCCCTCGAAGAGGGGCTGGTCGAGCAGGCGGGCTCGCAGCGTCTCCAGGTTGGGCATGGGAGGGTCATCCTGCCGCGGGCGGGCGGGATGGCAAGCGG
>Ga0315904_10002767_pt1 | contig 26709 bp, 17 predicted proteins | sample LakEriMetagenome_6_FD_203529 | JGI IMG/M metagenome (GOLD analysis project Ga0315904, IMG submission 203529) | Freshwater fungal communities from buoy surface, Lake Erie, Ohio, United States - Buoy 12 MA120 | ecosystem: Environmental > Aquatic > Freshwater > Lake | place: USA: Lake Erie, Ohio...
GATCACCTGCATCAACAAACCAAGTACTACCTCTAAGTCCTTGTGTACCAGAAAGACCGACCGGTCCTGCTGCACCTTGTGGACCTGATGTACCTTGGTCACCTTGGTCACCGATTCCAAGAGCTAATAGCTTATTGAAGTTAAAGTTTAACTTGTCAACAGTTATGTCCTGCGAGTCGGATGGAAATATCTCTTTTAAGTTTATTCTAATTGGCATCTTAAATGAATTTAACTGTTATTTTAGGGCTAATCGCTAGGCTCGATCCAGGTTTCTTATTAAAACTAAACTTTAGAATCAATCTGCTAGTGTTATTTATTTGTAAAGCGCGGTTTAAGGCGTAGCCTTGTTTAAAGCGTTCCTGATCGTTTAAAAAATAGAAGGCTATTGTGTTGATATTGGTCGCACCGACTGCTGAAATCAAGTCCTTTACGTTCTTACTAAAGAACTCATTGGTCGACACGTCATAAAGCTTTAATACGTTTTGTTTTATGTAATCTTCAACGTATTGCTGAATAGTGAGGTAATTTCCTATGTAAGAAGTTGAGTTTATTAAGAACTCAGAGAACTTTTGAGAAATTCCATCCTCAATAAGGTGTCTAGTCAATACGTTATTAACGTTTATGTAACCTTCGACCATTACTTGACCTTCTTTTACTACAAGCTCAATCTGGTCTAAGTCAACGTTCTTGAGTTCTTGTGTCTTGTCTAAGGTAGTAACTTCAAAGTCTTCAAGCTCAATCGTTTCAGGCAAGCTTATTAGCTTAGCTATGAACGAATCGTCTTCTTCTACTCGAAGAGCTCCAGAAACAGGCGTAAACTCTGACTTGTTTGAATATCTGTAATGGAATCCCCAATCCCAGTTTCCTCTAAGTAAGAAATATTCTGCCTGGTTTATGGCGACTTCTGAGATAGTTGCATATTTAGCTAAATATGTCGAGTCTGACTCTAAGTCAAGTATTCTAGAATCAGCAACCTTTATGTGATTAAAGTTTTTAATAGTTAAGTTGTTGTCGATTTTAGGATTTATCACGATATTAGCTAAAGTCACGTTCTCAATTTCATTTCTTTTGAATGTGAATCCTGAGTTACATGATAAAACGTTTGTAAATACTGGCTCATATTCTCCCCTATATCTGTTTAGCTCATACTTAACGTTTAATCTTGCCTGTTCATAATCGTAACCTATGACTGACTGTCCTGAAAATTGTGTAGGTATCTCAGTAGTAGGCTGATAAATCAACTGATTCATCTTAGTTATGGAATTCTGATCTATTACTTCAAAATAGAAGCCTGGATCAGAAGCTAAGGTAGATACGTTATTAGTTAAACTGTATGAATAATACTCGACCATTGGGTCTAGAGTATTGACATACTTTTTAAAGTTAGCAAAGGAAAGTTTTTGGAATATCTTCTCAAAGTAATTTTCTCCTCCAGTCAAGACCTTAAACGCATAGAACCTTTCGACTATTAGGTTGCTTCCGGCTGGAAGAACGCTATAGAACGAGTAGTATGGAGCAGACGCAGATGTAGTTATTAGACTAAGACCTTGTGTGTTGTCGTAAGTTAAAAACTCAGTGAATGCGCCTGTGACTGGGTTTTGAATTACTGGAACAAATCCATTGACGCTAGTCATAAAGAAATCAAATCCACTGTTTGTGTCCTTTATCGTTATGAAGTTTACGTCGTTAAATGAAGTCGCATCATCGTTTAGACCGCTTGAATAGTTAGCGATTGATGGATTTGCAAAGCCTTTGACTGTGCCTGCAGTAGAGTCTACTCCAGAAGGACCGTTTATTTGGAAAGAAAGATTCTTGTTAAACTTTACAGTCGAAAAGCTATTTAATATGTTGTTGAATTTCTTGCTTTTAGTTGAATACAGGAAGGTGTGTGTTAAGTTAGACATAGAGTTTCCTGAGAACTGTATGCGATAGTCACCATCGACTGTTTCAAATGGAAGAAGTCCACTCAATATAGGAGAATAAGTAGGATCTAAGAAGTTAGTAGTGTCAATTTCACTAATAGGTTCAAACGCTTGAACTTCCTTCCAATAGTCATCTATTTGGTCGATGCTTCCTATTGCAAGCTCAATGATAACGACTATGAACTTATAGTCTTTGTGTTCTATGACTCTATATTTTACAGGAGCTTGCGACTTGTCATGTATGTCTTCTTGTACAACCTTTAGAATAGTTGAGAATCGATAACCGTCAAACCTAGTAGATGACTTGGACTGAGGTTTGCCGTCTTCTCCTAAAAAGTTAGGGTCAAGATAATCTTTAAAGTTTAACTTAAACCCTTTAAAGAAGGTCTCATATTCGCCAGCTCTATTTCTTATTACGTTTGAATATCTTATTTGAGTCGGTCCGAATTCTGTTGATCCATCGCTTGGTGTATATGTAAAGTAATCTATGAAATAATTAGGATCAGAAAGAAGCTTAGCCTCATCCAATGGAGTTTCAAAATAGTTGTAATTTAACTTTATCGTCTCTGGATCATTTACATAATTGAAGATTGACTCTATGTAAAACCATTCATGAGTAAAATTAAGTGGGTTTTGAGTCTTATCTTCTTGGTCAGGAGAAAAGTTATTTCTACCAAAAACTATCTCAGTATTCAATCGATATTGGTTATCTCTAGAATCCTTACCTTCAAGTATTCCCCACTTAGTTATGTAAGGTAAAATCTTGGATCTTACTGCAAAATCCAAAGAATCATTTTCTTTGTAGAAATCATATTCTGTCTGCGTAAGACCGTTTAAGAACTTAGTCTTTAATTGATATTCTATCGTGGCAGACTGTGGAACTACTTTATTTGGATCTTTAAGGATTGAGAATCCTTGGAAATCCTTTAGTTCGTTATTTTCATCATTTATTGGAGTGGTCCTGTTTTCGCCTATTGTTGTGTAATCCGTGTAATAGGTCACAAGAGGATTTCCAGAAACTATTGAATACGATGCGGTTGGACCTGCCAATATGATTGGAGTTCCTGCAGAATATTGTGTTCCTTCCACCTCAATTACGCCTGCGCCAATGACTTCGTATTTGTAGTCTTGCGTCATTATTTTCTGACCCTCAGGTATAAAATAATAATTGTAAAGGTCTATCTCTGGAAAATTTGCATAGTCACTAGCATAGAAGTCAAAGTCTAAGTCTTTGATTGGGAACATTGAGATTAGTCCAAACGAAGGCTTGAACTTGGGTCTCATTGTGAATTGTGTGTATCTAATCGTCGGAGTCTCGTTTTCCTCCAATACGATAGCTATCTTACCTAAATAGTCTCCGAGCGAGTTGTCAACTGAAGAAGGCGTAGCTAAGTTCTTTTCTGTGATAAGATCTATGTACTTAGAAACCTTTCTGATCTTTGACCAGCTATTTGAAGTCTTAACTAAGATTGAGTCTAAGTTGTCCTGTATCTTTTGTAAGTGACCTGCATCTATGATAAGTCGGTTACCTGTTTCAGGAGAACCACCTTCGAAATTAAATACTTTGTTTTCAATGTCAACGATCTCATTTATGGTGAATGGTGAATAATTGTTAGACGGTGAGTTAAACGTAAGTTTATGTAAGCCGTCGAAGTCGCCAGGGATATTTAGCTTAATGAAGACGTATTCTTTGTATACGTATGCAGTAAACTGTGAGTTTCGCATCCCGTTTATACAACCAGCTAATGCAGTTGCGACCTCAGTCAAATATCCAGTAGAATTAAAATAGAAAACATCGTTTCCTGCAGTTATGTCAAAGTCGTTGTATACGTAAAAATCTCCAGAGTCTGGAACCAATGAATAATTTGAAGTTGCGACTATTAACTCATATTTACCGTTTGTATCTTGTCTACTACCCTTAGGGTGGTATAGCTTTATTTCATCTAGGTTAGAAGGATTGGAAGTTAGCTTTATGGCTAAATGAGAGTGTCCGCCGATCGTTGTAGAAAAACCGTCATCTTGTAAAAATAGGTTTCTGCTTTGACCAAAGAAGAGTCCCATATCTACGTTTTTGTCAGAAAGCCTAAGTTTTCCGCTCTTCAATTCTATCTTACTTGTTCCGCTAACTGGTGAACTTGTGACTCCTCCTAAAACTGGATAAGTAAAAGTGTCCTCATCGATCACAGTTATCATAAACTCTCCAGAATAGCTTGAATCTTGGATAGAGTCGATCACGGCAATATCTCCAGTAGAATATCCATGGGAGTCTAGAGTAGCGGTTACTTTACCAGTAGATACTGAATAACTTAGATCAGCTAGCCTTTCTTCTGAATAATCGACTATGTAGTCTGGCGTAGTTTTAAGTAGATGTAAACCGCCATCCTTGTCTTGTAAGTAGTTAAAATATATTAAAGACGAACTAGTAAAACCTTCATTGAATTCTGAAAGGTTTGCTATTGAGTTCTTATAAGGCAGTTGTACGCCATCCGTATTCTCTTGAATAATGACTACTTCATCCGTTTCTAAGTATTCTCTTTTTGGAACTGGTGTGTTTTCCCAAGTAGACCTTTCTAAATAAACTCTTTTTATGTCAAGTTCCAAGCTAGTTACTTCTAATGAGTTTACGTACATTCCAAAATAACGATTAAAATCGTATTTTTCAGAAGAATCATCATTGAATATGAACTCTAAGTTTAGGATGTTTGGAAATATTACTCCGTTTCTTGAAAATCCATCTGTCATGTTTTGTTCAAAAAACTTTAAAGGATATGAGTTTTGATAGAACTCATATAAGTATTCTCCTTTGCTTCCTAAGACTCCATCATTCACTAGTACACCGTTCCATGAAGTAAAATCATCCTCTTCAAAAGAAACTGTCAAGGGACTTATTGGAAAGTTTATGTCTTCGATATAGGTCCTAATGTATTTACCGACAGTGGTTTCAGGTCTTAAGTCAAATGTTTTAATTATGGTCGCCTTCTTGAAGAAGTCTAACATGTATTGACCTTTATCGTCTCCTGACTCATAGGCAGACTTCACTGCGCTTGCTACGTCATTCAAAGGGTCTTCGATCTTGAATACTACAAAGTAGTTAGGTACTTCTTTTTTTAGGTAAAGAGGAGCAAAATAGCTCATTCTTTCTTCATACTTATTTGATGCTAAATATTTTGCACCGCTGAAGTAATGAGAAAAATCATATTGGTCCTTAAAGTTCTTTGAGGTTTTAAACAGGTCAACTTGCTCGTTCAAGTCAAATATGATTTCATTTGGAGTAGATCCACCCTTAAAGAAATAGAATAGGTTTGCTGCATGAGACCTGTTTGGATCCACTGGAAACTTTGAATAATCGTCATTTGATAATTCTAGGTTTGCTTTGATCGCATTAAGATACATGTCACCTTTTTCATTGACTGCAAGCTTAACGTTACCAGTAAGCTTAGGATTTGTTCTAACTAGCTGAAAACTAGAATCATTCTTCAAAACCTTGGTATACTGTAATTCGCGCATCGTATCTTATGAAAGTATTTTAGAATCTAATTATTGTCCCTGTGCTTTGAACCAATGGTGCATCGATTGCAGTCTCCTTAGCGTATTGTGCGCTAACCTGTAGGTCAAAAGAGAAGGGAGTATCATCCTTTAAGATGATGTCAACTCCTAGTTTCTTTGTATATTTTATATTGGTTAAAGTTGAAGCGGTTCTAAATCCTCCAACATATCCTAGTGCATCCGAACATCTAAATTGGAATATTACTGGAATGTTTAGTGCATTTTCAGGTCCAAACTTAACAGTCTTAGTTGATCTTGCTGGGAAATTACCTTCAACTGAAACTGATTCATAATTAGTTGGGAAAAGGTATAAGTAAGAACCACAAGTATATTTACCTACCAAGAAAGCATCATTTGGATTAAATCCAAGCTTAATCGGATAGTGTGAATCGTTCCTAGAAGTAGACGTAGTAGGAGTATTCGGCGTAACTCGAGTTGCTTGTTTGTAATATTCTACGCCAAACGCGTTAGTTATTTCAGAAACAGAAGTCTCCATGTGAAGCGCATGAGCAAAAGGCAAGTATGCTTGTGGAGAATCAGTATCAATAGTAGGAGGCACAGCCATCGTAAAGTTAGGTCTAAACTTATCAATGATGTTAGAAATCAAGTAAGACGAGTTGAAGTTATTGCCGTAAGTTCTTAATTCCGGATGGGCAAGGAAGATACAGAATTCAGTAAGATATCCGCCTCCTACTGGTTTTCCGGTAGAGTTAGTAGTACCGTTCCAAACCTTAGGATTTACGCTGGTTCCAGGGACCGCATAATTTGGATTAAACGGTAAGTAGTGACCCCAGTTGTATGGAACTAACGTAGTGCCTACGGTTTGACCACGATATGCAGTGGAAGAACCTGTAGCATAAGACGAAGCTAATAGATAGTCACTAGACGGTGTGCTAGGTACATAAATCTCCTCAGAAAGTCCATAGTTTCTTATTCTAGAATGAACGAATTGGCTTCTAACTTGAGAAGATTGAGTGCTTGCTATCTGTTTAATGTTTCCTATCTCAGGAACTGGATTAGAGTTCACTCCGATCGGAACGATATCGTATCTACGGTTTACGTGATAGTCTTGGTCTGGATTTGCGACTGGATCAGATGCATTTGCAGACTGATCTAATCCTCCAAATAGTAGAGATATTAGTTCTAAACTAGTGGCTGAGGTATTTTGAATAGATATCGCGTATTGCTTTGTGACTATCGAACCTTCCTCATAGATGACGGTTCCACCGGTTGTATCCTTTATTAGGTCTCGATAGTATCCTGCAAATAAGTTGATTGTGTCTCCGTTTGCGACTTCTGTCTGGTTACCATCAGAATCAATGATGCTTACTTTTAGAAGACCGTTATCAGTTGTGATTGATTGTTGTATTGAATCTAAAGCAGACTGAACTGCTTTTAGTTTCTCATACATATCTATTACGTTACCTTCATTGGTAAAGAAACCACTCGCTATGTCTTCTGCCTTGTGAGAATAGAACCTTCCGTTTTGAGTGAATTGATTTTCAATGTGAGTATCAACTCCTCTAGCACTTAAAGAGTTTTCAAAGTCGATCTTAGTCTTTTCAGCAAATGCCTTTTGGGAAGTGATCGTTCCTTCTTCTTCAGATTGAATGTTTTCCGGAAAAGGTATCTGTACAGGTTCAGACCAGTCTGACTCTACAGGATTAGTCGGCCAACCTGCTTCAGAAATAGACTTTATTTGAACTTCAACTATCTCTCCCTTTCTTATTGGAATGTCTAATTGGTTAGTGTTTACTGAGTCTGCATCTGTAACGTTTTCTTCAGACCACTTATAGAGTCCAGTGTTTTCATCTAGCTCTTTTTTTCTAGGGGAAGTTAACACTTCTGTCCAAGAAGAAAAGGTCGCCTGTTTAGTAGAACCGTCTACATCTAAAAACGTTTGCTGTTGAGAGTTAGGCTGGTTTCCAGAAGCGCTTAAGTATCGATATCTATACTTGAATTGAGCTATTTGTTGTTCTCCATATTTTCCAGTCTTAGGGATTGGAATCTGCCAAAAACCTCTTACTTTATATTTCTTAGAGGTAACGAACTGTGGAGTTGTTGAAAGCTGTAAGCTAATGTTTGTGACTAATGTGGATAGAGCAGCCGTTTTTTCGTCTCTTTCTTTTTGAGAATCAGTGAGCTGCTTTTTAAGCCTTTGCGATTCCTTAGGCGTCTTAGAAACTGCTGTGATGCTAGACTTAACAGAATCGATCTTTTTATTTAGTTCGTCTATCTCCTTTTGAAGACCTGCTTTTTCCTTAATGTTGTTATTTAAGTCTGTGACGTTTTTATCGTCCTGTATGTGCTGATCTACTTGAACGACATTAAAGTTCTTTACGTCTAACACTGGTGCGTCTGGGGTGCTACCTAATACTGCAGGAAGAGTCTTTTCTTTTGCTAAGTTTAATAAGATTAAGCCAAAGTCAGAAACGAAGTTTACATAGTACTGCTCAAGAGTAGTTGTGCTATCGTCCTGTAGTGGAATCGTTAACTCGTTAGTGTAGACTGCAACTCCTGCTGAAAACTCATCGATTGTTATGTTTTGAGCTTTGCTTATAGGCTTGATGAAAACTATTTCTCTTTCGTTAAATCCTACGTTTACTGCTAATTCAGGAACTCGATATGGCGTAGGTTTAAGTCGTAAAATGTCTGCGCCGATCGTTATCGGATCGATTCCAAATATTCTTTCTAAGACTACTTCAGATTCAGTTGTGTTTATCGCAGTAACTCTATATTCAGAATCATTAACAGTTATTAAAACATCGCCGACTGATATCGTTTTACTATTTGATACGTCAGATAAAACGTCAGTATAACTCAATGAATCTAACTTGTATCTTAACCTAGTAACAGTAACAGTCGTTCCGCTAGTTAATGTTTGATTTATTGTCTCTTCAAGTATGTTAAGAACGTCAAATGAACCCTTATAGCGATTTACTGGTGTTTCTAAGTCAACGATATTATCGTCTTCGAAATAATCGATTGAGTTATCATCTAGATCCTTCTTTAATTGAGTAAGATTAATGTTATTAGTTCCTCTATAGTTTAGATCAAAGAAGTCATTTGCTGCATCATCTGCAGAGTTTACTATGATTCTTTTTACCGCAAAACGATCGATATCATCCGTTAAGATTGATGAGATGTCTAAACTAACGTACAATAAAGGATTTAAAAAAGACTCGAAGAACCAGTTGTTCTTTACTCTAAAGCTAGTAGGAATGGTTAGGTTTGTGTCTCTTGCGTTTTCAAGTTCAGCGATGAGTTGTGATGTCTTCTTAAGTTCAAACTTTCTAACGTCGCCGTTTGCTGACTTTAGGCCAACTACATTGCTATTTGCTGAGATTAAAGTATCAAAATTAGTATTGATCTCATCTATCTTTCCCTTTAAATAACCAAAAGACGGAACGTTAATCGTCTTAGAAGTACCGTCGTCTTTTCTTTGATCGATTGAAACGTTTTCAGATTTAGACTCAAGTATGTCTTGTAAACTGAATAGAAAAGAGTTCATGTTATCGATATCGACAACAAGTCTTTTTAATACGTCAGATAGTGTGTGTTTAGTCTCAGCCATCTATTTTTTATCTTATTTTATCTACTTTAAAACTTAGCGTGTTTATGTCTAAACACATTATGTCAAAGATAGGTGTATTGTTAGAAGGAGTAAATTCAATGTCGTTAAACACTGCAATCTGTACTCCATATTCTCCAAAGCTCATTAGGTTTGACTTATCAGTATAGAGTTTAATGTCAAATGCTCCAGGAACGATCGGGTCCTCAAAAACAAGCCTTAGCGTTTGTCCGTTTGCCCAAGCAACCTTAGAATCGTCTATGTAAATAGATAGGTCTTTGCTCAGCAATATAGGAACTGCATTGTTTTGGTGAGCAACATAGTTAGAAAACTTGTTTAATACAATCACATTCGAACTAAAAACGTTTCTTAGAGAGTCAGTAGCTAAGTTATATGATTGGTTAGCATTATTGATTACTACTCGGTTTGGAGTTCTTCTATCTAAGCCGATTCCGTCTCCTCCTCTAACTGCATTTATGTCATATGAAATAGTTACACTAGTCTGTCCATTAATGATTGACTCTAACTTAGTATTAGTGTTATCTATCATTTTGACTAGTTCTCCAGTATTGTCAAATATGGCTTGATTTTCAATTAAAGAAGTCTCTAAATTGGTGACTCTAATATCAAGTTCAGCCTGGTCTTCCGTATTTAGAAGAAGTCCCTTTAAGGTCTCAACGTCTTGAGTAAGTTGTTGTATGGTCAATAGCTGGTCGGCATACCTAGTCTGTAAATTCTTAAACTCAGTTAAGACATCGGTAAATAGTTCTAATGAAAACGTTGAATAATCATTTATTGACTTCTCAACCTTAGTGTCTTCAATAGAAGTATCTAGTTTTAGGTTTACTTTAAAAGAGAAAGAGTTACCGTTTACTTTGTTTAATGGGTCAGGCTTATACTTAGAAATGGTTGGAATCTTAAATTCAAGACCGTCTTGTTGGATTCTATCTAAGAAAAGAACTCCATATAAGTTTGTTTTGAAATCTACAGGGGATCCAGTCGCATCTAAGTTATTAGGATCATAAGTATCATAATAAACTAGAACCGCATTAAATTCAAAGTCTCTATTTGCTACATAGTCGTTGAATTGTGAAAATACTTTGATTTGAGGATTCTCACTAGCTAGCTTATAATTAGCTAGGTCAAAATCGATTGATATACCGTCTAGTGTGTTTCTAACGTATTCAACGTTTAGTAAACCTTTTTGTTTATTTATGAATTGGTCAGCAGCAACGTCAAATGCACCAGTTCCTCCATAGTTGTCCGTATAGTAAGAATTGTTTACAGTTTGTGTAAACCAGTTACCGTTGACATAAGGATCTCCGATGTTGTTTTTTATTTGAGTTAAGACGCTTTGATCATCTAAGTCATAAAACGCTTTTAATGAAAGACCGAATGGGTGAGTCTCATTGTATTTTCTACCAGCCAAATAGTCTATGTTAAGAGGATCTGCTCCTAAGTTAGCTACTGTCATGTTAGGAAAGTAGTTGTCGTCAGTAATTGACTTAAATAGAACGTATGGTGTGGTTCCTACGTTAGTAGGAACGTGAATGTAAACCTCTGTATATGAGTTTTGGTTAGACTTTAATGAGTTAACAACGTCAATGTCACCAACGTATTTAACTACTCTGTTGTATGTTGAATTGACTTCAGGTTTCTCAACGAATCTTTTTTCAGTCCCTAAAACGTTTACGTTTTTTTCTAGAGTGTTTGCGTCTTGAAAACGAACTGCTCCTAATTCTTTAAGCCACTTAAAGAAGACTCTTTCAGAAACCGTTAACTTTTCGTTTTTCTTGTATTGGCTTCTACTCAATAACAATGACTCAAAGTTTAAGGCATAGTTTTGAAAGCTTTCAGCAAGGTTTACGTTGTTGTCTGGATTAAGTCCCTCAATTAGAGGAGTCTCACCAGGAGAAAGAAACTGTATTTTATTGTCGGTCGCTAAAGTGTTTGGATCGCCTATTTCAGGAATCCTTAATAGAGCAAACTTCGAGAACCTAACAGCATTTTCGCTGTTACTTAAGGTTATATTAATGTCTTCCAGTGCGCTTTGAAAGCTGTAGAAGATACCCTTCTTGTCTTGTACTGGCTTTATTAAAGGAGTTACTGCCATTTAGCTTAAAGATTTTTTATTAGAAGAACTCCATTCCGACTAGGCCAGTAACAACTAAGCGGTCATCAGAGTTTTGGTCAACTATGTATAGTAGAGATGCGTTTTGTCCGTATTGAGAAAGCTGGTTGTGTCCAACCACTGTACTTGCAGGGTTTATTCCAACTGCGTTTACGTTATCATGCATGATGATTGCAACAGACGGTCCTGCATTTAAGTTAGTTCCTCCATTTATTACTACAGGCAATGCACCTGTAGTGACTGCTGAAATTATTGAAGTAGCTGAGAATTCTTCAGTGACGTCAACGATATAGATGGTAAAGCTTGAGTTTGCAGCAGGTGGGTTAGTCGCATCAAAGTCAATGTATAAAGAAAGACCTATGATACCTGCAGTGATTGCAGAAATTCCATCGTATACTGGATTCAAGGTAGGTGCAGTCGTTGCCTTAAGAGTAACGAATATGTTTTTCTTAGAAGAACTAGTTAAAGTCAGTCTAGCTGAACCTTCAGTCGCACTCGTCTTAGTAAGGTCTAAAGTAACAGATTCTTTTGACTCTATGAATTGACCTGCCAAAGTAACGCTTGAATTGAAGGTAGAAGTTCCATCAGAAACAAGAGCTGTGTTTACCGTCAAGTCATTAGTTGTTATTTCATCAGAATCGATGGAAAGGTTAGCGTTGATGCGGTCAATGGTGAAGACTGATTCGTTGCTAACATTTTTTTCGATCTTTGAAATTACTTGAACTGGTGCATTTGTTTGGAAGATGAATCCTGTGCCTTGCGCAATGACTGTTCCAGCCTTTACGTAATTGATAGGGTTATCTGTTCCTATTGAGATAGTGTTTAAGTCCATCTCAAATATGTTGATCAAGTCCTCTAGCTTATCTTTGAGAAGCAAGTCATTGGTGTTACTTATGCTAGCAACATCCGTAACAAAATCACTTAAAAGGATCTCTTGAATTGGTAAAGAAACTGGTGTAAACGCCATTGTTTTTTATTATTTTTAGTTATTTATTAAATCTTTAGTCAGTTATTCATTAACTGGTTTTTCCTTTGGTTTAATCGTGACTCAGTGTAAGAAACATAATCTTCCTTGTCTAGGACTCTTACTAGATTTTTTACTGAGTTTTCGTAACTAGTTCCATTTGAATCTAGCACTTCGACTGAAAGAGTGTAAGTTCCTATGTCTTTGAATTTCCATGCAAAGAAAGGAACTGATCTTACTTTGATTATGGTTTCATTATTAGGTTCATCACGTAGGGTCCAAATGAATTCGTTTTTGCCGTCTATATTGTTTATCACAAAAAAGACAATTCCGTTTTCGGGAATGACGAATGACTCCTTAAATATCTTTACGCTTGTAAAGTTAAAAGCGTTTTGATCTATTACTGTAGGAAGGTGACCTCTCTGTTTGTCGTTCTCAAAGGTCCAATATTTTTGTTCAACCCAGAATTGAGGGTCCTGAACGTTTCCATTCAATAGATCACTGGTTTTAGCTAATAAGAATAGAGTCTCTTCATCAAATATTGGAGAGACTGACTTCAAGAAGTTTACTGCCTTGTTTGAGTGAACTTTTTTTGGTAAAAAGAAAGTGTATTCATCAACTCCAGCATTAACTAGTCCTGGTGAAGGGCTAGTCGTTGGGCTTCCTGCACCTGGAGAAAAGAGTATGTGATACATTTCTTTGCTTAGGTACTCTGCTCTAGCGTGGATCACGTTATTTACCACTGAATAGTTGAATAGTCTAATCCCTGGATGATCACTAGCATTGAGTATCTGGGCTAGCTGTGTAAGATTTTGATATTGAGGTATAGTATAGTCTGAAAATAACGACATTCTAATTACCTTGCCTGGAGCAGGCTTAGATATGTAGAAACCTGCGTTAAAATCGTCTAAGTAGACTAGGTCGCTAAGCCTCATCCAATAAAGGCTCTTAAGTTGCATGTCCCGAACATCCTTAAACTTGATTGGGATGTCACCTTCACCTAGTCCCCAATCCCTTTTTCTAGGATTGGTCTGTAACGGTGATGTGTATGGAACGTAAGTGTCAGTGTCCTCATCATATATCTCAACATCATATAGGTTTTGGCCCATTCCATATCGATTCTTATAGAACGCTGCCCATTCCATTAGGTTTTTGTAAATGTTTACTTGAGTAGATATGCCCTCAAAGTCAAGAACGTTTACTCTTGGAAAGTATAAAGGGTTTGCACCAAAGTCTTGAAGCTGAACGTTAGCTAAGTTACCTATTGAATAGTTGAACTTGTCCTCAAGCCTAGTAAATCCGACTATTTCTGGAGTTAACTGTTCAGTAACTGTGACTAGCTTTGAAAAAACGCTGATATTTCCACAAAAATCATAGAGTTCAGCCGTGATTCTGTATTCGCCAGACGTCGGTAGGAAGTGTGGAAGCGTGTTTATGTCAACTACCTTGCCTCTATATTCAAAATTATAGGGATTTGGGGAAGGTTTTGTGATCTTCCAGTTGATTTCATAATAGTTTCGGTAATCGATGTTCTCAAGAGTCCAATATGGATCGAGACCAGCAGCAATCGAGTCTAAGTCTTCTAACTTTACTCCCTTAAGATCCATCACTGTGAGTTTAGCTAGGTCTAGAGAAAGAACGATCGGTGCACCGATTGGCTTTTGAGGATCATCACCATACTCCCAGCTAAATCTTGCATTAAGATCAGGATAACGTTGGTCCCTAATCTCATCATAAAACTTCTCGATGTATTCGACCATTCCTGGAATTTGAGACTTTGTCCAACGTTGACTGTTTTCATATGGATCTTGGCTAGACTCATTGAATCTTACCACTCCAAAATCGATTCCAGCAGCCTCTTTCTTTCGATATAGGGGAGAAAGGTCCCTAACCAATAGATTAGTGTGTTTAGTGTCTGGATAGTTTAATACTTTGACTGCCTCGTTTAGAGAATAGTCGTAGATTATGGTAGAATCCGTCCAGTAATTGATTGTTACCTTTTGAAAATATAGGAACTCACCGATTATATCCTTGATCTTTACGTTTATCGGTAAAAACTCGTTCTTTAGCTTTTTATTTAGCTTATCTAGCTTGTAAAATATCTCATCTACCGTAAACTGAGTGGTCTCTTGGGTGATTGGAATACCGTCATCGTCAAAGTCTCCAGTCTCTTGAATGAATTCGTAAACTAGGGCTAAAAATTCGGTCTTTTTAAACTGTCTACCGCTCTTTAAGGCGCTTCCAGCGTCGACTAGGTCCAAAGAATCGATCTTTCCATCATCCAAGTAGTCTGTGATGTCGACCAGGTTGAGCTTATTGAAATAAGATGAGTTAGTGTTAACGTTTTGCCAATACTCTTTCACCCTAAGGACGTCCTTATAGCCTAAGATGTTGACAAAGTTGATCAAACCTTTATATGTACCGATGTAAGGATATATTTCCTCACGGTTTACTAAAAGTTCCTTACGAATTTGGTTTAAAGCCTCTAAGTTAGGGTTTGCTTCCTTAATGTCGTAGTCTTTTAGGATATTTGCGTCCTCTCTTAGGAATTTTATCCCAAAGTTTTCCAACCAGACCTTAAATCGTTCTTCTTCGTCCTCACCTTCACCATAAAAGCCTATTTTAGCGATTAGGGTGGAGTTATAGTGAATCAAAAGGGTCCTTTCAAACCTTTTTTCATCGTCTGGGTTAAACGCAATGTTGACTTGCATTGGAAACTTAAGGTCTAGCGCAGAAGTCGACCCAGTGTTAAAGTCTGAGTGAGAGACCGTCTTACTATCGACCTTGTTAATGAAGTTTTCATTGATTTCTAGGTCTTGAACGACCTCATAGATGAAAAATTGAGAAGAGTTAAGGTTAGATTCCCATGAAAACTTAAAGAACTCACCGTTACCTAACGTAGGAAACTTATAGTTGGCTCCAACCTTTTCTAGGATGAATAGGTTTTCGTTTTCAAATACGCTGACTGAGATTTGCTCAAAATAGATGGTCCCAACCCACGCTGATAGCTCATTATCGAACACTAGGTTTAGGTTTTCCCCAAACTTATCAAAAAACTGTAGGTTTTGAACTGTCATCTCTTTGTCTTTTCTCTAGATTATTTATCCAGCGATAAAACTTATATGCTATAGACGGAATTTTCGCCACTCATATTTAGTGATATGAATTCTAACTTATCGCTAGGGTCTAAGCCCGTCTTTTTATGGATCTTTTTCCATTCCTTAGCATAACCGTTCTTACAGATCTGTGTGAAATAAGAGAAGGCGTTTGGAGTTGAGGTCTTGGTCTCATCAAAGCTTTTCCAATACTTTAAACAGTCGATTATCGCAGACTGTATGCAGTCTTCCCTGTCTCTATAGTCTCTAAAATAAAGACGGTCCACTGCCCTATTTGCTAGGCTTATGAAACAAGAGACCGAATAATCGGAAAGCTCTCCGTTCTTTTTACAGTCTATGATGTCTTGGGTAAATTCTTTGTTGTTGATGTAATGAGCATCGCCCTTCTTTTTTCTAGCCATTTTTATTGGTTATTTTGATAGCTGGTAGATTTTTGCAACCCCTAAGTAGGAGTCTACCATGTCTATTATTGGAGAAACTATCTTTTCTCCGTTTTGGATCCATTTCTGGGAATTTACTGCCTTAAAGAGGTCTGACTCTTTTACTGATTCTATGACGGGATCAGTCTTAAACTTATTGAAGATGTCTAACTTTCCTGCATTACCTTTGGCGCCTATAGCGTTTTTTAACTCGCTAGGACTAAAGACAAACAGCCTTTCGTGCTGGTTCTTTAGGACCTCTTCGATGAGCTTGATCTTTAATATTCCAGTAGATTGTGAGATATCGACTAATGCGTTTCCCTTTGATCCATAAGATATTCCTTCTATAGCACAAATGATGTTATCATCGTCGGTCTTCTCTAGGATTTCCTTGATGATCAAGTCTATTAGTTCCTGATAATTGATTAGCTTGGTTCTCTCAGTAAGATGATATTCTGCCTCAGTTTTTCTTTTACTACTTGTGTAGTTTATTGAGAGATTAGGATATAGCTTAGTTAAAGCGTCTAGGTTTTCCTTTTCCTTTTTTGTGATTTTAGTGTTGACTATCGCTGACCACTTAAAATCCTTAAAGTCCTTTACTATACAGATTCCTGGGTAAAGTATAGAAAAGTCAATGCTGACAATAGTCATTCATCTATTGATGTTTTTTAATTGTAGTTTTGTACTGAAATTTTTGGAAAAAGTTTTCTACCTAATCTATATTTATCTAAAACCACCGAAATTTTTCACAGTATAAAGGGATGGCGGGCGGGTATACTCTAGTAGTACTATAATAGTAAATAGTACTCTAATAGCTACTTTAATTTATTACTCTATAAGATACTTTAGTAGTACCCGCGCACGGGACGTCGCAATTTTAAAATTCCCCTAATTCTTAGTATTATAGCCATATGACAATAAGACTCGGCTACTGCTGTATAAACCTTTCTCTCAAGGATGAGGGAATCACAATCAATCGTGGAATGATAAAAAAGACTTGGCAAGAAAAGGGAATTGCCCATGCCAGTGCTCTTGCGCTGGCCAACCTAAACGATCTTCTTAAGATCTTGGAATGGAATCGTCAAAATGACATCAAAATCTATCGAATGTCTTCTGACATCTTTCCTTGGATGAGCGAGTATTCCCTACAGGAACTTCCTGACTTTTATGAGATCGCCAAGGTTGCTACCAAGGTAGGTCAGTTCGTTTCCCAAAACGACATGCGAATATCCTTTCATCCTGGTCAGTTTGACGTTCTTGCCTCCCCAAGCGACAGCATAGTCGAAAAGACCATTTGGGACCTAGACCAGCATTCAAACATAATGAACCTAATGGGTCTACCTAAAGACTATCGTTCCCCCATCAACATCCACATCGGTGGTTCATATGGTGACAAGGAATCAGCTCTCACTAGGTTCTGTGAAAACTTCAAGCGCTTGGCCCCCCACACGCAAGCGCGTTTGGTCGTGGAAAACGATGACAAGGCAAGCCAATACTCAGTCAAGGACCTTTATGATGGTGTCTATAAAGTAGTCGGCTGTCCAATCACGTTCGATCACCTACATCACCGTTTCTGTACCGGTGGGCTTTCCGCAAGAGACGCTGCTTACCTCGCTGCTTCTACTTGGCATGGCTTCACTCCTTTACAGCACTACTCAAGCTCAAAGGCTCTTTATGAGGACTCAAGTGTCATCAACCGTTCACATGCCGATTACGTCTATGAAAAGATACCTTCGTATGATTTAACTGTCGATATCGAGGTCGAATCTAAAGCCAAAGATCTATCCATCTTACGATATCGTGAAGATAGTGAGCTTAGGGAAGCACCAATCCCTTTTGAGTTTGAAGAGAACTCAATGGCTTAAAACTAGTATAAAAACTAAAATTAAAAAATAATAAAATGTACAGTCAATCTGAACTAACAAAAGCAGTATTCTTTGATCTTGAGACTGCAGCTGAACACTTCTCGCTAGACAGATTAGTCATGGCCAATCCAAAGAAAGCTGAACTTTGGTCCAAGCGATGCGAATATCTTAGAGCTCGATTCGAGGAAAACAAAGATCTTACCGATGAACAGCTTTATGTGGAAAAAGCAGCCTTGACTCCTGAGTTTGCAAGAATAGTTTGCGCTAGTTTTGCAAGATTGAGTTGGACTGAAGACGGTCCTGCCTTAATCATGAAGAGCTATGCAAGCGAAAATGAATCAGAAGTACTTGAAGGAATTCACAAAGTATTTGAAAAGTTCTTCAACCTAAAGTTCATAGGTCACAACATCAAGAGGTTTGACGTTCCTATGATGTGTAAGAGGCTTTTAATTAACGAAAATTCCCTACCTAAAGGACTCTTAGTTCACAACCTTAAGCCTTGGGAAATGCCTTTCATCGATACGTCTGAGGTTTGGAGCTTTGGTGCATGGCAAGAAGGATTTACATCATTAGATCTTTTAGCCACGTCAATCGGTTTAGACTCCCCAAAGGAAGAGTTACAAGGATCAGAAGTCAACACGTACTTTTGGGATGGTCGACTTGATGAGATCACCAAGTATTGTGAGCGTGATGTATTGACAACTGCTAACATTTTATTAAAACTTTCTGGACTTTCCATAGTAGAAGATTATGCATATCAAGCATAATTACTATTGGAATCAAATCTCGAATATTTCTTAGATCCTAACTTCGTTTTTAACGAAGAATTCCATACGTACACTTATTTAGATCCCTCAACCATGAAACCGGTACAGACGTTTAAGTCTGTTACCGGTTTTTTGTCTCAATTCAAAAAGGAATTCGATTCAGACTTCATAGCCAAACAGGTTGCTAAAAAAAGAGGAGTTCACCATTCCATAGTCTTGAATGAATGGAAATATATTAGTGATACTGCTCTTGATTTAGGTACTAGAGTTCACAAGTGGATTGAAGACTTTTACAATGGGTTAAATCCTGAGCTTCCTGTAAACGATGAGATTTTTTTAGAAAGAGTCTTAAAGTTTAAAGATATTCACGAAAGCACCCTTCATAAGTTCACACCAATTCACCAAGAATTTAGAGTCTTTTCCAGAAAATGGGGAATAGCCGGTACATTGGATGCACTATTCAGACTTAACGCTAATAATTATGTTGGTGACTGGAAGACAAATAAGAAGTTTACCACAGATCAAGATTCTGAAGGTAGACGCCAAAAACTTCTATATCCCTTTGACGACATGTGGGATAATTCCCTAAATGGATATTCTATACAATTAAGTCTATATCGTCTTATACTTCAGGAGGAGGCAGGATATGTCACAAATGGAGGTTTTTTAGTTTGGATAGGACCTAATTCAAAACCAGAGATGCATAAGATAGTAGATTTAAGAGATAGACTATACGACTTTTTACAAAAAAACGATAACAGATTATGAGTAACAACCCCAGAGAAATTAAATTCGGTTCAGAGTCAAGACTTGCTCTAAAAAGAGGAGTAGACGCGTTAGCTGATTCAGTAAAAGTAACGCTTGGACCAAAAGGAAGAAACGTTGTCCTTGGTAGAAAAGGACAGTACGCAATCACCAAAGACGGTGTTAGTGTTGCTAGAGAAGTATTCCTAAAGGATCCAGTAGAAAACCTTGGAGCACAAATGGTAAAACAAGTAGCTTCGAACGTTGCATACGAAGCCGGTGACGGTACTACGACTGCAACTGTTCTTTCTCAAGCGATCCTAAATAGCGGAATCAAGTTAATTGAAACTGGCTACGATCCTATGGATCTTAAGCGAGGAATCGATAAGGCTTCTGACTATATCAAAGACAAGCTATTGGAAATGGCAGTTAAGGTAGACAATGTTGAACAAGTAAGAAACGTTGCTACCATTTCAGCAAACGGTGATTCTACAATCGGTAACATCATTGCTGACGCCATGGAAGCTGTTGGGTTTGATGGAGTAGTCACAGTTGAGGACAGTAAGACTCATGACACTTACATGGAACTAGTAGAAGGTATGCAGTTCGCTAGCGGCTACATGTCTCCGTATTTTGTTAACCATAACACTAAAATGGAAGTCCAGTTCAGCAATCCTTACGTTTTAGTATATGATGGTAAAATCAAAAACCTTAAGGGTCTAGTTAACATATTAGACTGGGTTTCATCTAGAAAGTCCCAGTTATTGATAATCTCAGATTCTCTTGAAGGTGATGCTTTACAAGCATTGATCCTAAACCGAATTAATGGAGTGCTTGAAGCAGCCGCAGTTAGAGCTCCAGGGTTTGGCGAAAACAAGAAAGATCAGTTGAAAGACATTGCTACCATTCTTGGAGCAACGTTTCTTTCTGAAGACGCTGGACACGATCTAGCTAACGTAAATCCTAGCCTAGTCGGAGATCTTTTAGGTTCTTGTGAAAAGGCAACAGTTACGGCTACTTCCACTACCTTAGTTAACGGTAAAGGTGAGACTTCTGAAATTGAGGCTAGAGTAAAAGAAATTGAGTCTCAAATCGAATACACTGAAAATGAATCAGAAAAAATGATTCTTCGTGAAAGGCTTGCTAAGATCTCTGGCGGAGTAGCAGTATTGAAGATAGGTTCATACAGCGAAATCGAGCATAAAGAGAAAAAGGATAGACTTGATGATGCGTTGAGTGCTACCCGTTCAGCGATTGAAGAAGGTATCCTACCTGGTGGAGGAATCTCACTACTTTATGCTAGTTCTGCACTAGAAAAGGAATTAGGAACAAACATTCTCAATTTTGAAAGCGAAGATGAGTTATTTGGTGCTAAGATTCTAATCCAAGCATGTGAGGCACCTTTCGCTACCATCTTGTCAAATGCAGGAATTTCTTCTGAGTTAGTTAAGAATCACTTAATTAATGAGAACAAAGAACCTAAAGTCAATAACACACACGGATATGATGCTAAGCGTCAAGTATACGTTGATATGTTAGAGTCAGGAATCATTGACCCAGCTAAGGTTACTAGATCAGCTCTTGAAAACGCGGTTTCTATCGTGGGTCTTATGTTGACGACTGAGTGTACCTTGATGGAAGAGCAATCAAAAGAAAATAAAGAACAATAGTGATTTTTTAACTAAAACTTCAGTTAAATACTATTGTATAAAGCTTAAAATACACAAAAATGACAGAAGAACGAATTGAGGTGGACGCTGAGGTGTTCAGAAAGACAGGAAAATATAATACCGGTATAAAATTAACGGACGAAGACAAGAAATCAGGAGTCAAGATTTATTGCCATGAACCATATGCTCAAGAGCTGTACAACGCTATGAGAAATTGGCAAAAAGGCGAAGACTTTACTACAAAGGACTTGATAAATGGAAGCGTTTATCGAGTGATGGCTAAACAAGTCTCATATACCGATAGCGTCATCTATTCTGAAGAATTAAATTCGGGTGCTAATGTCATAATACCTTTTAGAGAATATTCAGATAGCATTGAGGACCTAGTTAAGAGCGACGATCCTAGTTTCTACATCATGTTGTACAAAACAAACACCCATGGAGAAAACTTTGGTTCTGAGAAGAAAGCCTTAGCCGTTTCTTACAAGTACGAACTGTTTGATCACCAAACAAACAATACTTGGTTTGATGTGACTATCATTAAGCTTATAAAAGGTGGATATTTAGCTCTTTACAACAAAGAAGTTGAATGTTTTATTCCTGGTTCACACGCTGCTGCAAACGTAGTTCATAACTTTAACGACATGTTAGGTAAGACCCTTACTGTCATGGTTGATAATTATGACCAATCAAACGATCTATTCATCCTATCACATAAAAAATACATCACCCAATCGATGCCGGTGATGATTGAAAACCTTCAGTTTAATCAAGTTTATTCTGGAACATTAACCAGTAAGCCTTACGACTTTGGTGTCTTTGTGGAAATCGATGAATACTTCACAGGACTAATTCACAGTTCTGAGTTTGAAGATTACGAAAAGACCAAATCTACATTTAGACCTGGAGATAAGATTGATGTTTACGTAAAAGACATCACTTCTAAGAAAGGACAGTTTAGAATAGTCTTTACTCTTTCTCCAGAAAACACAAATAGCGAGAAGCTAGCTTGGCAAAAGCTAAGAGAAAGAACTGAAAACAAGAGCTTTGCATACACTGTAGACTCTAAAAACAATTCGATTGCCATCGAAGTTGACGGTGAAAGCTTTGAAGTGTCTTTAAAGCGAAAGGACTTAGAGAAAAACATAAATCGTTATCCTTATGTTAGAGTATCTAAGGTAGATCCAATCAACAAAAACCTAAAATTTGAGTTCACTGAGGAATTTGTTCAATAATTTTTTCAAACTTCCATAAGGCTCTGAAATGACTCAGATAAATAATCTTGAATCAGATTCAAGTAACAATCTAAAGAGTAGCTCTAGTAAAAAAATCTAACAATTAGCACGGCTGATAGTAAGGCCGTGCTGTCTAAAAAAATTAAAAACATGGCATCGAAACTATTTCAAGAAAGAATAGAATACAAACCCTTTGAATTTCCAATCTATTACACCGAAGGTTGGTTAAAACAAGCACAAGCCTTTTGGCTACACACTGAGATCTCAATGCAAGGAGACGTCAAGGATTGGAACGAACGACTTAGTCAGTCTGAAAAAAACTTAGTTGGAAACATCTTACTAGGATTTGCACAGACTGAATGCGCAGTATCAGATTACTGGACAGGTATGGTCACTAAGTGGTTTCCTAAGCATGAAATCAGACAAATGGCCATGTTGTTTGGTTCTCAGGAAACAATACACGCAACCGCTTATTCTTACTTGAATGAAACTCTAGGTCTAGAAGACTTTAAAGCCTTCTTACATGAGCCTTCAACCGCAGAAAAGTTCGAGTTTCTGGTAGAGACTACTAACGATTACACTCACGAGGACCTTCAGAACTCAGCAGATGCCCGTAAGGAGGTAGCAAGATCGTTAGCTATATTTTCCGCATTTGCCGAAGGAGTGTCCCTCTATTCTTCATTCGCGGTGCTTTACTCTTTTCAAATGAGAAACCTTCTTAAAGGAATAGGTCAACAGATGAAATGGTCAGTTAGAGACGAGTCATTACACTCAAAAATGGGATGTCAACTCTTTAGACACATGTGCGAAGAATACCCTGAACTAAAAGAATCAGTTAGATCAGAAGTAGAAGAGGCTGCTGGCTTAATGGTTGACATGGAGATCAAATTCATCGATAAGATGTTTGAAATGGGAGACCTAGAAAACCTTAAGGCTGAGGACCTAAAAAACTTCATCTTTAGAAGAGGCAATGAAAAGCTTGTTGAATTAGGATACGATCCTATCTTTTCTTACGACGTAAAATCAGCAGAAGAGCTCAATTGGTTCTATCACCTTACTGGAGGACACACACATACCGACTTCTTTGCAATCAGACCTACTGATTACGCAAAGGCTGGTGAAAACGAAGATTGGGACGAAGACTCATTATTTAGCTAAAAATAAAAAATCATAAAGTGGAAGAAAAAGAAAAAAATCACGGAGAAGCATTAGGTTGGGAAGTAGGAGTACATTTCCCAGTTTGGGCAAACACAGAAGTTTACGTAAAGACAGTATCTAGAGGTTACTTATTAGAAGGAGAGACTCCAAAGGACGCGTATTGGAGAGTAGCAACAACCGTCGCTAAGCGACTTAAAAAACCTGAACTTGCATCAAAGTTCTTTGATTATATGTGGAAAGGCTGGTTAAATCTAGCCACTCCAGTATTCTCAAACACCGGAACTGAAAGAGGCCTACCTATCTCTTGTTTTGGAATAGACGTCGCTGACTCGATTGCAGACATTGGAGGTAAGAACCTTGAAATGATGTTATTAGCTAAACACGGAGGTGGAGTAGGAATAGGTGTGAATCAAATCAGACAAGCAGGTTCTATAATTTCTCAAAACGGTACATCAGACGGTGTCGTTCCATTCTGTAAGATATACGATTCTGCTGTTCTTGCTACAAACCAAGGATCAGTCAGAAGAGGAGCAGCTTCAGTAAACATAGACATTGAACATGGAGACTTTTGGGACTGGTTAGAGATTAGAGAGCCTAAAGGCGATATCAACCGTCAGTGTCTTAACCTTCACCAATGCGTAGTGATCTCCGATGACTTTATGAATAAGGTTGATCAAGGCGACAAAGAATCACGAAGAAGATGGGCAGCCGTTCTTAAAAAGAGAAAGGCAACTGGCGAACCTTACATAATGTACAAAGGTAACATCAACCGTCAGAATCCAGAAGCATACAAGAAAAACGGACTTAAAGTCTATATGACTAACATCTGTAGTGAAATCACCTTACACACTGATGAAAATCACTCATTCGTATGTTGTCTATCTTCATTGAACTTAGCAAGATATGAGGAATGGAAAGATTCAGACCTAATCTATACTGCCACTTGGTTCTTAGACGGTGTTCTTGAAGAGTTTATTCAACGTGCTAAATACATGAGAGGATTTGATAACTCAGTTCGTTCTGCTGAAAAAGGTAGAGCGCTCGGTTTAGGTGTACTTGGATGGCATACGTATTTACAAAATAAAAATATTCCATTTGACAGTCTTCCTGCTCAATTTGAAACGCGCAAGATCTTTAGTCAGTTAAAAATTGAAAGCGAACGAGCTTCTAGAGACATGGCAAGAGAATTAGGAGAGCCTTTATGGTGCTCTGGTACAGGAATGAGAAACACTCACTTACGAGCAATAGCACCGACCGTTTCCAATTCAAAGCTTGCAGGTAACGTTTCGGCTGGAATCGAACCTTGGGCAGCTAACGTATTTACTGAGCAAACTGCTAAAGGAACATTTATCCGTAAGAATCCTTCCCTAGAGAGGTTATTAGATAAGATAGGACAGAATACTAAAGAGGTATGGGATAAGATCCTAGAAGATGGCGGATCTGTACAAGATTTAACTCAGTTAGATAACTATTGGGTAAAAATCGGAGAAGCGGCTGTTTATACTACCACTAAGAAAAATAAGATGACTCCACTTGAACAAGGTGACTTAACCCCTGTAAAAGACGTCTTCTTAACTTTTAAAGAGTTAAACCAAATGGAAATCGTTCGTCAAGCTGGAGTTCGTCAACAGTATATTGACCAAGCAGTTTCCTTAAACTTAGCTTTCCCTAATGAAGCTGAACCTAAGTTTATCAATCAAGTTCACCTAGAAGCTTATAATGCTGGAGTTAAGACTCTTTATTATATGCGAACCGAATCAGTACTTAGAGGAGATATTGCAGCTAGAGCAATGCTTGACTGTGTATCATGTGACGGCTAGAAATAAACACTATAAACTACAACGAAAAAGCAGCAAAATTACTTTGCTGCTTTTTTTATGAGGATAAATAATCAAAATATCTAAAAATAATGAGTATTTACCCAATTCTAACATATACTGAGTGGAAAGCCTTATTTGAAGAAGGTCAATCACAAAATGCTCAACAAAAAGCAGCACTAACCAAGTTTTCAAATACCTTAACAACTAATGCAATTACTCAATCTAATTTTGCAACTCAAGTAAATTCAAGCTATGGTGTTGAAGGTATTCTAGATTTTGTAATTGACTTAGTGTCGTCTGTTATTGATACTATTCCTGGAATAGGAAATAGTATTTCTTTTGGAATTGATATATTACACACATTATCTTATGCAATTAGAACCTATCTTCATGAAGATGAAAACGATAAAATAAAAAATGGTTTTATGTTTGTTGCCAGTTTAGGCACTGCTTTTATTCCAGTAGGAGGAAATTTTGCAAATGTACTAGCAAAGGTAGGATTAGATAAATCCCTTAAGCTTGCACCAAGTGCTGTTGTGCGATTATCAAGTAAAAAGTGGTTTAATACTCCAATTAAAAGGTGGGCAATGACCACAAAATGGGAATTTAATTTCTTATTTGTACTTGCTAGATATTTGGGAGATACTGTTATCGAAAAATTATCAAATATGCAAAAATCAATCAAAAGCGTATATGATAAGGTTATTCCTAAATTAAAAATGTGGGTAGATGATATAATTATAGGCTGGTTTGTTCGTGAATTAATTAATGCTATTAAAAGCATATATTATCTTTTTAATAGGTTTGTTAGTCATATTCAAAGCATGTCTAAATTAATTAAAGAGATGGGCTAGACTTTATACTACATGAGAACTGAGTCTGTTCTTAGGGGAGACATTGCAGCTCGCGCTACAGTGGATTGTTTGTCCTGTGATGGATAAATAATAAAAAAATAGTCCATCATGATTCCTAGTTTTAGTGAGTTTATATTCGAAGATCGAGACCCAGAAGTATTAAAACAATTGGACAAAGAATTCGATAAGTTAAAAGATGGTGATGAGTTTCTATACCGAACAGTTCGATACAGAGTAATCGATAAAAATGAAGGTGCGATCATAGGTCTTGAAGTTGATTCTAAATACGAAGACGCTAAGCCAAAAATGGTCAATCGAAACATGTTTAAAAATTACGGCAGTGTTGCCAGCAAGAAATGAAGCACTTAAAGGACTATAAACAGTACATAACTGAACAAGCACTTCCTCCGATGCCAGGTGATCCTGCAGCGGCTGGAGCAGCACCTGCTCCTCCTAAAGAATATCTTTTTGCTTTTATTGGAGACAAAGAAGATGATGGAATTCGTCGTCGTAAGTATCCAGACGGTAGCGTAGTCATAGAATATCCAACTTATTCTACTACTGAACCTGAACTTCAAGAGTGGATAAAAAAGAACGTTATTTCTGGTGAAAAACAGAAGCATACTGACTCTGACCTTGAGGTAAAGCAAAAAAATCTAATGGAAATAGTCAAAGGTAAAAAGACCAACTTGGCTGATACTGACTTGACCTTTATTGAAAAGCTAAAAAATGCTGTGACAACTAGCGTGTTTGGTAACAAGGAAGCCGTTATGGAAGTAGTCTTTACGCAAGACGGTTCTCCCACTACTAATGCAATAAACGTCACTTTCATTAGAATCAAAAAATGAAGTTAATGTCGTTCATACAGTTTGTCAATGAAAGCGAAGGCGCAGAATCAAAGTTTATTAAAGATACTGTACATAGCCT
>Ga0315904_10002768_pt1 | contig 26698 bp, 21 predicted proteins | sample LakEriMetagenome_6_FD_203529 | JGI IMG/M metagenome (GOLD analysis project Ga0315904, IMG submission 203529) | Freshwater fungal communities from buoy surface, Lake Erie, Ohio, United States - Buoy 12 MA120 | ecosystem: Environmental > Aquatic > Freshwater > Lake | place: USA: Lake Erie, Ohio...
CGCCGCCACCCGCACAAGTGCCACTCAAGCCGGTCGGCCATACATCTTCCCACGCTTATCCAGCGCTTGTTCACACCCCATTCGCGGGTTCTTGAAGTCCCTGATCTATCCGACCAAGCGCCTGAAAAATTCGCAGGCCGCATTTCCCATTTTCCTTTCACCATCCGTCTGCACATCCTTCGTCTGCGATGGAACCTGAAACACGGCACGCAGTCATCACCGGCGGCGCCGGATCATTGGGCGTAGCCATCGCCCGGGCGCTCCAAGCACCCGGCTGGAGCATCGCCGCACCCGGCAGCAAGGAACTCGATGTTCGAGATGGCACAACCGTACGAAACTTCTTCCAGCAACGTGATGTCGATCTTCTTGTTTGCGCCGCCGGCATCACCCGCGACGCGCCCATCGCCCGTCTGACTCACGAAGCATGGGACGAAACATGGGCCGTCAACTTCCGCGGCGCGCTCGATTGTGCGAAAGCCGTGCTCCCCGGCATGATCGCGCGCGGCGGCGGTCATATCATTTTCATCTCAAGTTATTCCGCCCTCCATCCGCCCACCGGCCAAGCCGCCTATGCCAGCGCCAAGGCCGCGTTGCTGGGACTCGTCACGGATCTGGCCCGCCGCCACGGCCTGTCCAACATCCGGGTCAATGCCGTGCTGCCGGGTTTTCTCGAAACCCGCATGACGGGCGGCGTCACGGAAGCACGCCGCACGGAAATTCTGGCCGCGCACACACTCGGCCGCTTCAACACTTGCGAGCGCGCCGCCACCTTCATTCGTTTCCTCCATCACGAACTTCCCCACACCTCCGGGCAGGTATTCCAATTGGACAGCCGCTGAAGCCTGATTGGGAATTGGCACACTCTTGTCCACGAATGGATGGCAAGACTGTCCGCCCTCCTTACCGCGCCGCCACCAGATCATAGCCGCGCCAGTCGCCGATGGTGATGTCGGCGAATTCGCCCACAGGCAGCGACTCATCCACCATCACCGAGCCGTCGATCTCCGGGGCATCCCATTCGGTGCGGGCGACGCCGGGTTGCTCGACCAACACACGCACTTGTTTGCCGACTTGCGCTTGGTTGGTTTCACCGGCGATCTTTTGGAGTTCCGCCATCGCACGCGACCAGCGGCTCTTGCGCGTGGCGTGGTGGATGTGGCCGTCGAGTTTGTAGGCGCGGGTGCCTTCTTCCTTGGAGTATTGGAAAACTCCGGCGCGCTCGAAGCGGAACTCGCGGATGAACTCCAACAATTCATTGAAGTCCTCCTCCGTCTCGCCGGGGAAGCCGACGATGAATGTCGTACGAATGCCGAGGCCGGGAATGCCGGCGCGCATGCGGCGCAGCAGGTCGCGGATATAGTCGCCGCTGGTCACGCGTTTCATCGCGGTGAGCATTCTATCGGAAATATGCTGGAGCGGGATGTCCACATACTTCGCGACCTTGTCGCACTCGGCAATGGTTTGGATCAACTCGTCCGACCAATGGGCGGGGTGCGTGTAAAGCAAGCGCACCCAGAACTCGCCTTCGATGGTGTTGATCTGGCGCAACAGGGTGCAGAGCGAGTTGCCTTTCGATGAATCAACCGGCGAGTTCGGTTTCGGGCGCTGGTCTTCCCACTGGTCCATGCCGAAGTAGGTGGTGTCCTGGGAGATCAGGTTGATTTCCTTCACGCCGGATTTCACCAGCGCCTCGACCTCCTTGAAAACGGACTCCTGCGTGCGCGAGCGGTGCTGGCCGCGTATTTTCGGGATGATGCAGAAGGTGCAGGTGTGGTTGCAGCCTTCGGCGATCTTGACGTAGGCGAAGTGATCGGGCGTGAGACGCATGCGCGGCGTGGAGTAGTCCGGCACGTATTGCGGCTTGAGCGTGACGAAGTCGCGCGGGTCGTCGGTGGCGGCGGGGCCTTCGGTTTTGGAAACCTCGGCATCGTTCTTCTTTCCTAACAAATTCTCGATGATCGGCGCGACCTTGGTGATCTGGTCGAGACCAATGAAGGCGTCCACCTCGGGCATGATGCCGGGCAATTCTGTGGCGAAGCGTTGCGACAAACAACCGGCGACGATGATCTTCTGGCGCTCGCGGTCGGGATCGGTCCTGCGTCCGTCCACCGCGCCGAAGATGGCGTCGATGGATTCCTTCTTCGCCATGTCGATGAACGAGCAGGTGTTGACGATGAGCACGTCGGCGAGCTCCGGATCGGGCGTGAGGGACATGCCGGCCTGCGCGAGGTGGCCGATCATGACTTCGGAGTCGATCAGGTTTTTGGCGCAGCCGAGCGAGATGAGGCCAACTGTTGTCATGATAAATGCTGAAAAACTGAGATGCTGAGATGCTGAGATGCTGAGACAAGAGAAAGAGGCGCGCAAAGCAATTTCAGCTTCTGAGCATTTCAGTATCTCAGCTTTTACTTTAAAACTGCGGCGGCAGGATGAGTTCGTCGCCGACTTTCGGGTTGACCGGACCAAAGCCGGGCAGGGGATTGGCGATCGCGCCTTCCGCGGTGACTTCCGAAACCTTGAGCTGGCCGAGAATGCCGGTCTTGCGGCGGATGGCGAGGATGGTGCCGGGTTGCACTTGTTCGGGCATGAGAATCTCAAAGGTGATGAAGCCGCCGTATTCCGCGTCCTCCACATATTCGCTGACGCGGCCGATGAGCAGGGCCTCACCGATCATACGGGCGCGGCGCAATTCCTGATCGCCTTTTTCCAGCTCCCTCTGGCTGAGCAGGCCCTCTTCGTCCTGGGCGACTTTGGCGTCGCGCTCGGCTCGCTGGCGTTCGGCCTCGATCTGGGCGAGCGCGGCTTCGTTCGCGGCCACTTTCGCCCGCATTTCCTCGATCTCCGCAGTGTTGGACGCCGGGGTGGGAGCCACGGGAGCGTTGGCTTTGAGTTGCTGCATCTGCCTCTCAAGCTGGAGTTTGTCCTGCTCGAGTCGCAATTCGGTGATCTGCTTCCTGAGGCGCGCAAGTTCGTCCGGCGGCGCGTTTTTGACACCCGTATTCATGCCGTTCCAGGACAATGCCAGCGCGCCGAGCAGCAGCGCGATGGTGGCGCCAAGGAGAAGTTTCATCGTGTCCATGTCCGTGACGGTGGCTGCGGCGGCGGCGGATGTCAACGCGGCACAAGCCGGGCAAGAGGCGGCCCCTGGGGCATGGCGGATGTTCCTATCCTGAAGGGATTGCAGTAATCGGCGGCCAAAATGAATACACAAGCCCTTGGTCGAACCCGCTCAGCGGATGAAGACCCCGAGAATCCATCGGCCGGGAAAACGATCCCGCCTGCATCGCAGAGACACGCAAAAGGCCGGAAAGGCTTTCTGGTTTCTTATCCTTCCTGCATTCCATATTCAATATCCTAAATCTTCTACCCGCCTGCTCAGACAGTTATCGGTCGCAGCGTTCTGTTCGGATCGACTCGATGAGCATGCGGTTTTTGCAGCTTGCCTCCGACTCGTCGTCGACTGAGAATGCAGCATGATCACAACGACGATGAGACCTCCACCGCTTGATGAAATCCGGACCGTTGTGCGCGCCGTTTGTGAAGGGCGCGGCGTGGCACGCGTGGATCTTTTCGGGTCCTTGGCACGCGGTGAGGGCGGGATCGGCAGCGACGTGGATCTGCTGGTGGATTTTCTACCCGGCAGCAACACCGGACTTTTTGAAATGGGCGCCCTTAAAGAAGACTTGGAGGAACGACTCGGCTGCCGGGTGGACTTGCTGAGCCGCCGTGCTGTGGAGCGCAGCCGCAACCCCATCCGCCGCGCTGCGATACTCGCGCACTCCATCCCGGTTTATGCATGTTGAAAAACAAACCGCCTTGCTGCGGGACATGCTTGATTCCGCGCTGACCATCCGCGTGTATCTCGATGCAGTCAGCCGGGAGTCCTTTATGGCGGACATGGAAAAGCAGGACGCGGTTCTCCGCCGTTTTGAGATCATTGGAGAAGCCGCCAGCCGTCTCTCGCCAGAGACGCAAGCATTGTTCCCCAACCTGCCTTTCCGCAGCATGAAGGGAATGCGCAACATCATCGCCCATGATTACGGTGACGTGGATATTGAACAAGTTTGGAAGACCGCGACAACCGACTTGGATGATCTGGTCGCCACACTGGAGCGGCATTTTGCCTGAGTCCGGCTCCAAAGAGTTATTTCATCTCACACCGCCGCCCATCCACCTCTCCACCGCCAGCCGGATGCCGGCGGCTTTGTGTAGGGTTTCCTCGTATTCCGCCGCGGGATCGGAATCGGCGACGATGCCGGCTCCGACTTGATAAGTGAGGCGGTCGCCATCGCGGACCAGCGTGCGGATGGCGATGTTGAACGCGCTTTCGCCGTGATAGCCGAGCCAGCCGATCGCCCCGCAGTAGATGCCGCGCGGTTTGGCTTCGAGTTCGCGGATGATTTCCATCGCCCGCTTCTTGGGCGCGCCGGTGATGCTTCCGCCGGGAAAACAGGCGGCCAGCGCGTCGATGGCATCGGTATCCGGACGCAGCGTGCCGGTGACGGTCGAAACGAGGTGATGCACTTGTGCGAGCGATTCGAGTTGGAGCATTTCGGCAACCTCGACGCTGCCGAACTCGCAGACTTGTCCGAGGTCGTTGCGCAACAGGTCGGTGATCATCACCAGTTCGGCGATTTCCTTGGATGAAGTTTGCAGTTCGTAGGCCGAGCGCCGGTCCTCGTCCGCATCCGCGAAACGCGGGCGGGTGCCCTTGATCGGCCGCGTCTCAATGCCGCGGCCGGAGATTTTGAGAAACGATTCCGGCGAGGAACAAAGCACTTCGCGGCCATCGAGCGCGAGCCACGCGGCCATCGGCGCGGGCGAGGCGTCGCGCAGGGCTTCATACAATCCGAACAACGAGCCGCCGCGCGCTTCCGCCTCGAAGGCCTGGGAAAGATTCACCTGATAGATGTCTCCCGCCGCGATCCATTGTTTGATCTTCCCCACTCCTGTTAGAAAATCATGGCGTTCGGCGCTTGCGGCAAACGGTCCGATCTCCACCGCATCCGCAGGTGTGTCGCGCAGGCTTTCGGAGAGCGTGCCGGTTTCCCACCATGTCTGGTCGTGATGGCAGAAGATCAGCATCTCGGGAAAATCCCCGAACACGAACGCGCCTTCATAATCCACCCAGCCGCACAAGCCGCCGAGCGGAAACCCGCGGTCGCCGGATGACGGCGGCGCATCCGCCAATGCGGCGCGCAACATGTTGCGATCCGCCACATCATGAATCGAGCCCCGCAATATCCGCGAGGGCCGCGCGGCGATCACCGAGACCGGCCTGCCCGGGGAGGATGGCAGGTTTCCCGCCGTGTCGAAAAAAACCATTCCCGGCAGATGGCGCAGGCCCGCCGCCACTTCGACGGGCATCATGCCATCGAGCCTTGCGGGCTTGGACCGGATGCTTGGTTTCACAAGAGACATCGCTGCGGCAAACAATCCCCGGGCGGGTTAAGGGGCAAGTTTGTTTTCACGCCCCAGACAGCGGCGGAGGCGCCAGCACTTTGGTTTTGCGATGGAAACACCCGCCGGCGTTGAACTGCTTCCAGCCCCAGGTGAGCCAGCGGATCAGTGCGGCCGCGAGCCACAGCGCCCACAGCAGCATCAGCAGGCGATACCACCAGATCGAGATGGAGAAGCAATGGGGCTGCGGCAGAGTTCCATTACTACGGGCCTCATACCAGCGGAGCATCGTTTGATAGGAACCGTTGCCGCTGATGAACATCTCGGGACTTCCCAACAAACCTTCGGCAACAATGGCGACGAAGATGCCCAGCACCACCAGCGTGATGAATGCCAGCAGCACTTGCAGCGAGTTGTGCGTCCAGTTGGGCAGCTTGGGAAACGATCCGCCGCCGCGCCATGCGAGGATGAACAACCACGCCACCACCACCAGCGCGGCGGGCAGCGGGATCTGCGTGAGGCCGATAGCCAGCAACATCCACTCATGCGTTCCGAGCGGCGAGCTTGTCATTCGCCCGAGCACCCATGCGGCGACCAGCGAACCTAACAGGATTCCCCAGAAGCGCACGGCGGGTCCGCGCAACGGGCCGCCCGCCCACAGCACCCAGCGGTCGTCAGGCACCTGGATGGATGTGTTGATGTTGGCGGCCTCCACCGGCAGGCGCACGGCATCCGCACGGGTTGCGAATCCAAGCGGCAGGTCCTGCTTCCATTTGAGTGAGATCTCCTGCTCACCCGGCTTTAGCGGGACGATCACCTTGTCACCATCCTTGCGGATCGGGATGGCCTGGCCGCCGATGGTCAGAGGACCCGCGTCCGAGCCGGCGGGAAGTTCGATGAGGAAATCCTCGCCCAGACTGCAGCGCAGCGAGAGCGCGAGTGACGACGAGCGCTGGCGTTTGCCAAGCATGATCTCATGATTGGCGCGCCCGACGGTGACGGTGGCTCCGGCGATCGCGTCCGGACGGCTGATTTGCAGCGTGGTTATTTCACCGGGCCAGGGTTTCCAAACCGGCACGAGCGCGGAATTTTCCGCCTCAAATACCGGGGCCAGTCCGGAGATGGCGACGTTCCACACCGGCGAGGCGACGAGGCTCCAATGCTCGATCCATGCATCATCCTTGCGGGTGGCGAGTTCGATCTTGGAAGAAACCGGCAGCTCGCTCTGCCAAGTGAAGTTTTCCTGTCCCGAACCGAGCCGCACCTCGATGAAACCGTCACGCACCACCGCGCCGGAAGTCAGCACGTTCTCGCCCGGCAACAGCGGGATGCGCAGCGCGATCGCGCCGCCGGAGTTTTCCAAACGGCCCACGTCCGTCTGCACCTGCCACACGTGTCCCAGTTCGATCTGCCGCGTGACTCCGACCGCGTTTTGCAGATTCGGGCGGTCGTAGTTCGCGCCATCGCCGGTGGATTTCACCTCGCGGGTGAAAAAGACCTGCGCTTCCGGCACGCCGTCGGGTTTCACGCCGCTGACCTGCCAGCCGGACGCCTGATGGATTGTCACGCGGCGCGGGCGGAGCTGCCATGTCATCTGCCACTCGGTCACGTCCGCGAGCTGGCCCGTGGCCTTTACGCGATGCACGCCCTTGGGCAGGACCAGCCAGAGATAACCATCGGCCCGGCGCAAGGTGGCTTGCGGCTGGCCGTTCACGCTGACCGAGAGCGGCGACCATGCGGGCAGCTTGCCCGGCAATGGCACCGCCGTGAGCGTGGCAGTGTGGATTTCCGCATCCATCGTCAGCTTGCGGCCTTCGAGGGAAACCTCCAGATGCGGGATGTCCGCCGCCGTCGGATAGGCATCGGAGGTTTCGGTGAGGCGCTGGCGCAGGGTCTCTAACAATTCCTTGTCGGGAAGCTGTGCCTGTGCCCGGGTGCCGCCGGTGAAAACCAAAGCGGCGATCATGGCCAGCGAGGCTGCGGATTTTCCGAGGGCCGGGACGCGCAGGCGACGGGCCTCCAGCAGCAGTGCCGCCATTCCTAACAGAAGAATCACCCGCACCAGCGAAAGCAAGCGCTCGACGCCTGCCGGGATGAGGATCGGCCGGACGTTTTGTTTGGCGGTGACCGGTCCGTTCCAGCCGTAACCCGCCTCACGCCATTGCCATTCCGGCACGCCGGGTCCGGTCTGGATGCGTGCCTTGGTATCGTATTGCAGGTTTTCGCCGCCGCGCTGGGAGCGCTTATTCCACGGGCTTTTACTCGCTGATACGGAGGGAGCGGCCGCGAAGGGATCCAAGCCATTTGCCTGCTCTTCCGCTAGGACGCTCGAATCCGTCTGCGTGCTGTAGCTCGATATGACGGGAGATTCCGAATAGAACCGTCCCTTGATACTTTCCAACTGCGGATAAAGCGCCTGCTGGATCTGCCTGCCGAGGAAAGGAACCAGCATCAGCACCAGCGCCAGCACGGCGAGCCACTTGCAGGCTGTTAGAGAACGACGCGCCCAGCCCTGCGGCACCACCCGCAGCAGCGCTAGCGGGATCAGCAACACCAGCCAAAGATACTTTGGAAAGCCCGGCTCATGATAGGAAATCCCGAAGCCGACAAAGGCCAGCAGCGCCGCCTTGAAACCCCACATCCGGAACACCGCGAGCGTGAAAATCAACAGCAGGAACAAGTCCAGCAACGACCACGCCGTGAGCCAGTCGCCATCCACCCGGTCCGCGCCGAACAGTGCGAACAAGCGCCAGCCGGGCGGCAGGTGGAGCGTCACGTTCAAGTCATCCGCATCCGTTTGCCAGCCGCTGGCGTGCATCGTGCCTGCGTTCTTCATGCGGCCGGTGGCCTCCAGATCCAGGCCGCGATTGCGGATTTCCACACCGGTGGCTCCGGTCTGCGGGTTGCGGGTGATGAGCTGGCCCTCTCCGCCCGCGCGCACCGATCCGAGTTCCTGGGATTCCGCTGCGTCGAGCCGCCAGATCTGCTGCATGCGGCCGGTGATGTGGTCGCGGAATGTGAGGCCGCCGCCGTCCTGATCGAGCCACAACTCGCGCCGGATGGTCAGACCCTCGGGTTTTTGCAGTCCCATGCCGCGCATGCGTTCCTCCATCCGGAAGGGCGCGGCCGTTTCCCAGCGATAGACCGGAAACTCATGCCACTTGTCCGGAAACGATGTCTGCGAAACATCCACCGCAGGCAGTCCGGTGATTTCCACAAGCCGGAAATCCGGTTGTGCCTTGAATGCGACGAGTTGCTCGGCTGCCGCGGGTTTCACTCCTTTCCCGAAAGCGATCTCCGCCGGGGGATCGAGCCGGAAGGCTGTTAGATGAAGCGTCCACTTGCCCGCGCGGACCTGCGCCTTCATTTGTCCGGCATCGTCCAGAGCCACCGGGATCGGGCTTTCCAGCGATGCGGGTTTCCAGCCCGCCGGCAGGATGTGGCCCAGCAATTCCTCGCGGCTTTTGCCCGCCACGATCAACTCGATCTCCGTGTGAAGCCACAGCGGAATGCCATCTTCCAACAACGAATGGACTTTCACGCCGATAAAATCCTTGTCCGTCTGTTCGGTGGAGGCGTCGCGTTTCAACCACACGAATCCCTGCGCGTCCCACACCGGCGATTCAACCGCCGCGCCGTCAAGCCGCAGCGCGAGAATACCGATTTCTGCAGGCACGGCGATGCGTTGAGGCACGCCCTGCCAGCGCCAGGCTCCCGCGATCCGGTGATCGCCTGCGGGCAGATTCACCGCAGGTTTTCCCTTGTGTTCCACCACCGGCAGCGGTGCTTCGTTGACCATCACATCCACCGGCCACATGTCGCCGTCACCGGGCAATGGCAGCCACGCTTCGTTGAAAATGGTGACTGTGAAATCGAAGCGTCCGCCATCATTGCGCACATCGAGCGACAGCTGCGACGGCCACACGCGCAGCGCCTGCTTCGGATCGTGATAGGGCGACGGGCTCTGTAGGGATCGCTCGTTCCACAAGGCCCAGCCGGCCCATGGCTTGAGCGGCTCGGGCAGCTCCCGCAGGGTTTCCGGTGGAGCCGCGGCGGCGACTGATAGCGATGCGAACAAACAAGCAAGGCAGACGGTTTTTGCGGGAAGTTTCATCGGCGGAATGCGGCTACCAACCGCATCACCATTCAGACATTCATCCCGTCCCATCACCAGAAGAAACACCACGCGATGGAGGCTTGCTTTCCATCCCGCGGTCGCGAATCTCGGCATTCATGAAGAAATGTCCCTATTGTGCGGAAGAGATCCAGGACGAGGCCATCAAGTGCAAGCACTGCATGGAGTTTCTCGACGGATCACGGCGCCAGATGCCGCCCGCCTTGCCGGGTGGCCGCGAGCAGGCGCTGCCATGGTATTTCAAAACCGGGTTCATTGTGTTGATGTTCGTCACCCTGCCACCGCTCGCGCTGCCTTCCGTTTGGTTGCACCCGCGAATGCATGTGGTGTGGAAACTCGTCATCACGGCTGCGATCCTGGGTTTCTGCTGGCTCAGTTATATCGCCATCAAGGGATTCATCCACCAGTTCGATGAAGCGACGAAGATGTTGAATGAAATAAAGATCTGAGGAAATCATGCGCGCATTGCCCGCTTGACCGGTTGGAATCGCGCTCCACTTTCCGGGCATGTCACGCAACATCCTTCTCATCGGCGGCAACACCGGCATCGGCCTAGCCACCGCGCGCCTGCTGGTGGCCGGGGGAAATTCGGTCATCGCCGCCGCCCGCCATGGCGGGCCGCTCACGGAACTCGGCATCCCGGTGCAGCCCTTCGACGCGCTCGCACCCGCGCCGTTGGAGCTGCCGCCGGTGCTCGACGGCCTGGTCTATTTCCCCGGCAGCATCAACCTCAAGCCCTTCCACCGCCTGAGCGCTGCGGATTTTCTCACAGACTACGGGATCAACTGCCTGGGTGCCGTGTCTGCCATTCAGTCGGCGCTGCCCGCGTTGAAAGCCGCGCCCGCGGCCTCGATCGTGCTGTTCTCCACGGTGGCGGTGGCGCAGGGCATGCCGTTCCACGCGTCGATCGCCGCGGCCAAGGGAGCGGTCGAGGGGCTTGCGCGCTCGCTGGCTGCCGAGCTCGCGCCGAAGATCCGAGTGAATGTGATCGCGCCCTCGCTTACCGACACGCCGCTAGCCTCACCCTTGCTCAATACCGATGTGAAACGCGAGGCCGCCGCCAAACGCCACCCGCTCCAGTGCGTCGGCGATCCGGAACAAACGGCGAAACTCGCGGCCTGGCTGCTCTCGGATGATGCCGGATTTCTAACAGGGCAGACGCTGCGGCCGGACGGCGGGTTGTCATCGGTGCGCACGTTCTGACAGGTTGACAATTCTTCCGCGCCAAAGGCGCATCTTATCCCAGCCTGGGGCATCGCCCCAGGTATTGGTTGATAGAAGGAAGCGAGGGCTGAAAGCCCGACCCATCATCCGTGGTTACCGGCGTGATGGGGCGCGCCGTTGGCGCTTGAATCTATTATGAATCCCTGTCCTGGGGCGATGCCCCAGGCTGGGATGGTGCCGGGGCTTTGCCCCTGAAGAACCAAACATCAGTTATTGACGAATGTCCGCGCTTGAAGTTGGTGTCGACCATTCAAACCACAATCCGCATCGCCATGCCCCAGTCGCTTTCATTTGTCCTCGTTCACATCATTTTCAGCACCAAAGACCGGGTTCCGGTTCTCGATGCGACGGTCCGTCCCGCGCTGCACGCCTATATGGCAACCGTCGCGCGTGGTGCTGATTGTGAATGTTATCGCGTTGGTGGCGTGGCGGACCATGTTCATCTCGCTGTCCGCCTTTCCCGCACGGTAGGAATCGCAAAACTTGTGGAGGAACTGAAGACATCATCCTCCAAATGGCTCAAAACCCAATCGCCCGCATTGGCGTCCTTTTCATGGCAAAGGGGTTACGGCGCATTCTCGGTGGGGCCTTCCGACTTGAATGTTCTGCGCCATTACATCGACCATTAGGAGGAACATCACCAGACAAAGTCCTTCGAGGATGAATACCGCGCATTTCTCAAAAAATATGAAATTGAATACGATGAACGCTATGTCTGGGACTGACGTCATGGAGGCAGCGCTCGTATTCCCCCACCAGTTGTTCGCGCGTCATCCCGCGCTGGCGGAGGGACGTGCGGTCCTGTTGGTCGAGCATCCGTTGTTTTTCGGCAACGACGTGAAATGGCCGCTGGCGGTCCACAAGCAGCGGCTGGTGCTGCAACGGGCGTCGATGCGGGCTTATGCGGAGGAACTTCGAGGCATGGGGCATATCGTGAGTTATGTCGAAACTCCCGAACATGGCGACGTGCTGGAAACGGCGGTTCCGCGTGGAGTGAAAAGCATGCATCTCTGCGATCCGGTGGACGACGTGCTGTTGCGGCGCGTGCGGCGCTTCGCGGAAGGTCGCGGCATGGAACTCGTTATCCATGACACGCCCGGCTTCCTGAGTCCGACGGATTTCCTGCAACAGCAGATCGGCGGGAAGAAGAAACCCTTCATGGCCAGCTTCTATCAGGCGCAGCGCCGGCGCATGGGCATTCTGATGGAGGACGACGGCACGCCCGCCGGCGGCAAGTGGTCGTTCGATGAGGAGAACCGCGCGCGCTTGCCGAAAGGCTGGCAGGCACCGCCCGAACCGCGTGCCGGGCGCAATCCGTTTGTGGAAGAGGCAATCGCTTATGTTTCGCGGCGGTTTCCCGACAATCCCGGCGACATCGACACGTTCCGCTGGCCGGTGACGCGCGCGGACTCGCTTCAATGGCTTGATGATTTCCTGCAACAGCGCTTTGCCGGATTCGGCGCCTATGAGGACGCCATTTCGACCAAGCATGCCTTTCTGAATCACGCGGCGATCACTCCGATGCTCAACATCGGCTTGCTGGAACCGTTGGAAGTGGTGGAGCGCGCATTGTCCTTTGCCGCGCGTTCCGAAGGCGTGCCGCTCAACTCGCTGGAGGGATTTGTGCGCCAGATCATCGGCTGGCGCGAGTTCATGCGCGGCATCTATCAACTCCGCGGCGTGGAGATCCGGAACGGCAACTTCTGGAACTTCGCCCGCCCGCTGCCCGCCGCGTTTTACGACGGCACCACGGGCATCCCGCCGGTGGACCGCGTGATCCGCCAGGTGCTGCGCGAGGGATACTGCCACCACATCGAGCGGTTGATGGTGTTGGGCAACTTCATGCTGCTATGCCGCATCCGCCCGGATGATGTCTGCCGCTGGTTCATGGAGATGTTCGTCGATGCCTACGACTGGGTGATGGTGCCCAATGTTTATGGCATGTCGCAATTCGCCGACGGCGGAACCTTCACTACGAAACCTTATATCTCCGGATCGAACTATGTGTTGAAAATGTCCGACGAGCCGAAAGGCGGTTGGTGCGCGGTGTGGGACGGGCTGTTCTGGACCTTCATCGCCGATCACCTGCCGTTCTTCGGGAGCAACCCGCGGCTTTCGATGATGGCGCGCTCGTGGATGAAGATGACGCCGGAGAAACAACAGGCGCACCGGCGGGCGGCGGAGGATTATCTAACAAATATTACTCGCCCCGCATGACGATGCGCGTGCCGTCCGCGATGGTGTCCGGCGGGTGCAGCAGGACCTTGTCACCTTCCTTGAGGCCGGAGAGCACCTGGGTGAGGCGTCCGTCCGAGCGGCCTGCCTCGATGGCTGCGAGGCGCGCCCTGCCATTCTGATGGATGAAGGTTTTCCATGTGTTGCCCTCGCGGAAGAGCGCGCCTGCGGGGGCGGCGAGCACATCGTCATCGTGCCACACGGCCACGCGGACTTCGACGCGGAAGCGGTCTCCCAGCGCGCGTGCGGTTTCCGGCGGATCGAGCAGGTCGCAAAGCACGATGACGCGCTGTTCCTCCACACCGAGGGCGGAAATCTTGGTGAAGGCGGCGGGTTCCACACGGCGGACGCGGGCTTTGAGCGATTCCTCGCCGCCCCATTGTTCGATCTCCACCTGATCGCCGCTGCGGATGGCCACGGCGTCGCGCGAGAGGATTTCGGCTTCAATTTCGAGATCCGCCGGATCGCCGATTTCAAGGATGGCCATGCCGGGTGTGGCGACGGTTTCGCTTTCCTGCATGACTTTGAGCACGCGGCCGCCGACGGGGGATTTCACTTCGATGAGATTGCCCGCGCCGCCATCGGCCGGCCGTTCCAGCACGGCTCGCGCCTGGGCGAGTTCGTAGTCGATGACACGCAATGAGAATTCCATGGCACGCACTTCCGCGGCCTTGATCGATGCCTCTGCTTCCATGCGGTCGCGGTCGGAATCCGAGAGCGTGCCGTCGCGTTTGACGGAACGCATGCGCTCGCGGTCGCTTTCGGCGAGCTTGTATGCGGCTTGTGCGGCTTGCAGGGATTCCGCGGCGCGTTGGCGCGAGGCCTCGTGCATGGCAATGACCGCCTCGGCCTGCATGCGGGCGCGGGGATCTAACAGCGGAGCGGCGACCGGCTCGATGGTGGTGATCACGGTGACGCCGGCTTCGACAGGATCACCGGGTTTGAGCAGGACGCGGCGCATGTTCCCTGCGACGGGCGCGGCGACGACGTAACGGTTGCGAATGCGGGTTTTGCCTTCTTCGGATACGCGGACGGTGAGCGGGGCGCGCGCGACCACACCGGTTTCCACGATCACGGGTTTCGGCCACAGGCCCCAGCCGATGAGCGCGGCGAGGAGTAGCACGCCCAGCCATGGCACGGCGCGGCGCAACAGATGCCTGCCGGATGGATCGCGTCTCGAAGCCCATGGCGCTTCGTGGTTCTTGGGAGAGTCGTCGGCCATGAGCGGAGCGAAAATGCACGATGCCGCGTGCCGATGCAAGCGCGTGGCAGAGTTCGGATAACGCGGCGGTTGCGCTGCGCTGCGGGAAGCGGTATCTCCAAGGCCGTGAGCCGACCGGTCGATGCCGTGATTGATTTCCTCGAAGCCGAAAAGGCGCGCGGCGTGACACATGTCGCGCTCGACGACGAGGCGAAGGAGGCACTCCGCGGACTTTTCCGGCGTGCGCGCGCGCCCAAACCAACACTTGAAACTCCTTCCGCGCCTCCCTCCGCCGCCGCTGTCACAACCGAAATTTCCGCCACCGGCGCAAGCAAGGCCGAGCGACTCGCATCGTTGCGCCAACAAGCGGAAAACTGGGCGCCCGCGCGCTCGTTGGGCACGCTGCGCGAGACGATGGTTTTCGCCACCGGCAATCCCGACGCGCGCCTCATGCTGGTGGGCGAGGCGCCGGGCCACGAGGAGGAGCGCAGGCGCGAACCCTTCGTCGGCCCCGCGGGACAAAAACTCACCGACATCCTCAAAGCCATGGGTCTGGCGCGCGACGAAGTTTATATATCCAACATCGTCAAGTTCCGCCCGGCCACGCCGCGGCAGACCACCAACAACCGCAAGCCCTCGCCGGAGGAAATGGCCGCCTGCCTGCCCTTCATCCGCGCCGAGGTGGAAATCATCCGGCCGCAGTGCATCATCGCGCTCGGCGGCACCGCTGCGGAAGGCTTGCTCGGCGCGGCCGACAGCGTCGGCAGCCTGCGCGGATCCTGGCATGAGTTCGACGGCATCCCGCTGCGCGTCACCTATCATCCGAGTTATCTGCTGCGCTCGCAGGCGGACCTCGCCACCAAGCGCCACGTCTGGGAGGACATGCTCGCGGTGATGGAAAAACTCGGCATGGAAATCTCGGAAAAACAACGCGGGTTTTTCCTGCCGAAGGACTGATGCGATAAGGGCGTGCCTCCCGCCGTATTGTGGGATAACCTGCGACTGTCGATGCCCAAAACCACCACGCCGGACAACAACCGCCGCCGCAATCAGGCTCCCGCCGAAAAGCCCCGCGGACCCGGCGCCGTGTCGCTGTTGTTTTTCTGGCCCTTCCATCTCTTCAACCTGCTCACGCGCCCCTTCGGCTGGGTGAAGCGGTTTCTGCTGCGGCTTGTGGGTTATCCGGTCGTCGCCGCGCTCTACGGCCTGCTGTTTTTCATGCTCGTCTATGGCACGCGCGCCCAGAGATTCGATCTCGAACGCATCCATGAAATGCCGCAGCGCACGATCGTCCGCGATCGCCTGGGCGAGGAAATCGGCCGCATCCACGGCGAGAAACGATCCATCGTTCCCTTGCGCCAGGTTTCCGAGAGTTTCCGCAAAGCCATCCTCGCCCGCGAGGACGAGCGCTTCTACAGTCACGGCGCGGTGGACCCCATCGGCATCGTGCGCGCCGCCTTCAAGAACACCCAGGGCAAGCGAGAGGGCGCGTCCACCATCACGCAGCAGCTCGTCTCCGATGTCTTCCAACTCAAGCGCGGCGAAAAACGCGGCGACTGGTTGCGCCAGATCGACCGCAAGTTTCTGGAAATCGCCATCGCCTTCCGCCTCGAGACTTCGCTGGAAAAAGATGATATATTGGAAGCATATATCAATCAGATCAACTGGGGCCGCCAGATCAAGGGCGTCGGCGAGGCCTCGCGCATCTATTTCGAGAAACATCCGTCCGAACTCACGCTCTCGGAATCCGCGCTGCTCGCCGGCATCGTGCGCGGGCCGGATTCCTTCAACCCCTTCAAGTCGATGGAGGCCGCCACCCGCGAGCGCAACACCACGCTTGCCCGCATGGTAAGCGCCGAAGCCATCACCCGCGCCGAGGCGGACGCCGCCAAGCTGGAAGCCATCAAGGTCCGCCCGCAGGTCCGCCGCGCCGCGCGCGAATCCTTCGCCATGGATGCCATCCGCCGCGATCTGGAAATCATTCTCGAAAAACAGGACATCGCCCTCGGCGGACTTGATATCATCACCACCATCGACCTGCGCATCCAACAAAAGGCCGAGGAGTCGCTGGAAAAGAAACTCAGCGAGGTCGAGCGCATCCACGGCTACGCCCACCCCACGCGCGCGGCATGGCAGCGGCTGCCGCAGGAAACGCGCGAGCAGGAGAGGCCCAAATACATCCAGGGCGCGGCCGTCGTCGTGGAAAACCGCAGCGGCGGCGTGCTCGCGGTCGTCGGCGGGCGCGATGCGAAGGAATCCCGCTTCAACCGCGCCAAGGACGCGAAACGCCAGCTCGGCTCCATTTTCAAACCCTTCGTTTATCTATCCGCTTTCGACAAGGGCCTGCGCGCCGACCATCTCATCAGCGACGGTCCGATCGAACCCGGCGAGATCAAGGGCGGCGGCACCTGGCGTCCGCGCAACTCGGACGGCAAATACGGCGGCATGATGCCCGTTTCATACGGACTCATCCGCTCGCGCAACACCATGTCTGTTAGAGTGGGCGACTACGCGGGTATCCCGCGCGTCACCGAGGTTGCCGCCAATGTCGGATTCACCACGCCCATGCCGGACAACCCTTCGTCCTTCCTCGGCTCGTGGGAGGCATCGCCTTGGGAAGTGGCCGCCGCCTATAGCATCTTCCCCAACGACGGCGCGCGCTACCGTCCCTATCTCATATCCGAAATCAAGGACCGCGATGGCAACGTGCTCTACTCCACGCTGCCGCTATCCTATCCGGCCGCCTCCAGCGGTTCCGCGTGGTCGGTTTCACGCATCCTCGCCGAGGTCGCCGACCGCGGCACCGCCGCATCCATCAGAAGACTCGGCTTCGATAAACCCTGCGCCGGCAAAACCGGCACCACCAACGACTTCAAGGACGCATGGTTCGCCGGATACACGTCCTCGCTCACCTGCGCCGTGTGGGTCGGCTTCGACCGTCCGAAAACAACCTTTCAGGGCGGCTTCGGTTCCGTGCTCGCGCTGCCCGTGTGGGTCGACATCATGAAAACCGCCGACCGCCTCGAATACAAGGCCGGCCAGCTCCACACGCGCGTCAATCTCGTCAGCGCCGACCTCTGCCGCCTGAACGGAAAGCGCGCCACCGCGGGTTGTCATGAAGCCGGCACCGCGCACACCGACCGCATCCCCGCCGACATCGTTCCGGCCAGGAACGACTTCTGCCCGATCCATCCCGCCCGCGCCACGGCGGTCGTCGAAGAATCCTCCACCAGTCCCAAACCACCGCGCGCGCTGCCCGTCGAAACACCGCCACCGCGCGCGCTGCCCGTCGAGAACAAGCCGCCACGGGCCTTGCCGGTGGAATGAATGTTAAGAGCAAAATCAACCACGGATTAACACGGATGGACACGGATTGTAACAGGTTGCAAAAAACCATGTCTCCATGGGATAGACGCCCGCATGAATCCTCAACTCCAACGGAGTTGTGCAGGCGGGTGGGCGGAGTTACTCCTTACACAACCTCCATGAGTTTGAATGCCGCGTCTGACACCCGCGCGAATCGTTATCATAACTCTTCAATCATCCGCGTCCATCCGCGTCCATCCGTGGTTGAATTTCTTTTCCGAGGCTAAATTTCCAATCCCTCTTCATGTCCACCTGGCGTCCCATCAGCCCGCCGCCGCTTTGGAAGCGTTGCCTGCCAGCGTTCCTGCACGGGCCGGTGAAGTTCGCATTCATCTCCAGTCTCGCGGGCGCGATCGTTCTATCCGGTATCGCTTTCTATTACTTCATGCTCGCCATGCGCTATGATCTGGGCGAGGTCGCGAGGCTGCCAACCGGCACCGTGTTTTACGATCGCAAGGGCGTGGAGATCGCCGCGCCCGGTGCTTCCGGTCGCAAACTCGCCACCCGCGCGGAAATCCCGGACTTCCTCGTCAAATCCCTGCGCGCCCGCGAAGACGCGCGCTTCTTCGACCACCACGGCGTGGACATCCGCGGTTTCACCCGCGCCACCGTGCGCAACATCATGGACTGGAATTTCACCCAGGGCGCGTCCACCCTCACCATGCAGCTTGCCAAGAACACCTTCGACAACAAAGCCAAGTCGATCCACCGCAAGTTGCTTGAAGTCGCGCTCGCCCTGCGCATCGAGTCGCATTACACCAAGGACGAGATCCTCACCCATTACCTCAACCGCATCTACTTCGGGGCCGGAGCCTATGGCATCGAACAAGCCGCCCGCACCTACTTCGGCAAAACCACCCGCGAGTTAAGTGACAGCGAGTGCGCCATCATCGTCGGCATCATCCGCGGACCCCACGCCTTCTCGCCCATACGCAATCCGGAGAAAGCCCTCAACCAACGCGGGCAAACCCTCAACCGCATGGTTGCCATGGGTTTCATCGACAAGGAGCGCCGCGAAGCCATCGCCGCCGTGCCGCTCAAACTCGTCGATGAGGAACAACGCGAAAACCAAACCTCCTATGCGCTCCAGGCCGCCCGCCGCGAACTCGAAGATCTGTTAGCCGACAGCGACCTTCAAACCAGCGGCCTGCAAGTCCACACCACGCTCGACGCCGCATGGCAGCAGCGGCTTGAAACCGAACTCAACCATGCCGTCGAGGCGCTCGAACGCGAGAAGTCATGGCCGCATCCGCTGTTGGGGAAACACAAGCCCGGCAGCGATCCCGCCTACATCCAATACGCCGCCGTCACCACCGAGACGAAGACCGGCGCCGTGCTCGCGCTCATCGGCGGGCGTGATTTCAGCCACTCGCGCTTCGACCGCACCCGCTCGACGCGCGACCTCGGCTCGGCCTTCGAGCCGTTTGTCGCAGCCGCCGCCGCCGAGCGCGGCAAACTCGTGCTGCCCGGCAAGCCGGTGCAAACCGGCCGCCAGATCGGCCCCGCCGAAGTCGAGCGCCTCGCCAAACGCTGCGGCATCGCAGGTCCGTTTTTACAAACCGAGGATCTCTTCCGCGGTTCGGTGGCCGCCACACCCATGGAGATGTCCGTCGGCCTCGCCACACTCGGCAACAAGGGCAAACGCCCGAAACCTTATTTCATCCGCGAAATCCGCAACGCCGCGGGCGAAGTCATCTACACCGCCAAACCCCAGCTCAGCTCCGCGCTTGGCGCGAATGCCGCGCTCGAAGCCACCAACGTTCTCAGCCGCAGTTTCAACACCCGCACCTTCACCGGCTCCACCGGCTCCGACCGCGACGCATGGACGCTGCGCCTCGGTCCCGGCGGCGCCACCGCCATCTGGATCGGCTTCGACAAACCCGCCGCCATCGCTTCGGAAAAACGCCTCAAGTCGCTGCTCGACGAATTCGTCAAACGCCTGGGCAACGGCTGAGTCCGCCGGCACCGCGGGTCTGCGACTCGCCCGCCAATGAAATGCGATTGTGATAGTCCGCAAGCCATCACATGCACCACCCATTGTTCATGCGAGTCGAAGACTCGCGCTCCCGGCTGTAAATGAAAACGGCGGCCCCTTGGATCGGATGCCTTTGTTCACCACGTCGTTGAGGAGGTCGATGACGCGGCTGGAGTTGCCCACCCGTTGTCGTGCCGGTTGATGCCGCCATTTATTTGATGTCCATCAGCGGTTGTTGCGCAGCCATTGGAGCGCGGCCACCTCGCCGTCCCGCATTGACCGTTCGAGGAAAAGCTCCAGTAATTTCGGGTTATCCCGCTGCAATTGCTCAGGATCCGGCGAATATTGGGTTAGTTCCACAAGCTGCTGCCGCTGGGCCTCGATGGATTTCCTTGCCTCGGCGACAGTCAGGCCTTCGTAGGGGGAAGGCTGATCATCGGCCATGCCTTTGAGAATCGAGGTTTCCATACCAAGGCCGACAAGTTGATTGATGATGGTTCCGGATTTGGTTTCATCGCTGATCCGCCTGCCCATGTAGGAAGCGAGAGACCGCATGGAGGCCGCTTCATCCACAGGAAGATCTCGGGCCATCTGAACCAACGATCCAACCGTATCCCGGAGTTCCAGGAGATAACCGGCTTCAAGCTTCTCAAAACCTGTCATCTTGGCCTCGATCGGTGAATGCCCTGCTTGGATGAGGGCGGTATCCATCAAGCGCCAGGTTTCGTTGACGTAATCGTTGTAACCCGGGCGGGTTCCCGAACTCCGCAGGATGGACATCGCCGCCGCCGAATCGCCGGTATTGAGCAGGTGTGCGGCGTGAATGAAGGCCGCCAAAGCGTTTTGCGGCGCCTGTTCATGAAACCGTTTGCTCATTTCGAGGTGTTCCGCAGGGGTGAGCAGAGAGTGCGTCGCACCAAGAAACAATAGATACGGGTCGTTCGGGGCCATTCCGATCGCCTGGCGGAGCAAGTCCGCATTGCCATCGATAATGCCCTGGATGGCAGCCGCTTTCGCACGGTCTGTCACACTACGGTCACTGGTCGCGGACTTGCTTTTGTCATGCTGTCTCTGCCTTCGTAATCCGCTTTCACCATCCGCAGGCATTCGGTCGTTCTCGAACGCTGCGGATCGCTTTTCTGAAGGTGTGCCATCATCGGGTCCCGCGCGGTAAAGCCAGAGGAACACCCCCGAAACCAATAGAAAAGCAGCGGACAGACAAGCCGTGGCGGGTTTCATGAATACCGGGAACCATTACCAATAGTTTGTTATCGATCAAGAACTGAAAAGGAATTGTGCCCCGTTCATCCTCATCTGCTGTTTGCCGGGGCCAATCCCAAAAAAAACGGCGGCCCCGCAAGGAACCGCCGTTTGTGATCAATCGTGATAACTTGGATCAGATGCCTTTCTTCACCACGTCGTTGAGGAGGTCGATGACGCGGTTGGAGTAGCCCCACTCGTTGTCATACCAGCTCACGAGTTTGAAGAAGCGCGAGTTGAGCTCGATGGACGAGCCGGCGTCGAAGATCGACGAGGCGGCGCTGTGGATGAAGTCGGTGGAGACCACTTCGTCCTCGGTGTATTCGAGGATGCCCTTGAGATAGGTTTCGGAAGCCTTCTTGAGCAGGCCCTTGATCTCGGCGAGCGAGGTTTCCTTCACGGTCTTCACGGTGAGGTCCACCACCGAGACGGTCGGAGTCGGCACGCGGAAGGCCATGCCGGTGAGCTTGCCTTTCACTTCCGGGCAAACGAGCGCGACGGCCTTGGCGGCGCCGGTCGTGGAAGGGATGATGTTGAGCGCGGCGGTGCGGCCACCCTTCCAGTCCTTGCGCGAAGGACCGTCCACGGTCTTCTGCGTGGCGGTGTAAGAGTGGACGGTGGTCATCAGGCCTTCCTCGATGCCGATGCCTTCCTTGAGTAGCACGTGCACGAGCGGTGCGAGGCAGTTGGTGGTGCAGCTCGCGTTGGAGATGATGTGATGTTTGGCTGGATCGTATAGGTGATCATTGACGCCTTGAACGAAGGTGCCGTCCTCGCCCTTGGCGGGCGCGGAGATGATGACTTTCTTGGCACCGGCGGTGATGTGGCCCTTGGCCTTCTCCGCGTCGGTGAACAGGCCGGTGGACTCGATGACGACTTCGACACCGAGTTCCTTCCATGGCAGGCCGTCCGGCGTGCGGGCGCTCACGACCTTGATGTCGTGGCCGTTGACGACGATGATGTCGTCATCCGCGAGATCCGGAGAGGATTTCTTGGAGGAAACAGTTCCGCTGAAGCGGCCCTGCGTGGAGTCATACTTGAGCAGGTAGGCGAGGTTGTCGGCGGGGACGATGTCACCGACGGCGACGACGTTGAAGGTTTTTCCGAGGTGGCCTTGTTCGACGAGGGCGCGGAAGACAAGGCGGCCGATGCGGCCGAATCCGTTGATGGCGATGGTGGTCATGGCGGTGTGTGGGGAATGCCCATGCGGTTTTTCCGCCGGGCGGGCGCGGATTGTGCATGGCGGCGGTGAGGCGTCAACACCGTCGGTTCAAAGCGCATAAAATGCGGGGTTTTCAGCAAAGCCGGGGTTTTTACCCGCCCGGGATTTGGGATTGAGGAAACGCTGCGGCGGGCTACAAGGCGCGGCCATGCCGAATCAAGCGCTGCACATCCTGCCCCGGCCGCCGATGGCCGGCGAACTGGTGCCGGCGCATTATTTCCGCGAGTTGGATCGCGCGGAGATTACCCGTCCGGGCCGCCCGCTGGAGGTGGACCTCGGCTGTGGCGACGGATCGTTTCTGCTGGGCATGGCGCGGCACCACCCGGAGCGGGATTTCATCGGCGTGGAGCGTCTGCTGGGACGCGTGCGGAAAGTCTGCCGCAAACTGACGCGCGAACGCTTGTCCAACGCACGGGTGCTGAGGCTTGAAAGCCGCTATGTCGTGGAATGGCTGTTGCCGGAGGCATCGGTCTCGCGCCTGCACCTGCTGTGCCCGGACCCATGGCCCAAGGTGCGCCACCACCGGCGCAGGCTGGTGCGGGCGGAGTTTCTAACAGCCGTGCGGCGCGTGCTGGAGCCGGGCGGCGAGTTTCTCTTCATGACCGATCACGAGGATTACTTCCGCTGGGCGGAGGAACATCTGGCGGACTTCGGCGGATTCGAGCGCCTGCCATGGGAGGGTGATGAGTTTTACTATCCTAAAACGGACTTCCAGGAGTTATGGGAAAGCGAGGGCAAGGTCATGTGGCGTTTGCGCTGCCGCAAGCCGTTCAACGCGGCTGAAGCACGACCGGAGTGTCCGTGAGAAACCCTTCAATATGCAGATGGCCGCGTTCGTCCACGCGCAGGGTGACTCCGCCGGTTTCGCGCTGGTCGATCACTTGGATGCCGCGTGATTTCCAATGGGCGATGGCATGCGGCGGCACCGCTTCGCCCTCGGGATGGGAGGCGTTGGACGCGATGATGGCGCGCGGGTTGACCGCATCCAGGAAACGGTCGCACAGCGAGAGGTCGCTGCGGTGGCGGCCGGCGATGATGACATCCGTGGCGACGTCTGTTAGATTGTCGAGCATGCGGAGTTCGGTGCCCATGCCGGCATCACTGGTGAAGAGGATTTTCCACCCGCGCCAGTGCAGGCGGAACACGGCGACGCGTTCGTCGGCCAGCGCGTTGTAGGCGAGGGGATCGGGCGCGTGGAGGATTTCCAGCGTGGCGTCATCGGGCAGCGGCAGCGTGCGCAGTCTTGAGGCTTGCAGCAATTTGATGCCCGCGGGCGGCGCTTTTTCAATCCATGCGCGGAAGGTGGGGCTGCGCGCGCGTTCGACGGGCAGCACGGCCTGGCGGATCGGAAAGCGCTCCCATACCGGCGGGCCGCCGCCGAGGTGGCCGCCGTCCGGATGACTGATGACCACCGAGTCGGGTGCGATGCAGAGTTTTCGCAGCGAGGGAGCGACGAGATGCTCAAAACTCTGGCGCGATCCGCAATCGATGAGCACGGCGGACTTTCCTCCATCGCTGAAACAGGCGGATGCGGAACCGTAGCCGAGATCATAAACGACAAGCGAAGGCCGCTTGTCCCCGCGCAGAACGAAATGGCTTCCGGGAATGGATGAGAAACCTTTCGCGGCGGCGACGCAGGAGTTTGCAACGATGCCGTTGAGCCGGTTCACCGCCCGCGTGAGAGGCGGCGAGATATCATATATCGCCGCTGAAACCAGCGCGCAGGCCAGCAGCATGAAAACCAGCGGCAGCAGCACCAGGTTGGCAATGACCGATACCGGCGTGACGAGTCCGAAGTGAAGCGCCGTGAGCGGCGCGGATCCGACTCCGGCCGCCAGCGAGACGGCGAGCGAACCGGCGATCTTGCGCCTGGTTCCTAACAGGAATTTCTGCCAACGGTTCATTTGCCGGTAAGGCAGATAGAGTTCCGGTTGGGCCATCCAGGCGAAGGTTTTAGCCGCCCACGCGATGCCCAGCGCGATGGCCGCCACGACGCCATAGGAGAGTTGGACGCCGGGTTGGAACAACAGCCGCCCGTCCCAAAGCATGGCGGCTAGCAGAACCACCCCGAGCGAGTTGAGCAGGTCCGGACGCCTGCGGAAAATGAAGGCTCCGAAAAACACCGCCATCATCCATGCCGAGCGCGCGGCAGGTGCGGAATAGCCGCTGATCCACGCATAGCCGAATGCCAGCGCGATGAGCCATGGCACCGCCTGCCGCCGCGGCACGCCCGCCCATCCCAGAACCAGCCAGCCGAAGCCTCCGACCATCGCCACATGCAGCCCGCTGACACTGAAGACATGCAATGTGCCGCTGTTGAGGAAGGCGGCGATCATCTTTTCCTGATCCGGCGGACGCTCGCCGATCACCATCGCGCGGATCACCTGCGCCTCCTGCGAATCATCCGGCAGTCCCGTGGTGAGTCGCTGGCGGAAACCATTCCGGACCCACGCGCCGAGCGCCGCGAGCCTTCCCGTTTCCACCGCATCCTCCACACCGAGGCTGTGAAAACCGGCCGCCACACCCTGCCTGCGCAGCCATGCCGCACGATCGAACTCACCGGGATTGCGCGGCCCCTCCAGCGGCTGGAATCCGCCTCTTGCCGTCACCCGCGCGTGCGCCACCGGCACTTCACCCCTGCCCTGCCACCATACGATCGCTCCCGCGTGCGGTCCTTCGGTGATTCTTGCCGCGGCGCTCCAGTATCTCTCGTTTCCGCGTCCGTCTTCCAACAAGCGGGCATGCGTCCATCCGCCTTGTTTGTTCAGAAGCTCCGTTTCCGCGCGTTCCCTTGCTTGCTCGCGCCAGGAGAAAACCCCCACCGCGAGTCCGCCGCAGAGACACCACGCCAGCGCATGCCGCCAGGCGCGGCAGCCGAGTCCCGCCGCGGCGCAGAGCAGTACTGTTAGAAAACCCCACAGCGGTTTTGTATCGGCGGCGGCCACTCCCGCCACCGTCACCAGCGCTGCTGCGAACATCGGATGCCGTCCGCTGTTTTCCCTCAGCCAGGTCCGGGCGGCAGTGATGCATCTGCCCATGGCGGCCGGTGGTTTTTGACTCAGGCGTTGCGGCCTGTTTCGTCTTCATCCACTGCGGGAATGTCGTAACGCGCGCCGAGCATCGATGGCGGCGGAGGCACCGGCATCGCCGGCTCCTGCTGCACGACCTGCTGCTCCTGGTCCGCGCCCCACTCGTGAAGCCGGGCGGTCGCGTTGGCCGAGTGGCGCGTGCGCGGGAATTGCTCGACCACCTGATTCATGATGGATATGGCGGTGCCGCGGTCGCCCATCACCTCATCATATAACTCGGCGAGCCGGAAAAGGAAGTAGGCGGCGTCGTTGATCTCCCACTCCTGGCTTTCAAGCGCGTAGCGGATCGTTTGAATCGCCGCACCCGGATCCTCCAGGTTGTCCTTGTAGATCTTGGCGATTTCCACCCATGGCAGACGGTTCAGCGGCTCCGCCTTGGCGGCCTCTTTGAAGGCCTCGATCGCCGCATGATAATTGCCCTGCGCCACAAGCACGCGGGCGTCGTGCATCACGTCCTTCTCGATCATCTCCGCGCTGTCATAAACCGCATGCGTGACCCGCTGTGCGAAAAACGGCAGCAGATAAACCACCACCACGATGCCCGCCAGGCCGGCGCTCACGAAAGTCAGCAGGATGCCGCTGAGCGTCCGGTCGCCTTCCACCGAGTCCAGCTTCGATTTCAAAGCCGGCAGTTCCTCTTCCATATCGCCGACGCTTTCAACCTGCTCGATCTGCGCTTTCAGTTTTTTGATCTCCCGTCCCTTGCTGGAGAAAAAGAACCAGCTGGCAGCGGCCAGAACAACAAGCACCCCATACATCAGCCATTTCATGATTGGCATATCTAGCGGCACGGTCGCGGGCAGCGAAAGGAAAAAATCCCCCGTGCGTCACATCCGGCGCGCGTTGCGTCCTTCGTCGATGAGTTTCCAGAAATGCTTCGAACCGGCCAGCGCCTCGTCCTCCGCCAGCGGCATTTTGGAACGGAACAGGAAATCCGAAAAGGTCCCCTTGTGCAGCACGCGGTGCACGATCACCGACCCGTCCCGCACCTCGAAGTAAAAGCGGTAGTCCTTCGACCGGTAACGATATAGCACCGTGCCATCGCGCTCGATCTTGCCGAAGCGCTCGCCGTTGAGATTGTCGAGATCCTCCTTGCCGACCTTGAACTCCTCCAGCAGCTCCAGTTGTTCCAGGGTATCCAACCCGGAAAGCTCGGCCGCACTGATTTCATTGAACACGATCTGCAACACGCGCGCAGCCTAGCGGCGTCCGGCTCGGATCGAAAAGCGCAAAGAACGCCAGGCCGCGCGCCCCGCTTTTCCCGCATGAAACCACCCATTTGAAAATAAGTGTTCTATTGAACATTTTGTCCTTGCGCCCGTCTGAAATCCCCGCCAACCTGCCAGTGAATCCAATCCCAAAGACCATGAAAACCACCGTTCTGGAACCCGTCACCACGCCCGAGGAAACCCCGGCCAACGCCAGAGAAGAGCGCACGCCGGACTACGCGATCTACAAACCGAATTCCCGCGGCAGCGGCGGAGTCATCCGCTTCGGCCTGAACCGCGGCAAAGCCGCCGTCTTTGTCGATGGCGCCGCCCAATCCGGCGAGAAACAGTTCGACTGGGAAAACAAAATCACCATGAAGTGG
>Ga0315904_10002773_pt1 | contig 26659 bp, 19 predicted proteins | sample LakEriMetagenome_6_FD_203529 | JGI IMG/M metagenome (GOLD analysis project Ga0315904, IMG submission 203529) | Freshwater fungal communities from buoy surface, Lake Erie, Ohio, United States - Buoy 12 MA120 | ecosystem: Environmental > Aquatic > Freshwater > Lake | place: USA: Lake Erie, Ohio...
CAAAGTCCAAGCGGTCGGCAGAATAGATCGAGTGATTCGAAGTCACCCCCAGGGGCTCTGCAAGTCCCGCTAGCCTGATTCGCAGGATCCCGCCTCGGACGTGCGTGAAGGTCCCCGTAACGACTCGCGGCTGTTACCATCGGGCCCGTTTTTAGCTTGATGTTCTAGTCAAGCATCTCAGGTCATTCCTTGCTGACTTGCGCCGTCGTCTCTGGCGATTCCAACCGGGAAGACTTTTAACCGAACTAGTGTTCCAACTACAAACTTCCTTGACGCATCTTGCTAAGACATTCTGGCGGCACCGCTTCGTTCCTCTTCTGTTTCAGCATCTACGACAAGGCAACGCATCAACACGCTTCGAGTGTCCAACTTTGGAACATCTACCGGGGTTCCTCCGGACTTGAAGCGTTTCTGCTACGATCACGTTCACTGTCCAGCGGTTCAAAGAAGGACACCCTCTGCGACAAGCCTTCCACCTTCCATTAACTCAAATTCACGTCCCGATTTCAATTCTGCGGACGGAGCCTCTGGGAATAGATAGCGAACTCGTACAACCCAGTCGTACTCATTCTCGAGCACTTCAATTTTTTCGACAACCAGCGACCATACGACGTTTTGCGGCCACGGCTCAACAGAATCCTTGAATCGCACGACGGTAGCGTACGGTGGCTCGCCTTCGCAAACGGGTAACGTGACGCGACCACCCTCATCGCTTCGAAACCAATGTAGTTTTGCATCCTTCACATTAGTTGCCTCCAAGAATGCGAGGCAAAAGCCCATTTAGATCGTCGAAACCAACATACGATGCAGGGCCACGTCCATCCAAGTTATGTAAGCGAATGTTGATCGGAAGCTTGCCCAATACAGAATCAGGAACGTCCACTTCGATTACGCGATACTTTCCTGCACCGTGAAGAGCATCTCCATGCTTATGGACGCCAGATACTGTATCCGCGAACCATTTGCCCTCAAGCGAATTACCTCCGGGTCTCAACGCACCGGACTTAAGTATATCTTGATATTCTGCCTCGCTGACGGCTCGATAAACTCGAGAATGGCCCTGTGGTACTGCATTAACTGGACCCTCCGCCCCCGAGCTATTATGCACCAGCACACCGCTGGAGGCAACACGAAAGACGTGTTCGCCGTGGATCTCGAGGTTGTAAACCCGTTCTTCGCTACCGAGCTGCTCGATCGACTCGATCCGAACGTCGCCATCGAGATTACGAAGCGTCTCCCCAACGCGTAGCTCTCCGGCTGGCACAAAGTCCAAGCGGTCGGAAGAGTAGATCGAGTGATTCGAGGCCACCCCCAGGGGCTCTGCAAGTCCCGCCAGCCTGATTCGCAGGATCCCGCCTCGGACGTGCGTGAAGGTCCCCGTAACGACTCGGCCAACCCCTGAGGAAATGCTTGGACATGGTTCGATGGCAAGCACATCGGCCAATCCATCTAAACCCTGTTCAGAAACAACCAGGTGTATCGAAGAGCCAACCTGTGCGTTGCATGACTCCAGCCACCCGATTGGCCTCAAAAGAGTGATGTCGAAGCGATCCCCTTGGGGGGTGTGCATGACGAGAGTCAATTTTCGCCACGTTTGCGAGTCGATCTCGTGATCGAGCCGATCCCACTGGGGAACTGCCAGAGGATCACCGATCGCAAGATCTCGAATCTCTTGGCTTATCCCGGTAGCAACACGCTGGCCGACCTCGACCCGCTCGATCGACTTTAAGCGTTTGCCGCTACTGGACAGCCGATCTTCTTGGCTTGGTTTTTTATCACTGATGGCCGACAGGCTCGTAGCATTGGCCTTTGCATGGTTTTGGGCACTCCGAGGCGACGCAAGCCAAACGGCACTACCGAGCGATAGCCAAGCGATTAACCAAACAAGCGATCCGCGATGTTTTTGCATAGTCATGATTGTATCCGCTTCTAGTTGCTTTTTGCGGCGAGGACTCCATTTCCCTGATCGATTCAGGCCATCGCAATCTGCACGTGCGGGAGCATTGCTTTTACATTCGCGATCCAGTTTGGATTCGCTCAAGCGAGACGTTATCTACTTACCAAAAAACAGCTTATGCCGCTGCTTTAACTGGTGCAAGGCTCTAACGTTACTTGGCTCGAATTAAAACCCCTTTCGCAACAATTTCAATGCAAGGCTGGCCCTCAATATCGAGGAATTGGTAAACCGACTCCCCACCACTATTCCCGCCTTCATAAGCTCTTTGCGTACACCAGTTCGTGAACTCGCCTCTCCTCTCCGTGACCACTAGATCCGAGAGTTCAAACGCCATCGATTCCCGAATTCCAATTACCTCATCAAATTCGGCCTCAATCGTAGATTCATCCCACGCCTGAACTAGGACAAGCACTTTAATGCCGAGTTTTTCGATTCGTACTACTTTTCCATCGGCAAAGCCGATTGGTGTTTCAACTGATTGTTGTGTGGTCATAGCCATAGTTACATTCCTGGGAAAGTCTCACCAGGCAAGAATCCTGTACCGTGCCCTGGTTGGTAGTTTGGAGGCAGCACCTTCTGCACGTTGTTTGGATTATTCCAACCCCTAGTAGGGTCGATACGAATTTCAACGTGGTAGTGCTGATCATGATGCCGCGGTGCATTTGTTTCGCCGGGCTTCATTGGGTGCGTCTCCGCTCGAATCCGAACCTTTTCGGATGGATAGATCACTTGGTTACCGTTTGGCTTTACAGTTCGCGGTACGCCTGGAAGTAAATCGTTTGGATTGCGTGGAAACGCGTTTGCTGTCGTAACTGAGCCTTGCGTCCCCGAGCTATTATGGACCAGCAAACCGCTGGAGGCAACACGAAAGACGTGTTCGCCGTGGATCTCGAGGTTGTAGACCCGTTCTTCGCTACCGAGCTGCTCGATCGACTCGATCCGAACGTCGCCATCGAGATTACGAAGCGTTTCCCCAACGCGTAGCTCTCCGGCTGGCACAAAGTCCAAGCGGTCGGCAGAATAGATCGAGTGATTCGAGGTCACCCCCAGGGGCTCTGCAAGTCCCGCCAGCCTAATCCGCAGGATCCCGCCTCGGAAGTGCGTGAAGGTCCCCGTGACGACTCGACCAACCCCTGAGGAAATGCGAGGACATGGCTCGATGGCAAGCACATCGGCCAATCCATCTAAACCCTGTTCAGAAACAACCAGGTGAATCGACGAGCCAACCTGTGCGTTGCGTGACTCCAGCCACCCGATCGGCCTCAAAAGAGTGATGTCGAAGCGATCCCCTTGCGGGGTGTGCATGACGAGAGTCAATTTTCGCCACGTTTCCGAGTCGATCTCGTGATCGATCCGATCCCACTGGGGAACCGCCAGAGGATCACCGATCGCGAGATCTCGAATCTCTTGGCTTATCCCGGTAGCAACGCGCTGGCCGACCTCGACCCGCTCGATCGACTTTAAGCGTTTGCCGCTACTGGACAGCCGATCTTCTTGGCTTGGTTTTTTATCACTGATGGCCGACAGGCTCGTGGCATTAACTCTTCTCTCGGGGTCTGTCCCCAATTTAAAACGTGCAGACCTAAGGGTCTGTCCCCATTTCGAAAGGGTCTTAGGCGAGTATCTCGAAGGCCCTGTAGCCAAGAATTTAAATACGCAACCATTGGGAAGCATTGAATGTATTTGTCAATGACGGAGCGCTTCCGATCGACAACAATCAAGTCGAGCGGTTGATGAAGCGGATTGCAGTAGGGCGTAAGAACTGGTTGTTCATTGGGAGCCTGCGCGCAGGGATTCGCAATCCGAGCCTGATGTCGCTCGTTGCAAGCGCGCTGAGGATGGATCTCGATGTAGGCTTGTACTTAGAGAGTGTTCTTACGCACATGCTCCGAGGCACGGCCAAGATCGAGGAGTTATTACCTGATCGATGGAAGGCTGCGCATCCTGAGGCGGTGCGGGAGTACCGAGAGCAAGAGCGTCGGGACAAGGCCGATACGGCCATCGTGCAAGCTGCGCGGCGGCGTGTGCGCGCGGAACTGCGCAAGGGTAAATAACACTTCGAATCGATCTCATGGGCCGAGGGTAGAAGATGCGCCTGATCCTGCTCGCGACCCTTGGTGCAGACATCGCCCCTCCGGGGCCGGTGCATCTTCGTGGGGGCACCACTTGCTACCTATATGCCGACCCGATGGGCCTGAAAACCCAAGCAGCCACCGAAAGTCGCTAACAAACCCTAGGCGTATCAGCAAGCCTGAGCTTCAATAAATCTACCCAAGGTGCCTGTACGCTTACCCAAGCTCTGAACTCGGGGTGTGTCCCCGTCTTCGAGTTGGTCAAAAGTCGTGGAGGAAGCGATTGAAAATCATACGCTAAATCGCGGTTTAGTACGTCGAGAGTGCGTCCCAGACACGTATTAATCCGTCCTTGCCCCCGGATACAATTTTGGACCCATCGGGTGTTACGGCCAGACATGTAACGCCGTGTGGATGGGCCATGATCGACAGCAACTTGATACCCGACATGGGGTTCCATATGTGCAATCTGCCGTCATTGCCGCCATGAATTAAGCGTTTGCTATCGGTGGTCCAACAGATTGGGAATCGATCCTCTTCTTTGATCGGAATCTCTCGAATGATTCGACCTGATTCGCGGTTAAAAATTAAGAGTTTGTTTTCCTTGAGTGGGCCCGCAATCCACTGTCCGTTGGGACTGATTTTTATCTGGTTTGGATTTAACTTTTGCAAGTGGCTAGAAAGTGGTAGAGTCTTGGGCTTAAAGCCATTGTCCGCACCGTATTGGGTAGTCCCCGGGATGACCTTCTCCCAAAAGACTTTGCCCGTTTGCGCATCGAGCAATTGAATCAAATCCGTGTTCGAGTACTGTCGATTTGGGTTCCTTTTGAGCGGGTTTACCAACAAGTACGTTTGACCGAGTTTATCGCACTCTAAGATGGATAAAAATCCTGTTCTGTCAATCTCGCTTGTTTTGAGACGGGTCTCGTCTTTTGACAAATCAAACTCGCTAAAGCGTCCGTCCATAGCCACCAAGAGCGTCGAACCTGTTGGGGAAGTTCTAATCATCGATCCTTCGCAATGCCTCGCTTCCAAATAGTTCGAATTTCTTTCACGATTCGTTACAAAATCCGCATGAAATGTTCTTGAACGCTCGCCTGTTTGCGTATTCCATTGGTTCATTGTTTTGCGAGCTGCTGTGGAATAAATCCTATGGTCGTCCGGCGAGAAAACAACGCACAGATCGTTCTCTATCCCCGATGCCCCCCACTTTTCTGGGGTGTTTTTCTCAAGGTACTCTGAGGTCCAGGTGCATGTACCCCGTTGGATATCAAACAACCGAAGAGTCCCATCTATCGAAACCGAAGCGACAGATTTCCCGTCCGAGGAGACATCGATCGAAGCGATGCTATCGGTATGTCCTCGCAAAACCTGCCCGCCACGCATTTCTTTCAAGTCCCAGACATCGATGCATATTTGCGCACGGTTAAAGTCCAGTTCCCGTTGGTCTGGCGTATCGAGGCGGAGCCCAAGCAAACGGTCTCCATCCCGGGTGAAATGGTATCTGCTGTGGTAACCATAGTCACACTTGAGATTCCCAAGAAGTTCTCCGGATTGCGTGTCATAGATATCGATATGTATAGTTGCCTCCGCAAACTTTACTGGATGTATTCTCCCGATGGCGAGGGTTGTCCCATCATAGGACAGTTCCGTCCGATGGACCATGGAACTCCCTGGCACCATTTTGAATCGGAAGTCTTGGTTGCCTTTCCTTTGAATAAGCACGTCGGGCCGATAACCATCCACACGCGCGGTGACGGATTCGTCTCCAGAGAGAGCCGATGTTTGAGCGTTGCTCCTTTGACCTTTGCCTCCTCGACTTGGATTTGGTCGCGATCCAAGGGGGAGTTTTTGTTTGGATTCGATGTCCCAGAAATCGAGCCGGTTTCCTTTTTCGAGAGTTGCGACGAGTGTTCTTCCGTGATCTATCAACTCCAATCCTGCTTCGTGGTCCCATGCGTCCAATTCGACCGGATTTGCGATGTTTACAGACCAGTCTGACTGCCCCGAATCGAGAGAATATCTTTTGATAACATCGCCCTGATACACGTACAGTTTTTCCTCGGTGGAATAGGTGTCGCAGGCGACCATCGCGTCTCCTGGAACTTCGAGAGAGAAAGCTTCTTTACCGCTTTGGGTGTCCAATACCATGATCCTCGATGAGGTAATTTTGGGCGGTTGCGCCGGTATGTCGTTGGGGTTTGATCTTTTTGGCTCAGCAGGCAAGGGATTGGAAACCAAGACCATTTTCGAGCCGGTCGTGCTCATTACAAGTCTCGGGTGGTAATGCCTACCAATTTCTCCAAACCGCCACCTCGAATAAGGACTTACGTAATTGAGCCGTTGAAGGTAGTACCACTCCCATTCCCGGAACTCGGTGGATGAAGAAGCAAGTTCCTGCTTCGATTCATCGAGTGAGCCGTCCCTGCCGCTGAGGTAAGCCACCTTGAGGTTGTTTGCGTATTGGTTTTCTCTCCGATTAGCGACATAGAGCGATGCGGCCCAAAAACCTGCCAGTAGGATGCTTGCAACGGCTAGTCGTTTAAGGTTCCGTTTGGCGGAGTACTGAGTTTCCGTTTGCTCCTTGAACCATCCACGGATGGACCACAGAAGCAGAACATCCAGAGAAAAACTGAACCAATAGGCAGGCAACCATTCGAGGCGAAAAGGTAGAGCTCCTTTAAAACCCGAAGAAATACCACCTATCAGGGCGGACACTAGATCAAAGGGAATCTGAAAAGTGAGCTTCAGGGCTATCAGGACAAGCGTCAATACGGTGATCGTTCGTGCGGTTCGACGCAGTACTGCTTGATTTGATTGAAAGATGGTGCAAGCTAGGGATAAAGTCACTAGGCCAACCACTGGCAGGACAAACATCATGGGTGCAAGCATAAATGTCGGAACGAAGAACTTCGTTGAGGAATCGAGCTTGATAGCTAAGTCTTTTTCGCTCTGCTTGCTTTTGCTGATCCCTTCGGGTTGCGGAGAAAAATGACTTGTGACGGGTTCGCAAGCCAGTTGAAATCCGTTGTAAGTTCGCCACCCTTGCCGATGGAAGTAACTGTAATCCACATCTGTGCAGGATAGGCTCACGAATGGCAGAAAAAGAACTCCAATGCACGCCAATTGGCAAATCCATGATGAGATGAGTTTATAGGCACAGGGGAGTGCGAGAGTTTTTTTTGCAATCTCTGACGTCTGGTGCATTGAAGCGGTCATCACAAATTGCTCCGACTGGTTCGATAACAAGGGACGTGAATTTCCGGATCCTTCAAGAGACTCATCATGATGGATTTAGGCCATCTGAGGGAACCTCATTCGTTTTGGTTCATGCAAAGGCATCTTGCACGGGGTTTCGCCGCGTTGCGCGGCGAAGTTTTATCCTTCGTGAAGATCTCTTTGTTGTAATCGCTTCCAAGCTACTAGGCAACTTTTTTCGATGCAGCCGGTTTCTCTTAACACAATCTACGTGCCACTTCCAGCTCTCTGTCGCATTCTTTTCCGATCAGCTCGCTGAGCCCTGCGAGCCAGTCGGCTTCCTCCTAAGTAACAGGTGAACCTGGCTTCGGCTCCTTTGATCAGTCCGTATCGTGGCGAGAGAGTTTTGATTGGGCTTTGTCGGGTAATCGCTAATCCTTTTGATCATAGCGACTCTTATTCGTAGCCTTACTATTGCGACCTTTGGTACTGTAGATTGCCGACATCTCAGCGATCTGCTCGGCAAGGATCTTTCTTGCGCTTTGTGGCTCCAACAATTCGGCTGCCGAACCGAGCCTGAGTATTTGCGGGATGACTTCCAAAGGATGAAACGCCGGAACACTCAAGATCGCTGAACCATCCGACTGCATCTCTATTTGCTGCTCGGCATGCCAAGGCTCCTCTTGGACCCAACGCACCGCTTTGGACGTCAAGCGGATCTTGTAAATCAGCGGCTTGTCTCCACTGAAGATACCCCCAGAACGACCTAGGTGAACATCCAAGTCGATGTTGGGATCGGGTTTGAACCAAACGTCCAAGGCATGAGCCGATTCGAAACGATCGAGTTTCCAGTGCCTGAGCCTCTCTTCGGGCTCTAAATCAACATTCCGGCCCGATTCAATGGCCACCAAATAGATGCTCGATTGGTAGATGATCAGCCCGTAGGGTTCCAGCATCCGTTGCCTTGGAGGACTCCCAGTCGATTCATACACCGCATCGATCTTGCGATGCTCCTGGATCGCTCGATTGATGGTTTGCAGCATCACCTTTTGCTTTTCGTAGGTTTTAGGAACCACTCCGATCACACGCAAGGTACGGCGGTAGCGTTCGTAGTGATCCCAAACCCCTTCGGGCAATAACTCCTTGACTTTGTGCCAGAAGCCCTCGATCCCTTGCCAGAACTGCGTACCCGCAAGTGGGATCATCAAATCGCGTCCCATCGACAAGGCGATCAATTCGCTCGCTGAGATCGAGATTTTGTGGATGCCGGTGTCGCTGCGATTGAGTTTCCAAGCCCGGCCTCGCGCAGCTTCTTGTGACGAGATGGGCATCCCGGCTGCTTGTAGGGCTTCGATATCCCGCCTGATACTCCGGATGTGGAGACTACCTAGCCCGAGCTCTTCGACAACCGAATCGCGTATCTCTTCGAGGGTCGCACCATAGCGCCGCCGTTCGAGAACCTGGAGTATCTTGTGCTGCCGGATCAGTTGTTCGTTACGTGCCAAGGTCTCGAATCCTTTTTCTCAGCTTCCCTGTGACTATCAATCCAAATAGGTGGTCCAGGATGCAGCCGACTCGTATTTCTGAGCTAACTGCGCGGCATCTTGATCGGACAGTTGTCCCCCGGTGACCATCGAACGCAGTCGCTTTTGAAAATTGTCCTGCAGGCCGAGCACATCGTATCGAGCAAACGAGACCATGTCCTGAATCTTGCTCCCCGGTACGATCTTGGCAACATGGAAACGACCATCGGACTCGATATGAATTGACGCTTCGTTCGGTATCCCAAAAAGGTTGTGGTACGAACCCATGACTTCTTGATAAGCTCCTATCAGAAAGATCCCTAGGAAATAGTCATTCCCTTCTTTCCACTCAGGCAACTCCAACGTCTCTTTGACATCCCGTAAATCAACGAACTTATCAATCTTGCCGTCGGAATCACAAGTCACATCGACCAATGTTGCAAAATCGATCTTAGCATCCTGGAGCCGATGCAGAGGAACCACCGGGAACAATTGCCCGATAGCCCATGAATCCGGTGCGGAGCGAAAGAGTGAAAAATTGCAAAGGTACTTGGCGGCTAGGATCCGTTTGACGTCCTCGAACTCTTCGTTCGGATTGCGTGTCTGCTCGGACTCCTTCAAAGCCCTGGCGCAGAGTTCCCAATACAGAACCTCACCCTTGGCTCGATCCTCAAGCGACACGAGACCAAGATTGAACTGCGTGTGGAGTTCGTCTTTGTGCTCAACTGCATCGTGGTAATACTCAAAATAATTTTTGCCATTGATGTCATCGAGCAACCACTTCATTTCTGTGATCACTTGAGGATCGTCTTCGTCGATCGTTACCTCGGGCAGATCGTCAGCAAAGGTTTCGATTTCTTCACGGATAGAAGTGACTAGAACTGTATGATAAGCGGTCATCATCCGTCCACTCTCGGTGACTAAATTCGGATGCGGTGCACCTTCCTCATCGCAGACGCTTTGCACGGTGTAAACGACATCGTTTGCGAACTCTTGAACAGTGTAGTTCATCGATGATTCAGTCCGCGTCTTCGATCCGTCGTAGTCGACACCCAACCCTCCACCGATATCGAGGAATTCAACTGGGAAACCCAACTGATGAATCTTCGAATAAACGCGAGCCGCCTCCTTCATCGCATTCTTCACACGCTTGATGTCGGTGATCTGACTACCGATGTGAAAGTGCAACAAATGGAGCAAGTTTTGTTTGCCACTTTCCTTTAGGAGCCGCAAACATTCGAGCAACTCGGATGTGGTTAGACCGAATTTAGCAGAGTCCCCACCGGAACTGGCCCATTTGCCAGACCCCTTCGTGTAAAGCTTGGCGCGTAGACCTATCCCGGGATAAACGCCGCTTTCTGCACAGACTCGAAGCAAGATCTTGAGCTCATTGAGCTTTTCGATCACGATCACCACCCGCTTACCGGCTTGCACTCCCAGGAGTGCAAGCCGACAAAAAGATTCGTCCTTAAACCCGTTGCAGATCAAAAGCGACTCAGCGGTTTGTTCTTGAGCGATGGCTGCATAGAGCTCCGCTTTCGATCCGCATTCGAGTCCCACTCGGTACTTGCCGGTGTCTTTGAGGAACTCCTCGACGACCTCCCTACGAGGATTGACCTTCATCGGGAAGACCGGGAAGTGCTTGGCCTTGTACCCAAATTGCTCGATCGAATCGCGGTAAGATCCAGTGAGCAGCTTGAGCTGATTGGTCAGAATCTGCGGAAACCTCAGCAGAATCGGAAGCTGTAGTTTTTTATCCTTGACCAAGTGGTCAACGACATTCTTTAAATCAACCCAACGCGGATCGTTCATCGCCGGATGAGCGATCATATTCCCCTGATTGTTGACGCTAAAATACCCCGCAGACCAATTTTCAATTCCGTAGGTTCTCGATATTCGTTGCAGGGTTTCATCGTTCATGTTGCATTCGGTTTCCTGGAGAGAGCGAGGAAAGAGGTTCCAAACCGACGCATTCTAACGCGAAAGCCAAACTTTTTACAGTAACCCAACGCAACCGATGGTTTGCAAGGGTTTATTTCCGGCTTGGGGATGCTGTCCATGGGTCATCGGGCCAAGAATGCTTGGGATAACGTCGCTTGAGCTCTTTTTTGACCTCCGCATATCCGCTCGTCCAAAACGAGGCAAGGTCGTCTGTGATTTGCTGAGGCCTGCCGTTGGGTGCAAGCAAATGCAAGAGGAGCGGAATTCGCCCACGCGCGATTCTCGGGGTTTGCTTCCAAGAAAAAACCTCCTGTATTTTTACAGCCAAAATAGGCGGTTTACCCACTCCATACTCAATTCGCAACCAACTCCCCGAAGGTACCTGAATCCTCTCGGGAGTTTCGCTCTGTAGGCTATGAGCTTGCTGAGGTGTGAGCAGGTTCTCAAGCCAATCGACCCACTGGCCATTCCGCACCTGATCCAAACTCCGTTTTCCTCTGCAGAGTTCCTCCGCAGCACGATGGAGCATCCCAAGATCAAGTTCGGGAAGCTCCAATTCTGGCACCCAAGTTCGCAAGCAACCGACGCGCTGTATCCATTGCATCACTGTCGGATCATCCTTGGGAAAAACACTCTCCCAATGCGATTTGACGGCTTGGATTAAACACTCCCTGCAAGCCTCCTCGTCGTCGATGGCCATCGGGGTTTCAGCCAGACACAGATCCAACCAATAAGTGCGACGCCGCCCTACAACTTGCTTTTGCGTAGGATGAAAAAACATCTCGTCGCGAGTCTGTACCGCTTCACCTTGCAACCAATCCAATCCAACCGAACTCGCTTGCCGAACAAGTGCCTCACCCGCAGTGCCATCGACTTCGATGCACAAGAAAAGCTCCGAGTCGCGAACTCCCGACTCGGGACTCAATTTCACCCCCTTGCCACCAACCATCAATCCCTGCGGCTTGCCCGCTTGCCGCCTCCTTGCCAATCGATCGGGGAACCCTACCAACAAACAACGCTGCAATAGATGATCCTTGTTCCCCAAAGTCTCTTGCTGCAATCGATCTTTGGGTTCCTGCTGCGCGATGTCTTTGCAAACTCGAACAATCTGCTGCGCAGATTGCTTGATGGTATTGAAACTCCCAGGATTGATCCCACCAAAGGGTGTCGGTCGCTCGATACTGGGGCGCTCGAGCCAATGCAGTCGCTCGATACAGTCGCTTTGCCAAGCGTTGGTCGATCGCGTAGGGTTCGATACCCGTCGATCAAAGGGGTCGCGTTCGCTGAGCATCGCACAGAGCAAGGCTGCTTGTTCGAGGCAACCGTATCGGATCGACTCGATACACAATCGTGCAAGCCTCGGATGGAGCGGAATCTGACTCATCTGCTGCCCTAGCTTCGTGATCGATCCCTCGCGCAGCGCACCTAGGAACTCAAGTAGCCGACCAGCCGCCTCCCAAGCATCTTTGCGCGGAGGTTCAAGCCACGGAAAGTCGTCGCGATCTCCCTCCCCCCAGGCCTGAAGTTGCAGTCTTGCACTGCAAAGGTCAACGCGACGGATCTCAGGTTCGAGAAACGCTAAGCGAGCTCGATCGGAAGCCTCCGACCATAACCGAATGCATAGGCCAGGTGCCACCCGTCCTGCACGCCCAGCCCTCTGAATGGCCGATGCTGCTGAAATATTCTCAAGAATCAGTCGATCAAGCCCCACATCAGGTGAAAACCTAAGGACTCTCGCCAAGCCGCTATCGATCACCGTTTGCACACCTGGAATCGTCAGCGAAGTCTCGGCAATGTTCGTCGCAACAATGATGCGGCGGCGAGCTCCAAGCTTGATCGCTTGAGCTTGCTCCTCGATCCTCATCGACCCATACAAAGGTAACACATCGATGCTATCAAGAGACTTGTTTCGCCTGAGCATTTGACAACAGCGTTGGATTTCACCAGCACCGGGAAGAAACAGCAGTAGATCTCCAGATCGACTCTGAGCAACCTGAGTTGTAAGTTCGGCTGCATGCTCGACGATGTCTTGATTCACTCCAGCCGGACGGTATTCGATTTTAACCGGATAGCTCTTTGCCGAAATCTGAATCATCGGAGATCCGGGCAAGACATCATCGAACCAGGCTTTATCGAGTGTCGCCGACATGATCAGAATCCTCAGATCCTCCCGAAGCTCGGTCTGCACGCGCCGAAGCATGCCCAAGAGCAAATCTCCATCGATGGATCGCTCGTGAAATTCATCCAGAACAACGATCGCCGTGTCTTGTAGCGTAGGATCTTGCTGGAGCTTGCGAATAAGGATCCCTTCGGTGACAACCACAAGCTGGGTTTGCTCTGAGAGCTTTTGTTCAAAGCGTATGGCATAGCCGATTTGCTGACCGACTCGTTGATTCAATTCCTGAGCGATGCGTTCTGCGACCGATCGAGCAGCGATGCGCCGGGGTTGAACGAGATAGATTTTCTGGCCCTCTTGGATGAGATCCCGAAGCGAGGGTGCGACGCGCGTGGTTTTTCCAGTACCGGGTGGAGCCTCGATCGCACAGATCGCATGCTTGCGAACCGTCTGCGCGATTCGGCTTAAATACTCATCAACTGGCAAGGGTTCCATCGACTATCCCTGCCGACGCTTGGGATATCCCCCATTGCCGTTGTCGTTGCTTACCGAAGGCTTGTTCATACGCAGACGGTGACCCGTCGGTCCAAGAAGATCATCGAGTCGACTCCTGAGCTCTTGCGTGATGTTCACCTTGTGCTTAGTACTGATCATATGAACCAAACTGCCGCTTGCTATCTTCACCTCGAACTGAACTTCGCGATCCCCCGGATATCCACGAAGAACCTCCGCGATTCGCTGCACCGTATCTGGCGAATTTTTTTGTTGATCGAACAAAACCGTCAGTCCCGAAGTGAATCGGGTCTCAACTTCCGCGATCGGGATGACCTCATCGACGATGAAGTTGATCTCCTCTTCGCCTCGTTTATCGACCCTTCCGCGGGCTAAAACAATGGCATCTGCAACGATCCAAGGAGCGTAACGCTCGTAGGTGTTTGGCCAAGCGATCGAGCGCGTGATCCCTTCGAGATCCTCAAGATCAAAATTGGCGTACTTCGTCGGTGAATCCGGCTTGGGATTGCGGGTGTGCGCAAGCTTGATCGATGAGATGACCCCACCCATCCAAACCTCCGTTCGATGCGCCAACGATTTGGCAAGGATCGAGTTGGTCGTGCAACAGGTTTTGAAAGTCGATTCGAACTCCGCAAGCGGATGTGAAGAGAGGTAATAGCCTAGAACTTCCTTTTCCTTGGCCAAACGTTCTTTTTCGGGGAATTCGGGAATATTCGGTAGGCTCTCGATATTGCTGTCGGTTTCATCGGCAATCTCTTCGAAGAGACTCAATTGTCCGCTCCGTTTGTCTTTCGCAGCCGAGATCCCACCCTGAATGGCTTTATCCAAGACCGCCAAGTGTTGGGCTCGGGAACCGCCCAAGCAGTCCAAAGCACCGGCCATGATTAAGGATTCCAATGAGCTACGACCACATTGGGAGGCATCGACACGGTTGCATAGATCGAAAATGCTCTTGAAGGGTCCCTTGCGTTCCCGCTCCTCGGCCAACGCATCGCCTACCGATTTGCTACATCCTTTGATCGCCGAAAGCCCAAAGAGAATTCTGTCGCCTTCGACGCCGAATTCGCCCCGCGAGGAGTTGATGCTCGGTTGCTCGACAGTAATCCCCATGCGCTGGCAGTCTTCAAGGTGTTCGACCAAAGAGTCCTTGCGCTTGAAATTTCGATTTGGGATATCACCCGTGAGCAATGCAGCCATAAACTCCACTTTGTAGTGGGCCTTGAGATAGGCCGTCTGATAAGCGATCAGCGCATATGCAGTCGAGTGGCTCTTGTTAAAGCCGTAACCAGCAAACTTGAGGATCCGATTCCAAAAATCCTCGGCATCCTTTTTCGCAAGCCCCAGATCGAGAGCCCCTTGGAGGAACTTCTCCTGATTGGCTGCGATAATCGATTCTTTTTTCTTGCTGATGGCTTTGATGCACGTGTAGGCTTTGGCTAGTTCGATTCCGCCCAAACGATTCAAGATCCGCATGACCTGTTCCTGGTAGACCATCACACCGTGGGTCTCTTCGAGGATTTCCTTCAGGACAGGGTGCAGGTAGGTGGCGGATTTCTTTTTCAGTTTGACGGCGATGTATTCATCGACCATCCCCCCTTCGAGCGGGCCGGGACGATACAGTGCGTTGGTAGCGATAATGTCGCGGAAGTGGTCGGGTTTCATCCGCTGGAGCAAGTCTCGAATACCGCCACTTTCGAGCTGAAAGACCCCTTTGGTTTCGCCTCGCCGAAGCAATTCAAAGGTCTTTTCATCCTCCAGTGGGAACTTCATTGGATCGATCCGCAGCCCGCGAGTCTTTTCAATCATCTCGACAGCTTTCGAGAGGATCGTCAAGTTGCGAAGGCCTAGAAAGTCCATCTTCAGAAGCCCGGCTGCTTCGACATCACCCATCGACCACTGGGTGATGATGTCATCTTTGCCGGAGCCCCGCATCAATGGAACGTATTCGGTTAAGGGCTTGTCGGCAATGACCACTGCGGCTGCGTGAGTTCCGATGTTCCTTGCCATGCCTTCGACTCTTTGAGCCAGATCGAGCATCTCTCCGATTTCGGGATTTTGGGCGGCTTTGCGAAGGTCTTCGCTCCCCTCGATGGCTTCTTTGAGCGTCGTTTTTCCGTCTTCGGGGATCATTTCGCTGATTTCCGCGACCCGGTTCAGCGCGATATTGATCGTGCGCCCCACATCCTTGATCGCACCTCGTGCTTTGAGTGTGCCGAAGGTTCCGATCTGAGCGACGTTGTCCTCCCCGTATTTTTCTTTGACGTATCGAATGATCTCGCTGCGTCGGTCTTGGCAAAAATCGATATCGATATCAGGTGCTTCGAGTCGGCTCTCATCGAGGAACCGCTCGAAAAGCAAGTCGTACTTGATGGGGCAAACGTGTGACAAGTAGAGTGCATAGCAGACCAGAGCACCCACGCCGCTACCGCGTGCGGTGGCAGGAACTCCGATTTCTCGGGCATGTCGAACGAAGTCCCAAACGATCAGGAAGTAATTGGAGAATCCGAGTTTCTTGATCACACCAAGTTCGCGATCGAGCCGATCGATCACAACTTGCACCAATTCGCCTTGCGGACACATTTCCTGGTTGTCTGCGTAGCGTTCAAGCAAACCTTGGATACACAGGGCCCTAAGGTACTCGTCTGGGCTCGGTTGGTTTTTAGGGATCTCAAATGAAGGGAAATTCCGACTGCCCAGATCGAGTTCTATGTTTACCGAATCGGCGATCTCTTGACTGCGAGCCACCGCGTGCTCGAGGCCTTGGAAACTCTCGTACATCTCCTCGGGTGATCGGAGGTAGAACTGATCGTTGTCCATCCGCATGCGATTCGAGTCGGTGCGAAACTTGCCCGTGCTGATGCACATGAGAACATCCTGCACCAATGCATCTTGTCGCTCCGGATAATGGGCATCGTTGGTTGCGACCAAAGGCAGTCCCATGCGGTTGGCGATATCGACAGCACCCAAGAGTTGTTCGCGTTGGATTTGCAACCCATTATTCATGATCTCGATGAAGTACCGATCGCCAAAAAGCTTGGAAAACCAAGCCGCGACGTCCTGGGCCTGTTCGACCGATCCGGCCGTATCGGTGCCTCGAAGAATCATTCGCGAAAATTCGCTAGAAACGCAGCCACTCAGGCAGATGATCCCCTCGTTGTACTGCTCAAGGATCTCCTTATCGATACGGGGCTTGTAGTAGAAACCTTCGAGCTGGGCACGCGAGGCAAGTCGGATCAGGTTACGAAAACCTACGCGGTCTTTGGCAAGGAGCGTCAAATGATAAGCGGCTTCTTTTGCCGAATCGGCATCGCGCGTGAATCGGCTACCGGGGGCAACATAAGCTTCATAGCCTATGATCGGATTGATTCCGGCAGACTTGGCTTTCTTGTAAAACTCGAGTGCACCGTGAAGGTTGCCGTGATCGGTCAGTGCCAGAGAGTTCATCCCGAGTGCTTTGGCACGCTGGATCAACCGGTCAATCGTACCTGCACCATCGAGAAGGCTGTAGTGGCTGTGGCAGTGCAGGTGGACAAAGGGACGATCGATTGCGTCGGCTACTTGATCCATGTCGAGATCTTCCTTGAGGGTGCCTCCGTGAAGGTTTCCCACCTCTAGAGGCAGGCGCATCGAGAGGCAGGCGCAGATCGATTCGAAAGCTCAACCCGGAAGGTCGAACGGGAAACCTGCGAATCGAAAACTCTAGTTCATCGCGTCAGCTAGAACCAAGACTAGTTAGCAACTTCTTGGGCTTCAAATCCTGCACGTGAAATCGCCTTGAGGGTCGAGTCCAAATCGAGCTTGCCTTTGTATTTGACAAAAACGATCGGATTGTCGATCACATCGGCTTCCTTTTGGGGAGCCAGTTCGATCTCGACGACACCTTTCTGTTTTGCAATCGCCGACTTGACCGATGGGTAGCAACCCGATGGACAGGTCATGCCTTCGACCTTGAAGGAAACCAACTTCGGCTCTGCCGATTCTTCTTGATCCGTCGTGGTGTTGGGTGACGAAGCGCTCGAAGAGGGGATCGATTGATTGCAGGAGGACTCGCAACCAGGAAAAACAAGGACAGATGCATAAAGCGCCAACAAGCAGATCAGCCGAAGTTTTACAGACATGGTTTCGTTGCTCCTAAAAAATTCGGGGAATAGGGCTACATCCAGAGCCCAGGAAAAACCTACCCTGCATTCTAGTTCTTTCCGGCCAACTTGGAAACTGAGGAATGCCTCGGAAAACGTAGCCTACGAAAAGTTTCCGGCTTGGCTATAATCTTGGGATTCGTAAAGATCCTCTTTCGACAGATCAACAGCCTCCTGTAGCCTTGGAGATACGCCAAGGCCCCTTCCAAACCTCGATCAAGGTAAAACGACGCATGCGACGCACGATCTCTAAGAACACTTACTGGTTGACCCTATTGGCATTAACGAGCTTGCCGGTCGGTTTGCAAGCACAGGAAAAGTTCGATGCAACGGCCGTCGCATCGCAGGGGATTTCAAAACTGAAGGTCAAGCCCAAGGATTGGCCACAGTGGGGTGGTTCGGCAGAACGGAACAATGTTCCTGATTCCGGTCCGCTAACAACATCTTTCGATGTCAAAGCCGGCAAGAACATCCGCTGGTCTGCACCGCTTGGATCGGAAACCTACGGCAACCCTGTCGTAGCTAATGGAAAAGCTTACGTCGGCACCAACAATGGATCAGGTTACGTCAAGCGATATCCGGCGACCGTCGACCTCGGATGCTTGATTTGCTTTGACGATTCAACAGGTAAATTTCTTTGGCAACACAGCAGTGAGAAGCTTCCTACGGGGCGAGTCCATGATTGGCCTAATCAGGGCATCTGCTGTGCTCCGCTGATCGATGGCGATCGCCTGTGGTATGTCACCAGCCGCGGCGAAGTGGCTTGTTTGGACACCGAAGGTTTTCTTGATGGTGAAAACGATGGGCCTTTCAAAGAAGAGGCCAATGAAAATCAAGACGAAGCCGATGTGATCTGGAAGCTTGATATGATGTCCAAGCTGGGAGTCTCACAGCATAACATGTGCAGTTGCTCGGTCACCTGCGTGGGCGATCTTCTCTTTGTGAATACCTCCAATGGCGTCGACGATGGACACATCACCGTCCCGGAGGAAAAGGCACCGAGCTTTATCTGCTTGAACCGCTTTACCGGCGAAGTGCTCTGGACGGATAACACTCCGGGCCCAAACATTCTCCACGGCCAATGGTCCTCGCCAGCCTATGGCGTGCTGGGCAATGTCGAACAAGTCATCTTTGGCGGCGGAGACGGATGGCTTTACAGTTTCGACGCTAAGGGGGAAAACGGCAAAGCGAAAATGCTATGGAAGTTCGACTGCAACCCTAAGGATTCGGTCTACAAGCTCAACGGAGCCACCCGCAATCACATCATCGCTACCCCTGTGATTTATGATGGCAACGTCTATGTCGCAGTCGGCGAAGATCCAGAGCACGGCGAAGGTGGTGGTCACCTCTGGTGTATCGATCCAACCAAACGAGGCGATGTCAGCCCAACGTTGGTTTACAACTCCAAAGACCCAACCGTCACGATTGCACCCAAGCGCAAGCAAGCTTTGGTGGCTGCCGAAGGAGATCTAGAGCGAGACAATCCTAACTCGGCTGCCGTTTGGCACTACATCGGTGCGAACCCCAAAGAGTTCGAGCAAACCATGCACCGCACCTGCGGAACCGTTGCCATCAAGAACGACCTGCTAATCATCGCCGACTTTTCCGGCGTCGTGCACTGCTTGGATTCCAAAACCGGGACTGCTCACTGGACGCACGACATGCTTGCCGCATCCTGGGCATCGCCTCTGGTAGCCGACAACAAGATCTACATCGGAGATGAAGACGGCGACATTCTGATTTTCGAACTTTCGCCTGAGAAAAAAGAAATCGCTGAAATCAATGTAGGCTCGGCAGTCTACACAACACCCATCGCAGCAAACGGTAGGATCTACATCGCTAACCGTAACCGATTGTTCTGCATCGAAGAAGGAACTCAATCCGAAGGGGTTAAGTAACTACTGTGGATCAAGATCACCCAGCACCCGTCTCTTCTGAGCCAACTTGGAAACCGCTGTCTGCCAAGCAGCGGCGCGTGCTGGGTACTCTCATGGAGAAATCCAAGACCACTCCGGACGCTTATCCGATGACCTTCACGGGTCTGACGACCGGATGCAATCAAAAGAGCAATCGAGCTCCAATCACCAATTACACCTCCGACCAAGTTGAAACGATCGTCGACGAGCTCCGCTCGATCGGTGCTGTGGCGATCGTTCAAGGAAGCGGGCGGGTCACCAAGGTTCGGCACTATGCTTACAACTGGATGGGACTCGAAAAGGTCGAAGCTGCCGTGATGACCGAATTGCTTTTGCGTGGCGAACAGACTCTCGGAGAACTCCGAACCAGAGCTTCCAGGATGGAGCCGATCCAAGACCTCGATGAGCTTAAACGAATCGTCGACGGATTGATCCGAAAGAAGCTTATGGTGGAACTATCCCCAGCCGGTCGCGGCCAAGTCGTCTCGCATAATCTTTACCCTGAATGGGAACTTGAAGCCGTAACCAAAAGCGTTGCGGCCGGTCTCTCGGGGGCTGGCGTTGCAGGCTCTATAGGCGAACCAGACGACGATTTAGGCAGCCCCCGGAGCGTCGCTGGGCAACAAAGCTATCAACCGAATCGATCGAACGAGGGCGACTCGAGCTTGGCCTCCGAAGTTCAAGCTCTTCGCGAGCAAGTTGCCAAGCTAAGCCATCGGCTGGAAAAGCTCGAAGAGGTCTTCGAAAAAGAGCTGGGAAACAACGGCTGATACCGGTCGCTCGCCTGCCCAAAGTCTTCCACAAGCGTTAGGATTTAACTCTGGATCGAGTGTTTTCTTATAGGGCCTCGGTCTGCCTCTGATCCTAAAGCAACCAATAGATTAGAAGATACCTGGAGACATGATCGGGATGGCCAAGCCAAAAGCGCTTATTGTCAGAGCACCTGGAACCAATTGCGACATCGAGACGGCTTATGCATTCGAATTGGCGGGTGCCGAAGCGGTTCGAGTGCATGTCAATCAATTGATCGACATGCCTGCATTGGCCGAATCGTTTCAGATCTTGTGTTTCCCGGGTGGTTTTAGCTACGGTGACGATATCGCCGCAGGCAGGATCGCAGCGGTTCAATGGCAAACGCGATTGGCAGATGTACTGAGCGTTTTCCAGACCCAAGACAGATTGGTGTTGGGTATCTGCAACGGATTTCAAATCATGATGCGATTGGGGATCTTCTTTGATTCCCACGACAAAACTCCCCCCGCAACGCTGACATGGAACACCCAAGGTCGCTTTGAGACCCGATGGGTGCATTTAAGGCCCGAGTCGAGCCATTGTGTTTTCCTACGAGGGATCGATCGCATCTATCTGCCGATGGCACATGCCGAAGGCCGATTGCTGATTCGTGACGATCAAGCTTGCAAACAGCTACTCGACCGTAAACAGATTGCAGTTCGTTACTGCGACGCCGATGGCCAAACCAGCGACGAGGTCTTGGACTTCCCCGTTAACCCCAACGGAGCGCAGTGGAACATTGCTGGCATCTGTGATCCTTCAGGAAGGATCTTCGGACTCATGCCTCACCCTGAGAGATACCTCGATCCGACCAACCATCCCTCTTGGACACGTCAATCGAGCTTGCCCGAGCACGGTGAAGGGCTCAAGATCTTCAAGAACGCCGTTGAATATTTCGCCTGACGATTTGTATGAGAGTCATTGCATCCTCTGCCGAGACCTACGCCTTTGTCGATCGAATGCGAACAGATGGCAAACGTATCGGTTTGATTCCGACGATGGGCGCGCTGCACGAAGGGCATTTGTCCTTGGTGCGATTGGCCAAAAAGAACTGCGATGTGGCGATTGCAACGATCTTCGTCAATCCAACCCAGTTTGGGCCAAACGAAGACTTTCAAAAGTATCCTAGAACCCTCGAGCAAGACCTCGATGCGCTCCGAAATTGCGGTTGCGATCTAGTCTTTACTCCGACAAACGATCAGATGTATCCCGCAGGGCACTCGACCTATGTCGAGCCCCCGAATGTCGCATCCAATTGGGAAGGCAAAATCCGCCCTGGTCATTTCCGCGGGGTGACGACGATCGTCCTGAAGCTGTTCCAAATCATACCTGCCCACGTGGGATACTTTGGGCGGAAAGACTATCAGCAAGTTGCTGTGATTCGAGCTATGGTCAGGGATTTGAACTTGCCGATCGTTATCGAAGCTTGCGAGACGATCCGGGAACCCGATGGTCTAGCGATGAGCAGTCGAAACCGCTACCTTTCGGCAGAGGATCGCAGGCGAGCTCTCGGACTCTCGAGGGCTTTAGGGTCAGCTCAAAGGCTGATCGAAAATGGATGCACCAGTGGTTCACAGATAGAGCAATGCATGCGCGACGCATTATTGGCTGCACCTGTCGATTCGATCGACTATGCAGCGATCGTCCATCCAGAGACCCTCGAACCAGTCGAATCGATTCTCAGCCCGGTCGTCGGAATGATCGCAGCGAGGGTTGGTACAACGCGTTTGATCGACAATGCAACATTCACTCTAGGCTAGCCGGGAAACCATCCGATGCGGCAAACTCTTTTCTATCTTCCGCACCAAATCGGCCCGCTCCCATTGTTCGGAATCCTCAGTTGGTCGATGCTCGGACTGGTTCTCTATTTTGGGATCACCCTATTTCACAGCCTCCAACAAAAGGGCAAAGCAAACGAGAGCAAACTATCCCTCTTTGATGGTCTGTTCAATTGGGTTATCGGTATAGCTGTATTAGGTTTTGTCTTACCGACAATTGAGACCAAAGTCGCTCCTGGAACAGCCGATCAAATTGTCGTCGGCCTACCGGTTCGTGGCTACGGTTTGATGATGATGATCGGAGTCTTAGCCGCCGTTGGAATCTCCTATCGTCGGGTATTGCAATTGGGAGTACCCAAAGAATCCTTCATCGGATTGGTCTTGTGGACCGTCATTGGAGGATTGTTAGGTGCTCGACTCTTTTACATCGTGCAAAAGTGGAGTGAACTCGACGGGGAGACCATCGTCCAGAAGCTATGGACAGCGCTTCAGTTTACCGAGGGAGGGCTGGTCGTTTATGGAGCGATCCTCGGTGGGATCGCCGGGATATTGGGCTGGACCATTTTGCAGAAGGTCGCTCCGTTTTCGTTGCTCGATGCGATTGTTCCAGCCTTCTTTATCGGACTTGCCTTTGGACGCATCGGTTGTTTGTTCAACGGCTGTTGCTACGGTGGGATTGTCGAAACAGGGTTGCCATCCATCGAGTTCCCTCGCGGTGCTCCAGCCTACATGGATCAATTTTCCTCCGGCCGGTTACTTGGAATCCATACCAAAAAGTCTAGTGGCCCATCAACGTCGATCGAATCTGTCGATCCAGGTAGCTGGGCCAATGCCAATGGGATCAAGCCTGGCCAGGTTCTCGAGCCGATCCAAATTGGAATCGTGCCCCAGCAAGCAGACGAGCAAGCCCGCGCGCTGCGAAGGCATGCACCACCGGAGCTCGAAGGATTGGTACGAACCGACGAGAAACGCGTTTTGGTTCGGGAACTACCGAGCACGAGCCTACCGGTTCATCCTTCGCAAATCTATGCCTCGATCACCGGTTTTCTGTTGTGTTTTTGGAGCCTTAACATTCCGCGATGGATCCAACGTCCAGGCTTGGTTTTCGGTTCAGGATGGCTCATCTATGGGATCCTAAGGTTCCTCGAAGAGATTGTCCGGGTCGACGAAGGAGGCCAATTCGGGACCGATTTAAGTATCGCTCAATGGGTTAGCATGATCGGAATCGTCTTTGGTGCAATCCTGACGGTATACTCCCTAATGCGACAACAAACGAACACCACTGGCTCTGTGGCCTGATCGGCTTACCGGCAACTGCTGTATTGGAACCCACCATGCACGTCCTGACGAAATTGTCTTCTCTCAAAACACCCGAGCTCTTTGCCAAGCATGTTGAGTCACTCGGGGTCGAGATCCCACTTGAGGCCCAAGTTCACCAGCCTAGTGGCAGCCCACTGATGGAATCGCTAAAGTGGAAAGATCGCAGGATTGGTAATAGGATCGCGGTTCAACCCATGGAAGGCTGGGATGGGACAACCCAAGGTGGAATCACCGAACCTATGATTCGTCGCTGGAAACGGTTTGGTGAGTCGGGGGCAAAACTGATCTGGGGTGGCGAAGCCATGGCCGTACGGCCCGATGGTCGAGCCAACCCCAACCAATTGATTCTCAGCGAAGCCAACGGCGAGCAAATTAAGCACTTGATTAGCGGGCTTCGGCAGTCCCACCGCGAGCACTGGGGTAATGACCAAGACATGATCGTCGGATGCCAGTTGACCCATTCGGGACGATTTTGCCGGCCAAACGATCACCACCGCTGGGAGCCTCGTGTAGCCCACCGCCACCCGCTGCTCGATAGCAAATTCGGAGTAAGCGACAGCAGTTTACTGAGCGAATCGGAGATCTGGGATTTGATCGAGGCTTACGTTCTGGCCGCTAAGTTAGCCTTTCGCATCGGAGCCGACTTTGTCGATATCAAATGTTGCCATGGTTATTTGCTCCATGAATTCTTATCGGCGCGAACCAGGCAAGACGCCTTCGGCGGCACTCTAGAGAATCGCGCTCGTATCGTCATCGAGATCGTTCGCCGAATACGCCAAGCCGTACCAGACCTGGGGATCGGCATCCGATTGAGCGCATTTGATTCGATTCCCCATGAGCCGAATCCCGAGACAGCGGTCGATGGAAAACTAGGCCAAGGTCGTCCTCGGGTGCATGATCACCTGTTACCTTACCAATGGGGATTCGGAATGAACATCGAGCACCCCACACAGGTCGATCTTACTGAGCCTTTGCAGTTGATTCGTTGGGTGCACTCAGAAGGAGTCGACTTGCTCAATGTCACCGGAGGAAGCCCTTATTACACGCCCCATATGCTTCGTCCAGCGGCATTTCCCCCTTCGGACGGCTATCAACCCCACGAGGATCCATTGCTGTCGGTAGCCAAGCATTTTCAAGTGACGCGGCAGATCAAGTCCCAGAATCCTGGAATGATCGTGATCGGCTCGGGCTATTCCTATTTGCAGGAGTATCTTGCTGCTTCGGCTCTTCACAATGTCCGGGCCGGTTGGACCGACATGGTTGGCCTGGGACGAACCGTCTTGTCGTACCCTAAGGTGCTTACCGATGCGGTCTTGCATGGAACCTCGCATCGCAAGCTCATATGTCGGACGTTTTCGGACTGCACCACCGCACCGCGTAACGGCTTACCCTCGGGTTGCTATCCATTGGACGACTACTACAAAGGAACGGAAACAGCCGAAGCGGTTAAGAAAATCAAAAGCACTTTCTAGTGAGATCTGTCTGATCTGTCTGATCTGTCTGATCCGTCTGATCAGGCAAATAGGGCATCGATCGCTCGGCCTTCTTCGAGCAAATGGTAAGGTCGCCCTTGCGTGTCGGTCGCTTGCAAATCACCAATTCCGACCGCTTTATAGACGGTTTTGGCGATATCGGCGGGGGTGGCTGGATTCTCCGCAGGGTACTCCGCGTATCGATCCGTAGTGCCATAGGTTTGACCACCACGGATCCCACCACCGGCCAGAAGAACACTTTGGCAGTGGGTCCAGTGATCTCGACCTGCTCCGCTTGTACCGCCCGAGCGTGGATCTCCGATCTTGGGCTTGCGTCCCATTTCGCTCGTCACCATAACCAACGTCTGATCCAATAGCCCCCGTTGCTGCAGATCGATCAAAAGTCCAGAGAAAGCTTGGTCGAACTCAGGCAGGAGGTGTTTCTTGAGGCACTCGAAATTATTGCCGTGGGTATCCCAAGCTCCCTCGCTTTTGCAAGCGTCAGCGATGGCTTCGTTTTCCCGCCAAAATACCGTGATGAAGGGGACTTGTGCCTCGACCAAGCGTCTTGCCAAGAGCAAGCTCATGGCATTGACGCTCGTGCCATAAAGCTTTCTGGTCGATTCGCTTTCGGTCGAAAGATCGAAAGCTTGGGTTGCCTGCGAGGACAGAAGCAAATTGAGCGTGCGGTCTTGATGTTTCTTCCAGTTCGCTTCATCGGCAGCCCGATCTAGGTCTCGACGGGCTTGGTTGAATCGACCCAGGAGCTCTTTGCGCGATTGGAGTTGCGCTGCCGAAGTACCGCCAGCGAGGGTCAGCGAGGGTGCTTGGAACTGCAAAGGCTTATCGAGCGAGCCATCGACAAACAGCGGGTCGAATTCGACACCGAGTCGAGCCGCGAATTGGCCTGGGCGTGTGTAAGGGGCTTTGCTCGGTTTATGGGGGAGCGTGATGGTATTGGGAAGCGAAGAGCGAGAGGGAGTTTTCTTGGCCACCACACACGCCATCGAAGGCCAATCGTCGGCATAGGGACGCCGGTCGTTACCGAGCGAGAGAAAGGTTGGGTCTGGCACATGGCCGGTGAGGTTGTAGTAGTACCCAGCGTGATGATCGTTGGTACTGACCGAAGCACCCACGGAGCGAACGATTGCTAGCTGGTGGGCTTGCTGAGCCAACTTTGGTAAATGTTCGCAGAGTCGAATGTCCGGGGCTGAGGTGGGGATCGATTCAAAGGGGCCACGGTATTCCAAAGGAGCATCGGGCTTCATGTCCCAAGTATCGATATGACTTGAGCCACCGCACAGGAAGAACAAGATAACGGATTTGGCCTGACCGCTTTGGGGGTTCGCTGTCGTTACGGCAGCGTCTGCAAGCCTTGGGATTCCCCAAGGTAATCCGGCAACAAGACCGCCGGAGGCGACTAGGAAACTTCGTCGATCGAATGGTTGAAATCGGTACATGGCCGGCAAGGGCAGGGGAGGGGATTGAGGAGTCGCTCAAGTATACACCAATTCTCTCAACAGGGCTCTTCAGGAGTTATTGTGGCTGAGAATTTGTGCCCCGGGTCCTATTCGTACTCGTCGTATTCGTGCTCAATGAAATGGTACTCGTACTCGAAGGGACGGATTTAAGACTTAAGGAGCACCGGTTTGACCTAATGCTCGGAGCAGATCCTGATCTCCCATCAAACTGGAATTCGGTGGACAGATCCGCAATAAAACCACTCCGTCTACCCCGGGTAATGGCATCGAGCGAAACAAGGACTTGCCATCAAAACCCCTGGGAACCACACCCCGGATCGACTCTCGCATATCCTCTAAACTCACCCCTCGATCCGTCCGGACGGCAACCAACCTAACCATTGCGCGACGCTGTGCCTCGGTCGTCAACATCCATGTCTTACTGTCCAAGGGTACCAACTC
>Ga0315904_10002775_pt1 | contig 26641 bp, 21 predicted proteins | sample LakEriMetagenome_6_FD_203529 | JGI IMG/M metagenome (GOLD analysis project Ga0315904, IMG submission 203529) | Freshwater fungal communities from buoy surface, Lake Erie, Ohio, United States - Buoy 12 MA120 | ecosystem: Environmental > Aquatic > Freshwater > Lake | place: USA: Lake Erie, Ohio...
AATCCGCCTTCGCCTATTCAAGATAGCAGCCCGTGTGCAAACAACATGCCGACGGGTTGTCTTCCACTTAGCGAGTTCCTGTCCCTATGCGGCGTTATTCGCGGCCGCATGTGCTCGCTTGTCTCTCAGCGGCTAGCGATTCCAATTACCGCCGCGCATTACGTCACTCAGCGACACTTTCGAGTCCTTGGGGTTAGGGGGATTCTGCGCTGATGATGCAAAAATCACAAAGGTAGGGTCCCAAACTCGTACGATCGCCAAAAAACTCAATCAACAACAAGCGTATGAAATATGCGGGCTAGCCGAATTCTGCACGTCGAACGAACTCGGCTAGCGCCTCAGGCTTATTTTTTCGGCTGTGTCTAATCAAGCCCTATGTCGCTTTCCCGACGGATCGCATTGGCAAGACTGCCTTAACTGTTGAGCCAGCACGTCCAGCCAAACCGCCGCATGCAATTCGGCCCCCAAAGCCGATGGACAGTGCACGAATCACTGCGTCCCTGCTCAATGAGATTCCTCAAAATATGAAAATTTTCGGCACACTGCCGCCCATCATGCCGAGGTGGTAGTAGGAGGGAGTGCGTGCCGCCGTGCCCCCTAAAACTTGGTGAGAATTCTTCAAAGCCTGTTGCCCCCAGGGGATCTCGACGCTATAGTTAAGGAGTCCTAAGCAAACGAGTTCGAGATCATAACATGAATCCACTGGAAGAATCCGATCTGCCGCTTGAAAGAAAACTTGCTGATGCGTTGGCAAGAATTTCTGTGGCCATGCGAGCGGACTATTGGGATTGGTTTGGAAAAGAGGGACTCAGTCCAACGCAGGGTCAAATTCTGTTGCTGCTCAAGAGTCGGCAGGCACCAATGCGGTTGTCCGAGGTGGCAAACGAGCTGGCGGTGACCGCAGCAACAGTCAGCGATTCCGTCGCAACGCTAGCTGAAAAAGAACTGATTCAGAAAGAGAAGGCTACCGACGACGGACGAGCCTTGGCATTGAAGCTTGCCTTGAAAGGCAAGAAATTGCTGAACTTATATGATAAGGAACTAACGGTGATTCAGTTAGTTGTTGCGCGACTGCCACAGTCAGAGCAGATTGCCCTCTATAGGTCGTTGCTTCGCATTATCCGAGAACTCCAGGTTGCCGGCACGATTCCGATTGCCCGGATGTGCGTGACCTGTCGCTATTTTCGTCCGAATGTCCATGAGAATTCCGACCAGCCCCATCATTGCGCATTGGTCAATGCTCCCCTCGGAGACCGTACTTTGCGCAACGACTGCCCCGAACACAACGCTGCCGATGAGCATCTAGCAGAACAGAATTGGCGTTCGTTCACGAACAGCTAAAAATTTTTCGCCATGAAAATACTTAGGAGTCCGAACCAGAAAACAGCCTTCCTGCCGCTGGCCATGGCAAGAAGTTTACTTGAGGCCGTTACAAGCACTTTCCTTTTGGAGATTGAAAATGTCGAAAGCAGTTTTTTATCACGCCGGCTGCCCGGTTTGTGTCGAAGCCGAACAGCAAATTGCCGCATCGATCGACCCAGTCAAGTACAAAGTCGAAGTTGTTCATTTGGGGAAACAAGCCAGTCGCTTGGCCGAAGCCGAATTAGCAGGCGTTAAGTCGGTGCCTGCCCTTGTGCTGGATGGCCATGTGTTTCATATCAACCATGGCGCTGACCTCTCCGCGTTGAAAGCCTAATCGAATGCCGTCGGCGTCAGAGAGCATTCGTGAATGTCTCAGTCTCGGCTGACACGTGAAATCGCCGTCACCCGCCTGACTCTGCCGAGAATAAAACAGAGATCTCCATCACCTTTGACCTCACGCTTACCCTTATTCACACGAAAAAATTTCAGGAGTAAAAATGTACAAGACCGTTTCAATGTTTGCTCTCGCGTTTGCAATTGGCAGTTGCGAGGTTGTTATTGGACAAGAAAAAAACATTCCCGGCTACCTCGGTGGGCAAGTTCTCCCCAAGTCGCCCATCAGCTTGGAAGTCTTAGCCGAGATCAAAAAGAGCCTGCTGTTCACCGCAGACGACGAAAAATATCTTCGTATGTCACAGGTAGTTCTCAAGCCTCAAGTCGATGATATACTTGATGTCTGGTACGGCTTCGTCGCGTCGCAGCCACATTTGGTTTACTACTTTTCGAATAGCGAAACGAAGAAGCCCGACGGTGAATATCTAGCGAGTGTTAGAAAACGATTCGGTCAGTGGATCCTTGACACTGCCAAGGCTGAATACGACCAAGATTGGTTGAACTATCAATATCAGATCGCCGTTCGTCACCATCGGACTGGTAAGAATAAGACGGATCATGTTGCATCCGTTCCGATCATTCACTTTCGCCATCTGGTCGCATTGCAATACCCTGTCACTGCGACACTCAAGCCATTCCTCGCCAAGGGCGGTCACTCGAGCGAAGATGTTGAGAAGATGCATCAAGCGTGGATCAAGTCAGTCCAATTGCAAGTGATCCTATGGAGTTATCCCTACGTCAACCAAGGGGATTTCTAACCGTATCGAGTTTGTGTACATAGGACGGGACTTTTGTCCCGTCCTGTTATTCCACCCTGTCACTAGCTTACTGGATATGGACTAAAGACTGATTTTTTGCAATGGGGCTGGCCGCCATCGCAACAGAACCAGCCTTTCGTCCATATCAACTAAGCTAAACACCAACGCACAATCCGCAACTCACGCTGGGCCAAAACATCTCGAGGTTCGAGAGCAGTCGGTTCGGAACTAAAACTCGGGCTGCGACCCTGGAATCGTCGCAAACTTTTGGAAATCCAGGGTTTTATTTGTTACGGAATGGTCCTGATGTTTGATTCTTAATAAATCATCTTGATTTCTATTTCAGTTGACTTAGAGAACTTGAAGGATGCGTCTTGAAACTTTGGTGGGCCAAACATTGAATGCGGCACATTCCCTGAAGTTGCATAACCTTCCTTCGGAATACCGACCAGATTATAGTCCATTTCTCCGTTTGCGTTCTCGTCGTGCATTACAGAAACAGCATAAACTCGATTGAGTTGAAGTTTCTCAAACCGAATTGAGCATGATTCTTTGGTTGCTCGAATGCTTACCATTGCAATCTTCTTTTTCGAGTCCGATGGGAAGCCTTTGGGTTGGTCCCATAAGAAAGCTACAAGGTTTCCTTTCTCGCTCTTGGTTCCCGAAATGTCAATTGACAACACGCCTTCCTCTGGAGCATCCGCTCTTGCCATTTTTGCTATCGGACACAGGCAGATAGCAATGATAACCCACTGAACTAAACTCTTCATGACTCATCCTTTCAAAAACACTCCTTGCTCTGCCCAATAGCGTGCTCGACCAATTCTCGCGTTTCGCTTGGGCTTTCTGTGGGCGAGAGATACCCGCCCGGAATGACTGTCGCTGACATTGGGATCGGCTAATAGCCGTTTGCAAGGCGATCATCGCCCCCCAGGATTGACCTGTTAGAATTGCCTCCGAGACATGCACTTTATCCATGACTTCGGTCCATAAAGATGCCGTGCATAAAAATGACTGTTTGCGAACCATCACCATCTCTCTGGATTTCAATTTGCCCCGTTGATGTCGGCATTGCTTCAACATTGCGTGTCATTGAACTTCTCCTTGACTTGCGAAAAAAGTTCATTGAATTCACAGCCGCAGGTCTGGATGGTTGGCGATGAACTCGCGAAAGCTCATTAATGCTGGAAATCGCTTTCGGACTTCGGCCGCGTCGAAGCAGAATCCATGTTCGTTTTGCCACCTCAATTGCTCAGCGAATTCCTTTGCTAGTAATCTTAAAAGGAAGGCGGGTAGCGAATACCACTTCGAATTTCTCCCGGTCACATCGTGATATATGTGCTTCATTTGTTCTACCGTTAAGCAATCGCCCGCAATATCAACTCGCTTCCCCAAAAACTCTCCCGGATTCAGGAACAACTCTGCGGCCACTGGACCGATGTCATGGTAAGACATCAAATGCAAGCGTGTAGTCTTCTTCAACGATCCGGCCAACGATGGAATAGTCATTGTGCCGCCCATTTTCGGATCGAGCATATTCTCCATGAAGTAAACGGTGCCCAATAAAGTATGTGGCACCTCCGACTCAGCGAGGATCTCTTCCACGCGACGTTTTGAGACAAAATGTGGTACATCCGAAACATCCTCGGCGATTGCCATCGTCGACTGCACCAAATGCGAGATTCCTGCTTCTGCGGCAGCAGCGATCATGTGACGTCCTTGCAGGACTTCGCCTTCCATACCAACGCCTTTTTCCCAGTAGTTTTGTACTGAAAATACACCATCACAGCCTTCTACTGCCGCGTCGAGTGATCGCCTATCCGAAAGATTACCCCCGACAATTTCGCAACCAATCGCTCTTAGTTGCTTTGCGGCAGGGGAATCTGTTTGGCGGGTCAATGCGACAACTGAAACACCGATGCTACGAAGCGATCGGGCTACGCTACCACCTTGCCGTCCCGTTGCCCCGGTTACCAGAATTTTCCTGCACCTTGCCATGATCCCCCCAAAGGACGAGAATGTTGCTGCTGTCTACATTGGAAGAATACACACTCAAGTTGACGGTGTCAACATGTCTTCCCGCCGCGATAAAGAAAAACAAGGACATGGAAGAACAATGACATGTATTGCGTTTTGGTCGTTGAAGAATTGCACGCATTGCGTCGGTAGCTTGTGAAGGAGCGACTCAGAGATAAATGGACATCATCCAGTCCCAATTCAAGACCTTTGAGGTCGTTTGGGGCTGACGACGGACGGTTTTTCGTCGTGACGGCGCGCACCGTCTTTCCAGTTAGGTGATGCCGTAAATTTGAGGAAGGTGGTTGGCGTGTCCTTGGATGGCTAAGCGGTGCTTGCAAGCTGCCGCAGGCCCAACCTCTGAGCCACCTGCCGGAGCACCGCTCGCGACGTGGACATGAAACTGCCGTAGAGGCGATTGCGGGTCAGCATGCCCGTGACCCGTTCCATCCAACGCTGAGCGTCCATCTGCAAGCGATCGAAGATCGATTCCACCTCCTGCGAGATGAACGCCTTCCCGTCGCGCACGGTTCGGCTCATGCAATCGACCAGCATCAAGTATTGGCCAAGGGTAAATCCTTCCTTGATCCCTTTGCGGATCGAACCACGAGTCCGTTGGTCCTCGATCGGGATCAGCCAGTGCGATTGCTCGATCCCTTCGCTGACGCGCTGGGCTGCGATGAGAAACGCGCGGCGAACACAACGGGAGATGCAGTGATACCAGCGGGTGACTTCTGGATTGACGATCTTAGAACGGGTTTGGGTCATGCGAAAAACCTCCTTCGGGCGAAAGCGGTCTGGATGACTCGCACCAACATAAACCTGCCCGATTTCATAGGCAAGTATTGAGGAGCTACAGCCTCAGCATTGCACGCAGACAACCTCCCTCGCAACCGGTTTTGCTAGCGTTCTGTGGTCGAGGATGGGATACAATGCATGTCCTGGTTTCCTGCTGCTGGTTTCCTGCTGAGTCGTGTCTGCTTGTCGTGTTGCGACGGGGGCGATTTTTTGGTGTGTCGAGGTTGTTTTCGTCCGTCCGAGAAGTTACGCTTTGCCATCCTTGGCTCTCCGGGATGAGGTGGTCTTAGTAAACTCCTTTTTCCTTGAGAGCCATTTTTGTTGCCAGATCAATTCGTGTGCTAGCTAAAACTTTCGCCTAAAGTGCAGTTGCTTGAAGGGAAATGAAATGAACCCAGCACTGACCGTTGTCGGAGATCAACTCTGGAAAAGAATCGGGGAATCGATGGATCGGGTTGAATTACGCCTTCGAAAAGCCGTCGCTATCCTCGAGTCAACCTCGATTCCGTTCGCGATCGTTGGTGGGAATGCCGTCCGGGTTTGGGTCGCACAAGTCGATCCCGGAGCGGTGCGTGCCACGAATGACGTCGATATTTTGATTCGTCCCGAGGATCTCGAGCAAGTCAAACAGGTTATGGCAGCCAACGGATACCATTATCGCAAAGCTGATGGTTTGGACATGTTTATCGAAGGAAAAGACGATTCCGTGCGGTCCGCAATTCATATCTTGCTTGCGAATCGAATGGTCAAGCCGGGCGACTTCGAGCCAAATCCAGACGTCGAGCCGATTGAATATGGGGATGGCATTCGGATCTTGCCACTGGAGCGGCTTGTTCGCATGAAATTGAATTCCTTTCAACTGAAAGACCGGGTTCACCTACTCGACATGGTTGAGGTTGGACTCGTTGACGCCAGCTGGGTCGCGAGATTCCCTCAACCGCTCGGCGATCGACTGACGTCACTGATCGAAAACCCAGATCAATAGGCTCGTCTGCGATCGGTGCGACGTCTATGTCGTACGAGCCAATGCAATGGCAAATGTCCTTCAATCCGCGCAACCGGAAAATTGCTCACTTCTTCAGACGGGCAGTCCGAGTAAATCCTGCGAATTTGCTGGTTGGACGAACTCTTCCAGAATGCAATGCTACCCTCCGGTGAATTGACGTTGCAATTCCAACGATCAATGCACGCCATGGAGAATTGCCAGCGATGAATAGTCTGAAGTGGACGATACTAGTCCCCCTGGGGTTGGTGGCGGGAGTCGTACTGACCTTTCCGATGTTGGTTGTCATCGGCCTGTACTGTCTGATCATTCCAGGACTGATCCTTTCCGAAATTCCGACGGTTTTTGTTTACCTCCTGGCAACCGTTCTTATTCGCAACAAACTTCCTCTGCGGTCCGAGTTGCCTGCGTACTTGGTCGCCTTCTCGCTCACGATCACACTGAGCGCTTTGATCATGTCCGTCTATCGAATCCCGGAGAAATGGCGGTTTGATCGGGCCTCGCTTCCTGACATTAAGCCCACGCAAAAGGTAGAACTCGCAGGCGACATTTTTCTAAACTGGCCGGATACGATCGTGGGACAAGAGAGCGAGGTCGTTTGCGATTTTCTTTGCACCGCTCTCCTGGATCTACCAGGAGTCACGAGCGTCACTCGGAGTTGCAATGCCGGGTCGGCGACCTTTCGCCTTGGCCCGCGAAACTCGGGAACACTCGTTGTACCGCGTGAACCTGAACACTTACTCGTTAAATTCCAGCAATTAGATCCCGAAGAAAAGGATTACCAGCGAAGAGCTCAGCAGAAAATACAGCAAGAGATCGATGTTTGTAGCCTGAAATGGGAATGGCCTTTGCGAATCGCAAGCGGTGAAGAAGTGAGGCGAGACCAGCCTTTAGCCGTCGAGGCTGCGGAGTGGACGATTGAGTTCGTGAAGAAACGTGGGATTGGAGAGCCATCCATTGATCGTCTGGAAATTCGCGACAAAGCCGGAAAGGTGGTGGTCCGAAAATCGCTGGTCCAGCATGTGGTACCCGCCTCCTTGTTCCGCTTGCAATTTGGGGCGGATCCATCGAAGGCAGACCGGCCTCACCCACGGTTTGCCATTGGAACGACCAAGATTTCGAATCGAATGACTAATTTCTATGATGCCACACTGGATTTATTGCGGCTGACAAATATCGTTCGTCCGACGGTTCGGCAGGATCTTGAAGATCGCGTCGAAAAGATCGTGAGAGGCGTGCTGGATAATCCCAAGGCGAATGAGACCCAACTGCTGGTTGTACCGACGTTGCTCAGCCAATTACCCAATGTCGACAAGGGCGAGCACCTCGATATTTTCGCCCGCATCTTGCTCGATGTACGCATCGCCGACCCGTGGCAATTGTTCGATCCGTTACTTTCGAGCGAACTCGACCTGACACCCTTGCGGGCAGGTTTGTCGAAGCGGTACTTTAGCGCCGCAAGTGAAGATTCCAAGTCGTGGTACGTCAACAAACTGGCGAGCTTGCCGGAGGGCACGTTCAACGAACCAAGCGACGAAGAACGTGCGATTTTCAGGCAGGCCCTTTTTGCTCGCTATGCATCGCCTTTCTTGGGACGAATAGCTGATCAAGGACCATCCGTCCTCCCCGAACTTTTGTTGATGCTAGAAAACTCCCGAAAGCTATTACCAGAGGAACGCTGGGAATTGTCGAAAGAACTTCGCAACGCGTTCAAGCGATTGGGATCGGACGCGGCGCCGGCCTCGCCAAAAATTCTCGCCATGTTCCAAAAGAGTCCTGATGACTTTCTCGATACGCGGGACAATACGATCGCATGGCTTATCACGCTGCGGCTCATGGGGGTTGAGGAAAAGGATTTGCGGCGAGTGTTGCAACGAATGTCACCCGAAGATAAGGGTCGAATTTTGGAAGCCGTCATGGGCGATTGAGAGCCATCGAAAGAATCTACTGTGGGACGACCCCTTTTTGAACGCAATACGACCTTCCCGTGAATCGACGTCGTAATTCCGGAAATAGAGTGCACACCATGGAGCCTAATGAAAGATGAACATTCTGAAATGGATCTTTTTGGTCTGCTTAGGGTTGGCTGCAGGCCTCGTATTGGCCTTTCCGCAACTAGTCGTTGTCGGTTTGATTTTTCTGATCATCCCAGGATTGATCCTCTATGCGATTCCGAACATTTTTGTTTATCTACTGGCAACCTTTAGCATTCGCGCCATCCTTCCTCTGAGATCCGAAGTGGGAGCGCATTTGGTTGCTTTCTCGCTGACACTTGGACTGAGCGCGGCGATAATGCACGGATATCGAGTCCGTGAAATACAGCGGTTTGAACAGGCGGCGATTCCGGAGATAGAGCCTCCCCAAAAATTGACGCTCGCGGGAGACATTTTCCTGCATTGGCCGGATGAAGATTATCGTCCCAACGGCCAAGTTGATTGCGATTTCCTGTGCACCGCCCTACTCGATACTCCAGGAGTCACGAGCGTCACTCGGACTTGCCAGGCCGGGTCAGCCACCTTTCGCCTTGGCCCTGGAAATCCGGGGACACCTGTCATGCCTGTTGAACCTGAAAAGATCTTGCAATTCCAAGCTTTGGATCGCAGGCAGGGGATTGGGCAGGATCGGCATGATCTCGACGAACGTAGCCTGCGCGCGGCTTGGGCATTGCGCTTTGCCAGTGGCGAAGAGTTGAAACGTGACCAGCCTTTACGAGCAGAGGACGCTGAGTGGACGATCGAATTCGTGATGCAGCGTAAGAAAGGACTTCCCACGATCGAACGACTGGAGATTCGAGACAAGGACGGGACGGTGATGGTCCGCAAATTGCTCGTCCAACATGATGTGCCGGCCCCACTGTTCTTCTTTGGATTCGACATCGGAAGTTCGATGGACGGCTTCGCGCATGCAAGATTCATGCTAGGAAGTTTCATGTTTTCGCATGGAACAGGATTTTTTTCGTTGGAAAAAGAAAATCAATTGCTTCGGCTTACGAATATTGCTTTCCCTTCGCTTCCGAAGGATCATTTCGCTCGCGTCGAAAAGATGGTGGATGGAGTATTGGACAATCCCAACGCTACGGAATCTCAGTTGATGGTCGTACCAACCTGGATTAGTTCCTTACCCCGAAATGCAAAAGGCGATCGCAATGACTTGTTCGCCCGCATCCTACTTGATGAACGTATTGCCGATCCTGGGCAACTGCTCCGCAGGGTGATCCCGGACAATACCGACCTCACGCCACTGCGCGAAGGTTTGGCAAAACGTTACTTGAACGCCGCGGAAACCGACGCCAAATCGTGGTACATCGAGAAGCTGGTGAGTTTGCCAGACGGCACCTTCGAGTGGCCGAGCGATGACGAACGAGCGATTCTCAATGAGGCAGTAATGCTGCATGGAATTGCATCGCTCTTCGTAGAACGCATGGCCGATCGGGGACCACAAGTCATCCCCGAACTTTTGTCCTTAATGGAAGCCACCTGGGATGAACCATCGGGAGGACGCAGGAATTTGTGGGAAGGAATTCGAAACGCATTCAAGCGACTGGGGAGGGAAGGGGCACCGGCATTGCCAAAAATCCTAGCCATGATCGAAAGCAATCCTGGTCATTTTTTTAATGAGCACGAGGATAAGATCGAATGGCTTGTGACGCTGCGCCTCCTCGGTGTCGAAGAAGCGGAAGTGCAACGAATCCTGGGCCGACAATCGACAGAACACGTCGATGGAATCATGGAGATTGTCAATAAGGAGTTTCAAAAGCATCTCTAAAAGCGAGCCACGTTCGAATAGCCGATACGGATCGAGCGAGCTCGCAATACATTTCATCGTCAACCGAAAATAACGCATATATCGTTCGAGCATACTACCTTCCCGTAACCTCGTTTTCATTTCAACGAGCCAACGCACGCTTTGGAGCTCAGCAAATGTTAAATAGTCTGAAATGGATATTCACAGTTTCCCTAGGATTGGTGGCGGGCCTTGTACTAGCTTTCCCGTTACTAGTCGTCGCCGGTTTTATTCTTCTGATCATCCCGGGGCTGATCCTGTGCGCAATTCCGACGGTTTTTGTTTATCTGCTTCCGACCTTTCTTATTCGTGCCATCCTTCCTCTGCGGTCGGAAGTGGTCGCGCATTTGGTCGCATTCTCGCTGACACTTGGACTCAGCGCTGCGATCATGCATGGATTTCGAGTCAGGGAACTGCAACGGTATGAGCAAGCGGCGATACCTGAGATCGAGCCTCCCAAACCGTTGACGCTCGCGGGCGACATCTTCCTTCAATGGCCGCAGCGAGATTTCGGTACCGAGAACGAGGTCAATTGCGATTTCCTCTGTACCACCCTCCTCGACATACCAGGAGTCACGAGCGTGACGCGGACCTGCAAAGCTGGCTCGGCCACCTTTCGTCTCGGCGCTGGACATCCGGGGACGCTGGTCCTACCGGATAACGCCGAGCAAATACTGCTCGCATTCCAGCGTTTGGATGACAGGCTGGGAGTGCAGGGCAACAAGCGGCATCATTTCGACGATTTCAGCCTCCGGGCCGCGTGGGCCATGCGGCTTGCCGGCGGCGAGGAATTGAGACGCGACAAGCCGTTAGGGCCGGAGCACGCGGAATGGACGATTGAGTTCGTGGAGCAGCAAAAGGATGGACTTCCCAAGTTCGAACGCATGGAGATTCGGGACAAGGACGGAACAGTGCTAGTCCGCAAATCGCGGGTCCACCACGATGTGCCCGCTCCGATGTTCTATTTTGGATTCGAGCTCGGAAGTTTGCATAACTGCTTTGCGAATTCCAAGTTCACCGTGGGAAGTTCTAGAATTTCGAATCAACCGCAATTCTACTCGCTGGAAAAAGAGGTCGAATTGCTGCGGTTCGCGAATATCGAGCGACCAGCGATTCCCCAGGATGTGGGAAAGCAGCTCGAAAAAGCGATGCTCCAAGTGCTGGAGGACCCGAACGCCACAGAGTCCAAATTGCTGCTTGTGCCGATGTGGCTCAGTCAATTACCCCGTACCGGAAAAGGCGAGCACATCGAGGTTTTCGGTCGCATCTTGCTGGATAACCGCATCAACGACCCTTGGAAGTTGCTCGACCGCGTAATCTCGAACGAAGCCGACCTAACACCGATGCGCGACGGCTTGGCGAAACGTTACCTCCGCGCCGAGGGCTCGGAAGCGGAACTGTGGTACGTCAAGCAGCTGATCAATTTGCCAGATGGTACGTTTCAAGAACCCAGCGACGATGAACAAGCGATCTTCAGGAAAGCGCTTTCGAACTTTCGCACCTGCCGCTTCGTCGAGCGAATCGCCGATCGAGGACCATCCGCTATCCCTGAACTTTTGTCATTGCTGGAAGCCTCTCAAGAGCAACCATCTGGGGTGCGCTCGAATTTGTGGGAAGGAATTCGAAACGCATTCAAGCGACTGGGGCCAAAGGCCGCACAAGCTGCTCCGAAAATCCTTTCCATGATGCGCGAGCCAGCAAATCAATTTCTCAATTCCCGGTACGATGAGCTTGAATGGCTGTTGACACTCAGGCTGATGGGGGTAACGGAACAAGACTTGCGACGAGAGTTGCGTGGTAAGCCTAAGGAGATCGCCGAAACAATGGGCTTCGTCGAGAAAGAGGTTCAAAAGTACCGTCAGAAGGAAAACGGACACAAATAAGCCAAGAAGGATTTGCGTCAGCGCGACCACCCCGCCCGCCAAGCATGGCTTGTCCCCGCGGGCTGGGAAAAGCTCAGGAAGGGTCAAGCCCTGCGCGGCCAAGCAACAGGAAAAGGACTGCCATCCGTATCGCGATCCCGTTGGTGACCTGATCGAGAATCACCGATTGCGGTCCGTCGGCGACCTCCGGCGTCAGCTCAACACCGCGATTGATCGGGCCCGGTGCCATGATCATGATCTCCGGCTTGCTGCGGCGCAGTCGCTCCTGATTCATCGCATACAGAAGCGTGTACTCGTGCACTGAGGGAAACGGGCGGATGGCTTGCCGCTCGAACTGGATCCGCAACAAGTTGAGCACATCACATCGAGGCAGGATCTTGTCGAGATCGTAGGCAACCTCGACCCCAAGTTTCTCCCAATTCTTGGAGACGAGCGTCGCCGGCCCGCAGACGATCACGTGCGCACCGAGCTTCAGCAATCCCCAGATATTGGAACGCGCCGTGCGCGAGTGGGCGATGTCCCCGACCAATGCTACGGTCAATCCCCGCAGCGATCCCCGTCGCCTGCGAATGGTCAAGATATCGAGCAATCCCTGCGTGGGATGTTCATGCGGCCCGTCGCCGGCATTGATCACGCTGCAGGCGAGACTTCGGGCCAGCAGATGCGGCGTTCCCGGAGAGCTGTGCCGCACCACCACCGCGTCGACCAACATGGCCTCGATCGTCTTCGCGGTGTCGATGAGGGTCTCTCCCTTGGCGACGCTCGAACCCGAGGAGGAGAACTCGACCGTGTCAGCTCCCAGTCGCTTGGCTGCAAGAGAAAAGCTGTTGCGCGTTCGGGTACTGTTTTCAAAGAACAAATTCGCGACGGTGCGGCCTTTGAGCAAATCGAGCTTGCGCCGTCCCTCGAGCGTCGCTGCCTGCAGGGTGTCGGCGTAATCGAGAATGGTCTCAATCTCCTCGCTCGAGAGATGCTCCAAGCCCAGCAGATGGCGATGCTGCCATGTAACGGGAAATCGGATCTCTTCCTTCGCTTGTTCACTGGTGAGCATGCCGCATCAACCCTTTGGATGAAAGTTCAAAACCCTCGTTTTACGCGATCAAGCCGTGGGTGGTTCCACCATCGCGCGGACGCGATCCTCCTGGACCGGATGGATGACGCCACGTTCTGTGACGATGGCCGTGATCAAATCGGCCGGCGTTACATCAAACGCGGGATTGTAAACCATGCAGCCCTCGGGCGCAGTCCGGCGTCCAAGCCCTTGCGTGATCTCCTCGCTCTTTCGCTGCTCGATTGGGATCTGGTCGCCGCTGGCGATCGACAGATCGAACGTACTGGTCGGGGCCGCGACATAGAACGGAATGCCGTGATGCCGCGCGGCGACGGCCACCCCGTACGTCCCGATCTTGTTGGCGGTATCCCCCCGGGCTGTGATCCGATCCGCGCCGACAATCACGGCCTGGACTTTTCCCTCGCGCATGACCTGGGCTGCCATCGAATCGCAAATGAGTGTGCATGGGACACTGTACTGTTGCAACTCCCACATCGTCAACCTGGCTCCTTGCAGAAGCGGCCGTGTCTCGTCGGCATACACATGGATCCGTTTGCCAGCCGCATGCGCGGTCAGGATTGTTGCGAGCGCTGTCCCGTACTCGGCGGTCGCTAATCCTCCGGTGTTGCAATGGGTCAAGATCCCGAAGCCGTCGTCGAACAGTCGTGCGCCATACTCTCCGATGGCATGGCACATGCTCCGGTCCTCGTCGTGGATCAACCGGGCTTCGCGGAGGAGCAGGTTGCCCAACTCCACCGCCGACGCGACCGCCGGATTCCCCTGCACAACCCGTCGCATCCGCGCCAGAGCCCAAAACAAATTCACCGCGGTCGGCCGACTGGTAGCGAGATAATCGCAGGCCCCGAGCGCAACGCGCACAGCGTCGACCGTCCCGAGCCGATTGCGAATCGAATCCTGCAACGCGACAATCACGCCGTACGCCGCCGCGATCCCGATCGCAGGGGCTCCGCGAACGCGCAGCGCAACGATCGCTTCATGAACGTCCTCCACCGTCGCGAGCGAACGCATCACCACCTTGAGCGGCAACTCGGTCTGGTCGAGAATTTGCATCCCTCCGAGCGAATCCCCCGTCCACGTGATCGAAGCATACGGCAGAGCCTGATTCATCGCAGCAGACCTCGATGGTTACGATTCAAAAGCGATTCCGTTTTTTGAATGATGGGGTTACGGGGCGAGCCAGTTGGGGAGAACGCCGCGGCCGGGAAGTTCGATCCACTGCACTTTTTCGATTCCGGGGCATGCCATCAAAGCGTCGAGGGCTTGCTGCGGAGGACGCGAGTCGAGATTCAGGACGCCGATGGCGCGTCCGCCCGGATGTTGGGACGCGCGACCGACCGACATTTGGGCGATATTGACTTGATGTTCGCCAAAGATCGTGCCAACCCGACCGATGATCCCGGGAACATCGAGATGCGTGAACAGCAGCATATGGCCGTCGAGGTAAGCCTCCAATCGGTAATCATCGATCGAGATCAATCGGGGCATGTTGTGGCCGAACATGGTGACCCCCGCTTTGACGCGTTGGCCGCTTCCATCCATCTCGGCGGTGATCGACGAGCTGAACGCGCCGGGCTCGCGGCTCCGATGCTCGACCAGTTCGACCCCGCGCTCACGGAGCAGCATGGTTGCATTGATGATGTTGACCTCGTCGGCCATGGCTCTCTCCAGAAGCCCGGCGCAGAACGCAGCGGTCATCAGGTTGGTGTCTTTGTCGGCAACTTCGCCTCGATACTGGATCTGGCACGAGCTGACGCTGCCGGTGTGCCATTGGGTCAGGAGGAGCCCCAGTCGGTAGGTGGCGTCGAGCGTTCCTCGGAGGGCATCGAGCGTCTTGGGATCGAGCGAGGCGACGTTGACCGCGTGGCGGATCTCCCCCGACTTGAAGAAATTCATGAGGAGTTGGATCCCTTCGATGGCCACTTGCGTTTGGGCCTCCTCGGTACTGGCTCCAAGGTGCGGGGTACACACGACTCCAGGCATGCCGAACAGCGGGCTTTGGGTGCAGGGTTCCTCTTCGAACACATCGAGCGCGACGCCCGCGATGATCCCTTGGCGAAGCCCTTCGGCCAAGGCGGCTTCGTCGTAGATGCCGCCGCGGGCGCAGTTCACGAGTCGGACGCCTCGTTTGAGGCTGCCCAATTGCTTCATGCCAACCAAGTGTTTGGTTTCATCGGTAAGGGGGGTGTGGACCGTGAGATAATCGACCCGCGGCAGCATATCTGCGACCGCATGGGCCTTTTCGATGTGCATCTTGTTGGCTTGTTCATCGGACAAGAACGGATCGAAGGCGATGACTCGCATGCCAAAGGCTTGGCCGCGTGCGGCGACCTCGCGGCCGATGCGTCCCATGCCGACGACGCCGAGAACCTTGTCCGCCAACTGAGTCCCCATGAACGATTTGCGGTCCCACTTGCCGCTGCAAAGACTTTGGTAAGCCGGAGCGACGCAGCGCGACAAGGCCAGCAACAGGGCGAACGTATGTTCTGCCGTGCTGAGGGTGTTGCCGGCGGGGGTGTTCATCACGACGATCCCGAGACGCGTGGCCGCGTGCTTGTCGATGTTGTCGGTTCCCACCCCGGCGCGAACGATCGCCTTCAATCGTCGGTTCCCTTCAAGCGATTCGGCCGTGATCTTGACGCCGCTTCGCACGATGGCCCCATCGAACTGGGCGAGCGACGCTTTGAGTTCCTCTCCTTTGAGCCCGTGCCGTTCTTCGAAGGAGAACTCGGGATCGCTCGCGAGCATAGCGATCCCTTCGGGTGCGATCGGGTCGAGGATCAAGATGCGGTAGGTCATGGGTCCGTTATCTATCGGAGTTGGTGATGTAGCGGGAGCGTGTATGTGTCGAGGTTGGTTGCTTATCGAATTGTTTAAGATGTCGGGTGAGCGTCTGCGAATTCATCCATCCAGGCCGCCAAGGCTCGCGTTCCTTCCAGAGGCATGGCGTTGTAAATGCTCGCGCGAATCCCGCCGACGCTGCGATGCCCTTTCAAGGAATCGAGCCCGCGTTGCTGGGCTCCGGCCAGAAATTCCGACTCGAGGGCTTCGCTGGGCAAGGTGAACGTTGCGTTCATCAACGATCGATCGGAGGGGCGGGCGTGTCCGCGAAACATCTGGGGATGACGATCCATGGCTTCGTAGACAATGGCAGCCTTTTGTTGGTTGATCCGATGCATAGCGTCCATGCCGCCGATGGTTGTCTCAAGCCATTCCATGACCAAGCCCAAGACGTAGACCGCGAACGTGGGAGGCGTGTTCCACATCGAATCTTCGTCGGCGTGGTGTTTGTAGTTCAGGTATCCGGGGAGTGCGTCGCTCGATCGCTCCAATAAATCGCGGCGAATGATTACCACCGTGACTCCCGCGGGCCCTGCGTTCTTTTGCGCACATGCGTAGATCAGTCCATACTTCGAGACATCCAACGGTCGGTACAAAAAGTCCGATGAGCAGTCGCAGACGACGGGGCATGCAACATTCGGGTCGGTCTGAAATTGGATCCCTTGGATGGTTTCATTGCTGGTGTAATGCAGGTACGACGCGTTGGCGGGTACCGTCAGTTCATCCCAACGAGGCAATTGCGAATAGCGATGCGACGATCCATCGTACAGCAGATGGACCGGTCCTTCTTTTTTGGCTTCTCCGATCGCGTACTTGCCCCAGGAGCCGGTGACGATGTACTCCGCCGGCTCGGCCCTCCCTCGGAGCAAATTCATGGGGATCATCGAAAACTGCAGCCTGGCTCCTCCTTGCAAGAAGAGCACCTCGTGCGTAGGAGGGATGTTCAGCAATCGAATGAGCCGATCCCGCGCCGCATGTTGAATGTCGATGAACGGCTTGCTGCGATGCGAGATCTCCATCACGGAAGCACCGCATCCCGGCAAGCAGAGGATCTCGTCCCGGATTCGTTCGAGGACCGGTACAGGCATCACGGCCGGCCCTGCCGAAAAATTGAAAAGCCGTTTATCCTTGGATTCCATGGCGGTTCCTTGTGCGTTATCGAATGAGAAACGATTCTACGCCAAAGCCGCAGTCGCGAAAGGGACCGATCACCACAGTGGCTTCCTACATTAGCCGTTTCGATCCGAACGCTGGCGAATCGCCTCTTGCAGCCACTGCAATGCCCCCTCGCGATCCCTTAAATGGTCATCGAGTTGCAGCGATCGAGCTTCGCTGAGCAATTTCGCGAACGCCGGTCCGGGCTTGAGGCCCGATGCCATGAGGTCTTCACCTCGCAGGAGCGGTTGCGGATTGAGCTGATCCTCAGGCAGCCGGCGCCGCTCTCGGCAAAACTGGACGCCGATCAGCTCTTCCGAGGACGCCTTGGCCATCGCTTCGGCGACATCGAGGGCCGGATCCGAATAGCGAGAAATCAGCAGCGGCTGCACTTGAGACCAAGCCCGATGAGCGGCCCCGACCAGGGTCTCGGCATGACGAATCGCGAATCCCAGGGCATCGATATCCTCGTTCGCCATCTTCCATCGCTCCTTGAGCGCGTCGAGCAGATCGTCGACCGCGTCCTGCAGATGATGTTCGAGGTACCACGGCATGACGATCGAGGCAATGCTCGAGGTCCAATCGATGCGGGAGTCGGCGAGTTCCTTCAGAACCCGCAGGTCATGGTGGCGATCGCCGAGGGTAGCCCAGCGGTGATGAAGCTCAGGCAGGAGAGATGCGGTCAATCCGGTCTCGATCAGTTTCTCCCAGGCCCATGCGCGGCTCGGATGTTCGAGGATCTTTTTCAGTTCGACACCGATCCGTTCGCCGCTGACGACCACGATCTCGTGAGCTGCGCGTTCGATAGCTCGCTGCGTATCGGCATCGAGTTCGAAACCGAACCGCCCTGCGAATCGGATCGCGCGGAGCAGTCGCAGTTTGTCTTCGCGAAAACGGTCCGCCGCCACTCCGATCGAGCGCAGTACACGACGGTCGAGGTCGGCTTGGCCGCCGACGAAGTCGATCACCTTTTTGGCGATCGGATCATAGAAGAGCCCGTTGATGGTAAAATCGCGACGGCTGGCATCTTCTTCGGGGGTTGCCAGCGCGACCCAATCGGGGCGTCGACCATCGGAGTACGAGCCGTCGGTCCGGAAGGAGGCGACTTCGACTTGGCAGTACTGGCCTCGGATCCGTTGGTGCACCAGAACCACGCCGAACGCTTCGCCGACCGCTCGAGTGTTGTTGGCACCGAACACGGCGCGGACTTGGTCGGTAGTCGCGCTGGTGGCGACGTCGAAATCGTGGGGGTCAATTCCCAGCAGCGCATCTCGCACGCAGCCGCCGGCAAAATAAGCCGTATAGCCAGCCGATACGAGTCGCTGCACCACTTGCTCGGCAAACTGAAGATCGAGAGACTGGGAGTCGTACAAGGCTTGGTTGGTGAACGGAGGAACCTATGGATAAGGGACAGGAATCAACATCATGACAGAGGACGCTTCGGCACGAAAGGACGCAGGCCGACATGCCGTCGTCGGGATCATCCGCGAGGAAGGACACTTTCTCGTGATCCGACGTTCGCAGTTGGTTCGCGCCCCGGGGCTGATTTGTTTCCCCGGGGGTGGGATCGAAGCGGGAGAGGATTTTCACCAAGCGATCCGACGCGAATTTCTGGAGGAATTGCATCTCCCGGTCAACGTCCACGAGCATATCTGGACGACCGAAACCCGTTGGGGGACGCGATTGGAGTGGCTCGTCTGCTCGCGCGATAACTCCCTCGAGCCTCGAGCCAACCCCGACGAGGTAGCGGAGGTTCTGTGGATGCAGATCGACCAACTTGCTGGTCGCAACGATTTGCTTGGCAGCATGCCCGACTTCATCGCCGCGGTCCGCGAAGGCCGATTCGGCCATTTTGCTTAAAAGGCCACCACGTGGCTTGCCCACGTGGGGCGATGATCCGATCGGGCGCGCCACCCTCGGATCATCATCCGACGGGGATAAACCCCGTCGTGATGGGGATAGCGCGTGGCCATCGCATTCTGGTTGCGATTAGCGTCCGATGGGGGCAAGCCCCATCGTAACGTAGAACCGCCTGACGGCGGACGAATAAACCGTAGGCAAGCCCCTTCGTAACGTGGAACCGCCTTTTGCGATTCTATCGTTGCTGAAAAGGCCCCCACGCGGCTTGTCCGCGTGGAGCCTTGATCGCAACCAGACGCTGCTGCCCTCCACCACGCCGCCACCACGTGGCTTGCCCACGTGGGGCGATGATCCGATCGGGCGCGCCACCCTCGGATCATCATCCGACGGGGATAAACCCCGTCGTGATGGGGATAGTGCATGGCCATCGCATTCTGGTTACGATTAGCGTCCGATGGGGGCAAGCCCCATCGTAACGTGGAACCGCCTGACGGCGGACGAACAAACCGTAGGCAAGCCCCATCGTAACGTAGTACCGCCTGACGGCGGGAAGAAGAGCCATAAAGCCCTCCAAAACGCGAGCCGGCACGCTCGCTTCGAGATGCCTGTTGGAAGGCGCGATGGGCTAGGCTATACTCGAAGGAGTCGGAGAGTGGTCCTCCAGGAAATCGCCCGTCCCACCACCCTGTCCCTCCTTCCCGCCCCGACACCCCTACCCGGTTTACCCAACGATGCTTCGTCTTTGCCTGTTGGCACTGTTCGTTTCGGCACGGTGTTTTTCCACAAACGCTGCATGCGTCGCGCAAGATGTCGCTCCAGCGACGACGTTCGAGTCGGATATCCGCCCAATCCTTCGGGAGTATTGTCTTGATTGCCATGGAGCCAGTGAGCAACTCGAGGGATCGCTCGACTTGCGGCTCGTGCGGTTCATGATCCAAGGTGGCGATTCCGGTCCAGCATTGGTCGCCGGGGATGCTGACGCATCGCTGATTCTTCAGCGCGTGGAGTCCGAGGATATGCCTCCGGGGACGTTGAAAGTATCCTCCGAAAAGAAAGCCATCCTGCGAGCGTGGATCGCAGCCGGGGCACCTACCGCTCGCCCCGAACCGGACAGCATCGGACCTGGGATACCGCTGACCGAGAGCGAGCGATCGTACTGGGCCTATCTGCCGCTGACCAAGCCTCAAGCACGTCGAGCGATCGACGGCGATCGCATTCGCAACGGAGTCGATCAAATCCTCGCCGATGCTATGCCCGACGGGCTCTCGTTCTCGACCGACGCATCCCGAGCCACCTTGATCCGCCGAGCCTTTATGGATCTGATCGGATTACCCCCGAGCGATCCGCAGTTCCAGCAATGGATGCAGCATCCTGCCGCGGACTGGTACGAACAAATGATCGAGTCCCTCTTGCAGTCGCCGCACTACGGCGAACGATGGGCACGCCATTGGCTCGATGCCGCCGGATACGCCGATAGCGATGGAGCTACCCTCGCCGATGCCGAACGACCTTGGGCGTGGAAGTACCGCGATTATGTGATCAAGTCGCTCAACGATGATAAGCCGATCGATCGATTCATCACGGAGCAACTGGCTGGAGATGAATTGGCAGGAGAAAAGCAAGGGGACTGGACCGCTAATCAAATCGAACTGATGACAGCAACCGGCTTTCTGCGGATGACAGCCGACGGAACCGGAAGCGGCGACAACTCACCCGAAGCTCGCAACAAGACAATCGCGGACACGATCCAAGTCATCGGCAGCGCGCTGTTGGGCTCCAGCCTCAATTGCGCCCAATGCCACGACCATCGTTATGATCCTCTTTCCCAAGAAGACTACTTCGCCCTGCGCGCTGTGTTGGAACCGGCCCTCGATTGGCAACATTGGAAGACTCCCCCGGAACGTTTGATCTCGCTGACCACGCAAGCCGACCGCGACCTGTCCGCCGAGATCGAAAAAGAAGCCCAAGCGATAGCGACCGAGCGGGCCACCAAGGAAACCGAGTTCATGAAGGAGGCCCTCGACAAAGAACTCATGAAGTTCGAGGAACCGCTCCGCGCAAACCTTCGCGCCGCCTATGAAACACCTGCCGACAAGCGGACCGAGGAGCAAAAGATGCTGCTGGAGAAGAACCCGAGCGTCAATATTTCTCCTGGTGTTCTCTACCAATACTTGCCCGCGGCAGCCGAGGAACTCAAGAAGCTCGACGCCAAGATCGCCGAGGTGCGTGCCAAGAAACCACCCGAGACGTTTCTTCAGACTCTCACCGAACCGGCAGGGCATCTCCCCGTTACCAAACTGTTTCATCGAGGAGATCCTAATCAGCCGACGCGAGAAGTCACTCCGGGCAAGCTAACCGTCTTGGTTTCGGAGGGGGCACCCAAGAGTTTTCCGTCCGACGATCCGTCCATTCCCACCAGCGGTCGGCGACTTGCGTTTGCCAAATGGCTCACGCAAAACGATCCGCCCAATCCGCTGTTTGTCCGATCGTTTGTCAATCGCGTTTGGATGCATCACTTCGGCAAGGCGATCGTTGCAACGCCGGGCGACTTTGGGAAACTCGGATCCCCACCCACGCATCCGCAATTGCTGGATTGGCTCGGGATGGAGTGGATCGAGCATGGTTGGAGCCTGAAGCATCTGCACCGGACCATCATGCTCTCGACCGCCTATCGGCAATCGTCGGTCCGCGATCCCGCTCGCGACGCGATCGACGCGGAGAATCGTTTCTACTGGCGAAGAGACTTGCAACGATTGGATGCCGAAGTGCTTCGAGACAGCGTGCTGGCTCTTTCGGGGCAACTCAAAACCGATTTGTATGGCCCGGCGATCGCTCTGCAAGAAGACGATGCGGGCCAAGTGCGCATCGATCCCGGGCAACCGCGCCGAAGTATCTATGCCAAGTGGCGGCGCACCCAACCGGTAGCCATGCTTCAGGCATTCGACGCGCCGGTCATGGGAGTCAACTGCGATATCCGACCCGCATCGACGGTTGCTACCCAGTCGCTCATGATGATGAACAACGAGTTTCTGCTCGATCAAGCCGACAAGATCGCCAAGCGGATTGCCGACCAAGTTGCAGCGGAACCCAACGGCGGTGATGAAGTCGCAACCGATCCACGGAGGACTTGGAAACTTCCGCCATCGCCCCCCAAGCGTTGGCGATTCGGGACCGGGACCTTCAACCGGGAGACCGGTAAGGTCGACGTGTTTTCAGAATTCGCGAATCTGAGGGAAGGAAGCAGCATGCCCGGCACTCAGATCCCGGATGCCACCACCGGCTATGTCTTTTTGACCAACGTGGGTGGCCATCCTGGGAACGCCTCGTATCCGGCGATCCGCCGCTGGATCGCGCCTGGGGCTGGGAGCGTGGAGATTCAAGGTACCCTATCGCATGGCAGCGAAAATGGCGACGGGGTGATCGGACGAATCAGTTCCAAGCATGGGCAAGCCGGGAGTTGGACCATCAAGGCCGGTTCGGGACCGACGATGGCAACGAATCTGGCGGTCGAGCCGGAGGATGCGATCGATCTCGTCCTCGAATGCGGCGAACAGGAAACCTCCGACTCCTTTACTTGGACAGTGAAGATCACCTTCACTCCCAATGACACTGCGTTGGGACAAACCATCTACGACTCGTCGATCGGCTTCATGTTGCAACAAGAGGACTATGCGATGCTCGGCCGGCAAGTCGTCGCGGCATGGGACTGCATCTTGCATCGCGCCCCGACCGATCAAGAAATCGATGCGGTCGGTCGATTTGTGGCGGTGCAATTGGATTTGCTGTACCGTCAACCCGAGCGACTCAGCAGTGGCAACAGCGCCGCACGCCAGGTCCTGATCAATATCTGCCAGATGCTTTTGAACTCCAACGAGTTTCTCTACGTGGACTGATCCCATCATGAGCGAAATGAAACCTGACAGAGAAACGTGGTTGCAACAGCGCCGGCACTGGCTGCAACATGTCGGCATGGGAGTCGGAGCGATCGCACTCAAGCTGATGTTGTCCGAAGATCCGCTCCGGGCCGAGCCCCCGATCTTGAAGGACAAGCCTCATCGGGACCTGGTACCTCGCCCCACGCATTTTGCACCCAAAGCTAAGGCGATGATCTCGCTGTTTCAGCATGGTGGTCCATCGCACATGGATCTGACCGATCCGAAACCAGAGTTGACCAAGTTCAACGGCACGGACTATCAGGGCGAGGTTGGATATTCGTTTGTCAATCAAGCCAGCAAGAAGCTCTTGGGAAGTCCATTCGCGTTTGCTCCGCGCGGCAGTTGTGGAACAGAGTTGTCGGAACTGTTGCCTCACACCTCGGGTGTGATCGATGACATTTGCTTGATTCGAAGCATGCATACCGGGAACAATGGGCACGAGGTATCGATTCGGTATTTTCATGGGGGGATCCCAGGTATTTTGGGACGCCCGACGTTGGGAGCATGGTTGACGTATGCTCTCGGGAGCGAGTCGCAGGACTTGCCCGCCTACATGGTCCTCAGCGACCCAGGTGGGCATCCGGTCGATGGGGTGACGAATTGGTCCAACGGGTTCATGCCTGCGCTGTTCCAAGGGACCGTGCTCCGGCCCAAGGAGCCTCGCATTTTCAATTTGCAACCTCCCGCCCATTTGGCGGGCGAGATGCAGCAGCAGAACCTGCAACTGTTGCAAGAGATCAACCGACAGCACACGACTCTGCATCCCAACGAGCCCGAATTGTACGCTCGGATGGCGACATACGAGTTGGCGGCCAAAATGCAGCTTGCCGCGACCGATGCATTGGATATATCGAAAGAGACCGAGGCGACGCTCAAGCTTTACGGAATCGACGAGCCTGAGACGCGCGAGTACGGAACCCGATGCTTGCTCGCGCGCAGGCTCATTGAGCGCGGGGTTCGTTTCGTGCAATTGTTCCATGCGGGTCAACCTTGGGATAATCACGATAGCATCGCCAAGAACTTGCCTGCGATTTGCCGCAAGACGGACAAGCCGGTCGCGGGGTTGGTGGCGGATCTCAAGCTGCGTGGACTGCTCGATACGACGCTGGTCCATTGGGGTGGCGAGATCGGTCGATTGCCGGTGACTCAGGAACATGGCAGTCCGGACCGGGCGGGTCGCGACCACAACGGGCAAGGGTTCAGCATCTGGATGGCCGGGGGTGGTGTTCGAGGCGGGATGGCTTATGGCAAGACCGACGAGTTCGGCCACAAAGCGGTGGAGAACATCGTGACCCCGAACGATTTCCAAGCGACCGTGATGCATTTGTTCGGACTTGAGCACGAGAAAGTCTTTTTTCCGTACAACAACACCAAGCAGATCATCACCTCGCACCGTCCAGCCCGCGTTGTCCAAGAGATCCTGGCGTAGGGTCGGAATCCTCCAAACGCGACGCGACCGGGGGCGTGGCCTTCGTCGTCAGCGAGCGAATCGACGGTACGAATTCCAGTCCGTCGTGCGAAGGTGAACGTAAAAAGATTCAAGTATCATGTCCGGAAAAGGAGCGGAAGATGCTGCTGTTTTTGGTCAGTTGTTTGTTGATGGTCGGCTCGGAGCCTGCGGGGGAGGAATCGCCACGTGATTGGTGGATCGGGTACAGCGAAAGCCGAAACGATCTGCCTGAGGGGCAGTTCGCGAACTGGATCACGCGACGGGCTTATGTGGTTCGGGCCGATGGTTCGCAGCGACGATCGATCGGCGCGGAACTCGCCAGTCAGGAACACAGTTGGACGCAGTTCGCGGGTTGGTCTCCCGATGGTCGACACGCAATCGTCTACAGTTCCTGGGAGGATCCCGCCAACGCTCAATGGGAACGCGAACACAAAACATTCCGCATGACCGAGGGCTGGCTCGTCGACTCCTGCCTGGTCGACATCAACAACGGATCGATTCAAAATCTCACGTCGAGCAAGCGGGTCAGCATTTACAATACCGGCTTGTTCTTTTTACCGGACGGGAAAGGCTACGGGTTCACTGCCCTCCTCGACGGGATCTCCAAACCTTTTCAGATGGATTTCGATGGCGGTAATAAACGGGATGTGTCCGGAGGCGGGACGGGGTTTAGCTATGGCTACAGCGCGTCGCCCGATGGCTCGCGCATCAGTTACCACGAAGACTACCAAGTCTTTATCGCGAATTCCGACGGGAGCAACAAGCGACGCATCGAGACCGGCAACCCCTTCAACTTTGTTCCGCAATGGTCTCCCGACGGACAGTGGTTGATGTTTCTCTCGGGCGAGCACTACAACTGCCATCCGCATATCGTCAGGAACGATGGCAGCGGTCTTCGCAAGCTGGCTGATCGCGGCGGTTATTCAGGTGTAGTCGAAGTGTTGAAGCATCCCGATTTCCACAGCTCCAGCAGCGACATACCGGTCTGGTCCCCCGACAGCAAAAGCATCTACTACACGTCCAAGATTGGAGACAGTATTGAATTGATGCGAGCGGATCTTGAGGGCAAGACCAAGCAATTAACCCAATCGAAGCCTGGAGCCAGGCACTATCACCCCGCCGTATCACCCAACGGAAAGTGGATCCTGTTCGGTTCCGATCGCAGCGGCACAATGCAACTCTATGTGGCTGACCTCGACAGCAACAGGTTCGAGAACGAATCGCTATGGCCGATCACCGATGTGCCGGAAGGGCACTGTGCAATGCACGGTTCGTGGCAAACGCTCCGTCTACCAAGCGCAGAACCACTGGCTCCGAAAGCCGTGACTGTCGCAAAGAGCGCATCGGACTACACTCGCAAAAGCGAAGGGGATGTGATCGAGCTCGCCGATGGCCGATTGCTGCTGGTCTACATGGAGTTCGCTGGGGATGGAAGCGATTTCGCGAAGACCCGACTGGTCGCTCAGGAATCGTCCGATCAAGGCCGGAGTTGGGGAAAGCACCGGGTCATCACCGAGACCGCGCCTGGTGATCTCAATGTGTACTCGCCGAACCTGATCCGCGCCCGCGATGGCGGCATCCTGTTGATTTTCATGCGCCAGCACCGACCCGGTTCGCTCACGAACCTTGTTTGGAAGTCGAACGATGAAGGCCAATCCTTCGCAGCCCTCTCGGAATTTGTGCCTAAGCAGAATTTTTCGCTGTGCAACGGTACGATCAAGCGACTGTCGTCGGGCCGGTTGCTGTTGCCTGCCAGCCCGCCCGCCCCAGGCAAATCGGCGGAGACCGGCCCGTATTCCGCGACGACGTTGTACAGCGACGACGATGGAATCACTTGGCAGGTATCGCCCTCACGCATTGCACTTCCAAAACGCGGTGCCATGGAACCGCATGTCGAAGAAACAGGAGATGGGCGTGTCTTGATGGTCATGCGAAATCAGCTTGGGAAACTCTACTTTTCCGAATCGAGCGACGAGGGTGCAACCTGGAGTGAACCGTGGGCGAGCGAGTTGATCACACCGGAATCATGTCCGGAACTGACGCGAATCCCGGGGACCGGCGATCTGCTGTTGATTTGGAATCACCACTACGACGCATCGTTCCGCTCGCATTTCGGGAAACGAAGTCCGCTCACTTCTGCCATCTCGAAGGATCATGGCAAATCGTGGCAAAGCCTGCGCGACATTGAAACCGACCCGAGCCGCGCGTTCTCCAATCCGGGTTGTCGGTTCACACGCGATGGCAAGGCGATCGTCAACTACTGGACCTGCGAGTACCTGCCCGACTGGCGCATGCAAGATGTCATCGACTTGCGCGTGGCCGTGATCGATACCGC
>Ga0315904_10002777_pt1 | contig 26603 bp, 14 predicted proteins | sample LakEriMetagenome_6_FD_203529 | JGI IMG/M metagenome (GOLD analysis project Ga0315904, IMG submission 203529) | Freshwater fungal communities from buoy surface, Lake Erie, Ohio, United States - Buoy 12 MA120 | ecosystem: Environmental > Aquatic > Freshwater > Lake | place: USA: Lake Erie, Ohio...
GATGTTTACGACCGACTGAAGCTACCCCCCGGCCGTTTGGAGGGGATGAGCGGAATCGCTTCACGGCGCATTTGGAAAGATGGGACTCGGTTGAGCAACTGCAGTATTGCCAGTTGCCAGGCTGCTTTGGAAGCCGCTCGATTTCCGGAGGCTTTGCTGTCAGAAATCGGGTGCTTGATCCATGCCAGTGTATGCCGGGAGTACTTGGAACCCGCGACCGCATGTCGAGTCCATCATCACGTCGGCCTGGGCGATCAATGTTGGGTATACGATGTGAGCAATGCGTGCTTGGGCATTGTGAACGGTGCCGCGCAAATTGCGACGCTTATTGAGTCCGGAGCGATTCGAGCGGGGCTGGTTGTTGGAACCGAGGATTCGCGGGGACTGCTGCGCGCGACTCTCGAGCAACTGCGATCCGATCCCGGGTTGACGCGGCAGTCCATCAAGCCTGCGTTTGCGTCGCTAACGATCGGTTCGGGGAGTTGTGCTTGGCTTTTGGTCGACCGCGAATGGTGGTTAGGCGTCGGCGGAGAATCCCAGGGAGCTGGGGTTCTGGGTGCGGTGGCTCGCTCCAAGACGGAATTTCACGAGCTGTGCCAGAGCGATACGGATCAAGCAGGATCAGGCATGCTTCCCACGATGCAGACCGACTCAGAGCAGCTGCTCGAAGCGGGTGTCCAGACCGGATCGGCCACATTTTTTGGTCTGCTCGGCGAGCTTGGTTGGAGCGTCGACCAGGTCGATGCGACGATCTGCCACCAAGTTGGGGCCGCGCATCGACGCCGCATCCTCGAGGCGCTCGGAGTTCCGCTTTCCAAAGATTTCTCGACGTTTCGGCACACGGGCAATACCGGTTCGGTCGCGCTTCCGACCGCTTTTGCGATGGCCATCGAGTCGGGGTTTGTGGGGACTGGCGATCGAGTGGCGCTGCTCGGCATCGGATCGGGAGTGAATTCCGTCATGCTCGGGCTCGATTACGGCAGCGTAGCGGTAAAGGGCGTGGGTACTCAGAGCCCCCGCTGATGCCCTTTCGTTTGGGGGGGATGTGCACTTTAGGGAAATTGGGGGAAATTTAACGCCTGCAACCTTCCCTTGTCTGGCAGGACAGTTAAACTCGTGACCCATCTCGGTTTGTTGATGTGGAATCCACGCGAGTAGATCACCCCCGGTCACTCGGATCGCTCCACCGACCCAGATGCACAACCTGAGTGGAACCGATCGTGTACGCGATCATGAGTAATTGTCTGCCGTTTGGCATTCCGTGTTTGTTTTCTTTGAGGAGTTTGAGAATGAAGTTTCGCCGAGGTCTGGTCCTTGGGCTGGCTGCTCTGTTGAGCACCAGTGGAGCATACGCTGGAGATTGCGGCTGCGGCAACACTGCCCAGGTCGCGGATCCCTGCGGATGCGGTTCGGTTGCTGGCGGAGGAACTGTCGGCGGTATGGGTGGTAGTGGTGCAGCAGGATGTGGCGACCAAATCACTTATGTGGAACGAACTGTCATGGTTCCCACGCAAGTCAAGGAAATGCGCACCGTCAACAAGACGATGTCGCGAATCGAGGAACGCGAACGCAAGTACAACGTGACCAAACGCGTCCCCCAGACCGAAACCAAAACGCAGACCGTTACGGTGATGGTCCCCAAGACCGAAACCGAATCGTATGTCGTTAAGAAGGCAGTTGTTAAGCAAGTCGAAGAAGAGTATCAGGTTCAAGTACCTCGGACCGTTACCGAGCAAGTCGCCAAGACCGTTACCAAGACGGTTCACGATGATGTGACCAAGACGGTGACCGTCCAAGTTCCAAAGTCGGTGACAGAAGACGTAAGCTACACGGTCCAAGTGCCAAGCTACGTTGACGAAGTAGTCAACTACGTCGTTCAAGTTCCAAGTTACGTCGATGAAGTTCAGACTTACAAAGTGTCGGTCCCTGTAACCACGACGGAGCAGGTCGCCTACACCGTCCAAGTCCCTCACTACACCGACGAACAAGTCGCGTACGAAGTGAAGGTTCCGGTTTACACCGACGTTGTCGAGAACTACACGGTGAAGGTTCCTTACACCGAAGCTCGCACCGGCACCCGCAAGGTTTGCCGTCGCGTGCCGGTTGTGACGATGCGAACCGTCACCCGTGATCACGGCTCGTATCAGAACGTTATGGAAGAAGTTCCTGTGAACAACGGCTGCGGCTCGGCAGCGAGCGGCAACGGTTGTGGTTCGGCTTCGAGCGGCAATGGTTGCGGTGGCTGCGGCGGTTGCGGAAGCGGCTGTGGCGGATGCGGAAGCGGCTGTGGGTCGGCTAGCGGCGCCGGCGACGGTTGCGGCTCGGCAGCTCCTGCGACGCGAACGGTTTGCCGTCGCGTTTGGGTTCCAAACGTTGTCACTTCGGAAGTTCCAGTGACCACCTACAAGAACGAAGTCAGCGAAGAAGCGTACACGTACAACGTGACTCTCTATCGCGATGAAGTTCGTCAGCGCACCGTCAAGAAGTGCAGCTACACGACGGAAACTCGCCATCGTACGGTACGCAAGTGCTCGATGGTTTCCGAGACCCGCACCAAGCCAGTGACCAAGGTTTCGTACAAAACGGAAGACCGTCAACGCACCGTTCGCAAGTGCGTCATGAACACAGAGAACCGGACCAAGACGGTTAAGAAGTGCGTCATGAACACCGAAACCCGCACACGCCCCGTCACCAAGACGGTCATGGTTGCGGAAGAACGTCAAGTCACCCACAAGGTGCCACGACAGGTGACCGAGCAAGTCATGGTCAACGTGACCAAGACCGTTTGCGATACCGAAACTCGCAAGCGTACCAAGTCGGTGACCGAGTACGTGGACGAGACCCTGACCCGTCCCGTTACCAAAATGGTTGCAGAACAACAGCAAAAAGAAGTTCAGGTAACCACGTACACCAACGTGACCGAAGAGAAGGTTGAAAAATACCAAGTCAGTGTTCCATACACCGTTCAAGAGCAGGTTGAAGTTACCGTTTGCAAAATGGTTGCTCAGACCGTGACGGTCCCCGTATGGAGCAATGGCTCGGCGGTTTACGGCGGCTCGGCTGCTGGCGGCTCGGCTGCTGGCGGATGCGGCAACAGCGCAGCGAGCAGCGGTAATGGTTGCGGTGGATGCGGAAACGCCGCCCCAGCAGCTTCGCCCTGCGGTTGCAACTAGTTCTCGGATTCGGCAGCACGATCGCCTCGGCTGCCAGAAGTTCTGAAAAAGAAGAAGACGGCCTGCGAGTTTCGCGGGCCGTTTTTCTTTTGGGTGAATTGGCTACAATATCGGCTTGGTTAGGAAGTTCTTTCGGTGCGTTCCAATTCATTGATCGAGAAATATGGCCTCTCCCTCAAAATCCGTGGATCCGTTTGGCGCTCGTGACACAATCTCAACTCCGCAGGGAAACTTGGGAATCTACCGATTGGAGACCCTTGAGCGAGCAGGGATCGCCAAAATAAGTCGGCTCCCATTTTCGATTCGCGTGTTGCTCGAGGCAGTACTTCGGCATTGCGATGGATATCAGGTCACGGAACAGGACGTCCGCAACCTTGCGGAGTGGAACGCGATCAAACCTGCCGAATTGGAAATCCCGTTCAAACCTGCGCGGGTTGTGCTTCAAGATTTCACAGGCGTTCCTGCGATTGTCGATTTGGCCGCGATGCGCGATGGGATGCGAACCCTGGGCGGGGACCCGCAGCGAATCAATCCACTGGTTCCGGTCGACTTGGTCATCGATCACTCGGTGCAAGTCGATTACTTTGGCACTTCGGACGCGCTCTCGCGCAACGTCGAGATTGAATTTCAACGCAACCGCGAGCGTTACGAGTTCCTGCGCTGGGGGCAACAGGCATTTGACAATTTTCGGGTCGTCCCACCCAACACAGGAATCGTCCACCAAGTGAACTTGGAGTTCCTCGCGAAGGTCGTCTTTCAGGGACGCGATGCGATGGGGCCGGTCGCTTATCCGGACACGCTCGTCGGCACCGATTCCCACACCACCATGATCAATGGACTGGGGGTCTTGGGCTGGGGCGTCGGAGGCATTGAGGCAGAAGCCAACATGCTCGGCCAGCCTCTTTACATGTTGATGCCCGAAGTGGTCGGAATGAAGATGACGGGCAAACTCTCTCCCGGCGCTACGGCTACCGATCTCGTGCTTCGAGTGACGGAGATTCTTCGCAAGGAAGGAGTGGTGAACAAGTTCGTGGAATTCTTTGGCGACGGTGTATCGAACATGTCGTTGGCGGATCGCGCGACCATTGCCAACATGGCCCCCGAGTATGGGGCCACGATGGGTTTCTTTCCGGTCGATGGCGAGACGCTTTCCTTCATGACGCGGACCGGTCGCACGAAAGCGGAAGTGGATCTCGTCGAACGCTATTGCAAAGAGCAAGGCCTGTTCCGTCGCGATGGCGGTCCCGACTTGCAATACACCAAGGTCCTCTCCCTCGACTTGTCGACCGTGGAGCCATCGCTCGCAGGACCCAAGCGACCTCAGGACCGAGTGCCACTGACGTCCATGAAGCCGTCGTTCCGCAAAGCGCTCGCAGCGCCGGTTGCGGAGCGAGGGTTCGGGCTTCCAGAAAACCAATGGAGCGCGACCGCCACGGTCAAGAACAATGGACACAGCGAACCGATCGCGCATGGATCCGTCGTGATCGCCGCAATCACCTCGTGCACGAATACAAGCAATCCGTCGGTGATGCTCGGCGCGGGACTGCTTGCGAGGAAAGCCGTGGCTCGCGGCCTGAAAGTCAAATCCTTTGTGAAGACCAGCTTGGCCCCCGGGTCGCGCGTCGTCACCGATTATCTGGCTCGTGCCGGCGTGCTCAAGGCGTTGGAGGAGTTGGGATTCGACGTAGTTGGGTATGGGTGCACCACGTGCATCGGCAACAGCGGTCCTCTTCCCGAACCGGTAGCCAACGCGATCACGGAAGGGAATCTCGTGGCGGCGGCCGTTCTTAGCGGGAATCGCAACTTCGAAGGTCGCGTCAACCCCCACACCCGCGCCAACTACCTCGCAAGCCCGCCGTTGGTAGTCGCTTATGCACTCGCAGGAACGGTGGACATCGATTTTGATCGAGAGCCGATCGGTGTCGACCAACATGGCAAGCCGGTTTTCTTCCGGGAAATCTGGCCGACAGCACAAGAAGTCGAGGAGGCTGTCCAATCCTCCGTGCTTCCCGAGATGTTCATCCATCAATACTCGGGCGCTTTCACATCCAACGAAAAATGGAACGCGATCCCCGTCACTGCGGGGGGGCAGTATCGCTGGGACCCGAGCAGCACGTATATCCAACGCCCACCGTTCCTCGAAGGAATCACGCAGAGCGTAGGAACCATCCAGCCGGTGCGCGGGGCTCGCGTGCTTGCAGTGCTCGGGGATTCCGTAACCACCGACCATATTTCGCCTGCGGGTTCGATTTCCAAGAGTGGACCAGCTGGCCGATATCTGATCGAACAAGGAGTTGCGCCGGAGGATTTCAACAGCTACGGTGCCCGTCGAGGTAACGATCGCGTGATGGTACGTGGCACGTTTGCCAACATCCGAATTCGCAACGGGATGGTTCCCGGCGTCGAAGGGGGGGTTACCAAGTACCTGCCGACCGGTGAAACCATGAGCATTTACGATGCGTCGATGAAGTACCAAGCCGACAAAGTCCCGTTGGTCATCCTGGCTGGTTCCGAATACGGTACCGGGTCGTCCAGGGACTGGGCAGCGAAAGGAACTTTGCTGCTCGGGATCAAGGCCGTGATCGCGGTCTCGTTTGAACGCATCCACCGAAGCAATCTGGTTGGGATGGGGGTCCTGCCCCTTCAATTCATGCCCGGCCAGACCGCCGCAACGTTGGGGCTAACGGGAGACGAAGTGTTGGACTTCGACGGACTGACCGACGCCTTGACGCCGCGTAGCTCGTTGACCGTCAAAGCGACTCGACCCGACGGGTCCTCCCTGACCTTCGAAACGTTGGTGCGCATCGATACGCCCGTGGAGATCGATTACTACCGCAACGGAGGGATTCTGCCGACGGTGCTGAGAAAATTGGCAACCTAGGCTGGGACCTCTGGCCTTTGCGGATACTCATCGCGAGGGCTGGGTCGTCGCGGGGAATGGAAAAGTTTGCTACACTCATGACAGGTATATTTCGCAATTAGGCACATCCGACAAAAACTTATTTTCGTTTCCCTGAGCTTGAGGCGCTCGCCGAGTTCGTTCGACGTGCAAAACTCGGCGAGCGCCTCAGGTTCGCCTTTGTCGGCTGTGTCCAATTAGGATGGGTAACGAAGCCCCGAAACAACGGAGCTTGGGATTGCCGAACGGATTTGATTTCTTGAACAAAAGAATGCACCGAAGCGGCTGAGCGGTGCAGGTTCGAAATAAGCGATCATGTTTGCCGCATGGTGATCGCGTGACGACCAAGGAGGTGTTCATGTTCTGCGACTCGATTGGATGGAAGCGAAAGAGGGCATCGTGGCTTGATGCGATTTCGCCGTGCTCGATGCTCGTGTGCCTGGTCTGTTGTTCATCGGGCCTAGCGCAGCAAACGGTACCGGCAACACCGGCCAGTAGTCCTTCGAATGTTCCCGCCGATGCGCAGGTTGGGACTCTGCCAGCAGTTGGCGCCGTCGGCACCGACGCGTCTACGATGCAGCATGTCGCGTTGATGCACTTGATCGACTCGATCGAACCGTACTATCCCAAAGGAAGCGTTCAAGGAGAGGCGATCCTGGCAGGTTCCACGACGATGCAGCTTCTTGGACGGGCTTGGTCAGAACGCTTTCGCCAATTCCATCCCGAGGTGACCTTCACGCGAGGCAAGGATGGGAGCGAGGCAGGGCTTCGCGAGATATCGGAGGATCCGAGGGTCATTGCGGGGAGTAGCCGTCCGCTCACCGATGCCGAGTTGCAGGCGTTGAAGAGTTCGAAATGCAAGGAACCCCTGGCCTTCATCGTCGCGCTCGATCCGTTAGCTCTTTATGTGCACCCGGAGAATCCGATCGCGAGTGTGACGCCGGAGCAATTGGAGTCGATATTTCGTGCGCCGGGAAATGGTCGTCCACATGCGGCTACTTGGGGTGATTTAGGGGTCAGCGGTGCGTGGAAGGATCGCGCGATTCGGATCCACAGTCGAAGCGATATCAGTGGAACGACCGGGTTCGTCCGGAATTGGGTGGTTCAAGGTGCGGCGCTCGCGCGGTCAGCCCAAGTCCACGAGTCGAATGAGAAAGTTTGCGCCGGGATTGCTGACGACGTGAATGGCATTGGCTTGGCTGGTTTCGGCGAAGCGAATCCCAAAGTTCGGGCCGTGCCTCTGGAAATCCAAGGTGTTGTTGTTCCCGCCAACGAATCGAGCTTCTTGGCAGGAAGGTATCCGTTCGTGCGTCCGCTGGTCTTGGTCGTCGACAAGTCCGTCATGGCGACCGATGGAGGGTTGCGGGAATCGATTCTGCGGTATGTGCTGAGTCGAGACGGGCAATTGGAGGCGGTGCGAGCCGGATTCTTTCCTGTCGATCCGTCTTATATTCGCAAGCAATTGGATTCCATCAGCGGACCTCAGCTTCGCTAGTTTGCACACACTTCGCATCTGTTTTGGGGAGTCATCATGAAGTCCATCGTTTGCCGCAAACCTGCGGAGATGCTTGCTCTGATCCTGTCGTTCTTGCTGTCGCATTTCGCGGTGGCCCAAAGTTGGACCGATTTCAGCTCGGCCGTTCCGAAGGTTGCCCCCCCCACGACGGGTGGTGCTTGGGGTTCGACTGGTTCCTACTCCCTGAATCCATTGCCGCCCGGTACGCCCCCTTTAACGTCCAACGCCACGCTGGGCACACCGTTGGTTTCATCGGTTCGCAACTGGAAGTTGGGGGTCTACGTCCGCAATTACGATGTGGGGGCGATGGTCCAGCAAATCGATGCAGGATCCGCTGCCCAAACCGCGGGCATCAACGTGGGTGACGTTATCGTGGCGGTCGCCGGGAACCGTATCGGAGAATTCGATGGAAGGGTGGTCGATATCGGAGACGAGTTGCGAAGGAGTGCCGACCCGTTTGGTCGCGTTTCTTTGGTGATCCAAGATGCTCGCACCAAAAATCTTCGCGCGACGGTGGTAACGCTCAGTTCCTCATCGGGCCAGACGACTGGTTCGGTCGCAGTGGGCGATCGCGCATCGTTGCCGTCCGGTTCCGTACTCACGGTTCAAATAACGAACGTCTCCAAACCGTTTTTCGAAGTGGCAGGCGGAAAATCGGTGTCTCGCGCCGAGGGGGTCGGGCCATTCCCTTTCTCATTGAACTATGACCCAAGGTACATTGATTCACGTGACCAGTACGCGCTGAACGCCTGGATCACTTGGAACAATCAAGTCATCTATTCGATGCGTCAGCCGATTCCCGTCGCGGCCTCGGGTCTGACCCAATCGTTTCAGTTGGTCGCGGAACGTGGGAATTACCTTGCAACCTCGGGAGGAACAACGATCCCAGGAATTTCAACTTCGTCCGGGAATCCCATATCGTCCGCCTCCCCTGGTTACGGAAACGTCCCTGGTGCGACAGACGCTGCTGCCCTGAATCAGTTGTTCGTGGCTGTGCTGGGCCGCCCTGCGTCGAGTGCCGAGTTGCTCGCGTGGCAATCATTTCTTCAGCAGGGAAAGTCGCTGAATGATGTCGCCATAAAATTGATGACCAGCAATCAGTATCGCGAACGTTTTCCAACCGACTCGGCCTACATTCAGCAAGTGCTGCAGACGCTGACAGGGCGTCCGCCTACCGATGCGGAAGTGCAGGCGTGGATGGCTCGGCTTCAGTCCGTGGGTTCTGCCGAACGCGTGATCGCTGAGATGCTGGCACAGCGACGCTGATCAACGGTGGTAGCCCACCGTCTTACATCAGTCATAATCGTCGTTTCCTAGTCAATCCGCACCGCGAGGGCAAGATTTCGCGATTCTGGGTTCCTTGTGCTCTAAGGAAATCCTGCCGATTACCGATGATCCTTTCGTACCACGTCAAGCCAGATCTAAGAGCATGGAATCCGCTCCTGGCGCCCTCCCACCCACAATTTCCATTCGCATTGCACTGAGGCCAGGGAAGGCTGAGAGAGCCTGAGTGCTCGATCAGCGTTCGCCTAGGTGACGATGCATCCCTACAAGGTTCCGAAGGATGCATAGTCGAATATTTTCAGACGTTCTGTCCCATTCCCTGCGCGCAGGGCTCCTTGGGTTCTCCCTTTCGGGCGGTTTAGTCGCTTGCGAGGACCTGACCTATCACCCCATGACGGGAGCATGTTTTCTCCACGATTCGGGTTTGGAGTACATCCCGTCTCGGCTACTGGGCATCGAAGATGTTGCGGTGGCGACCGATCGCGGTGAATCGGATTCCTGGACTTGCACAGATCCCGTTGGAGACTGTGCTATCGAGGCCGAGAAATACGAACGGCGCGAGGCCGCCTTGGACCAGTGGAATCGCGGGTTCTCGATAGTCCATTCCCTTCGCACTTGGTCTTCGCAATCGTTGCTCGACGGGATGGTCCGTACCCTAAAGCAATGGAACGCCAGCGTTGTCGCGATGGGCTGTGCATGGGGCCAGGCGATGTCGACCGCCCAATCCATGGATTCGGATTGTCCCTGGGATCGATCAGAGATCACCTCAAACAACGACAACCTCTTCGCGGTTGAGGAATTGGCTCCCGAGGAGTTCGTCGCGGAGCAATCCCTTTCAGCAAGCGACGCATCCGACGAGCAAGCTTGCTTCCCGAGGGCAAATGTCTTTGTCTTCACGATCGGGATAGGGGACTCCCAGGTTCCTTCGCCCTCGGAACAGAGTCCGCTAACTGCGGTCCCAACGACCACGGCTCCATCGCCGAGCGATCGCGTGGTTGATACCTGGAGCAGGACGACGTTTGCGAGAGACTACTGCGTCTTCGCTCCCTATCCCTTGGGAGAGTCGGATATCGCCGACGAGATGTTGTCAAACGAAGCGCCGCGATCCGCTGAATCGATCGAGGTGTTGCGACTGCAGCAGCGGGCAGCGGTGGAACTGCAGCGTTCGGTATCGCGAGTCCTGGCCAGAAATTTATCGATGCTGGGCAGCTCGATGTTGCGATGGTCCGAGGAGTTGAATCGAAGCGTGCGGATTGCGGAATCGCAAGATGCCTCGATGTCGGAAGACGTGAAGTAAAGGGCGTTTACGGGTCGGAGGAGATGAAGACGATCGGCCAGCGGGACCAACTGGACAGTGCGGCGGCTTCGTGTCGGTGATGCACGAAAAGAAACGCCTGGTCAGCCGGGACATGGCACAACCGGACATCCTCGAGGATGCGCCATTCCTGTTCCGCGCTCCAGTCGCGGTGCCGATCGTCTTTGGGAAGCGGTTGAGCAAACGTTTGCTCATCGGGGGAGAGCGATGCGATCTGATCGGGATGAAGATATTGGACAGGACGTGCACCGTGTGCAACGAGCCACGCTCGCCGGATCGCAATCCCATAGGGTTCCCAGTCCCAGCGCCCCAAGTGAGATTGGAAGCCCCGCATCTCCAGCATCGCGTGCAAACTCTGGGCCGTGAAGCAAACGGTCCTCGCCGAGCCCCGGCGAAGAAAATGGGAAGCGATCAATCGCTGCGTCGTGAGAATGCGGCGCAAAGTTTGGATCGGTTTCCTCGCAGAGTCCCACTCGAGCCGAATGGCTTCGTCGAAGAGATTGGACTCCGACTGGTCCGGCCATGCTCGATGCCTACGGCGTGTGAAATGAATGAGGAAATGTTTGGAGTGCAATAGATTCGCCGTAGCATGCCCAAAAGGCATCCGAGTCGATCGAGGGGGTGTGAGCCGGCATCCCCAGCCTGCGTCCGGTTCGGTAGTCTGCCAGCGCGTTGTTGATTCCTTTGGCATCCAGAGGACGGCGCCTTGTTTCGATAGTTGCACCGGGGCGGCGACCACTCGACGTGATGAGTTGCGAGCGGATGCGGATGAATCGCGGATTGCCACGAGTGTCGTGCCGGGTGTCATCGAAGGTTCACCGAGCCGAGCTTCTATCAAGGCCGCGACTTTTCCGCCTTGACGGACATGTATACCGAAGAGTTGGTGCGAGAGGATCGCAATGGCGCGATCCTCGATCGGCGAATCCGCAAGATTAGGTTGGTTCGGCAAAGGATTCCCAACGCATCGGAGCAGTACGGTCTTGGGGGAGGCCACTCGATCGTCTGTATCGCTCCGACGAAGTTCGAGATACGCTAGCCCAAATCGTTCGCAGGCATGGCGCAGTCGATCCGCATAGGGACTCGTCGCGGAAAAGAAGAGAACTCGCTGAGACCGCTTGGCGAGCAACAACGCCGATTCCATCGCATGTTCCCACCAGGCAGTGAGCGGTTCCTCGCGTCTGCGATGCGAGGCCAAGATTCCGAGCAAGCCAGGTTTGGAGAAACAGTTCTCCGCGGGCAACGCGATTTCCATATCCCCGAGCCAATCGGGGAGGGCCGTTGCCCATGCTACCGGCCAATCCTGCAGAGGCATCCACGTGCCGGCCGATGCATGTCGGGTTTTCTTCGCCGCCTCCGCGTCCAACTTCCATTCCCTCCTGGCAAACTCGGGCCGTCGAATCTGTGAACAAACGGGCGAGTCCGTCACACGATTGCGAAATAATATCATAGAATCTCGGGGATTCGTGCTACCGTATCGCGATCCCCTTTGGGACTAAAAAATGAGCGAAATCCCCCCCGTTTCCAATGAGATTGATCCAGGTGTTCCCGCGAGTCCCCGCGCCGACGGCAAGGCCAAGGCACTGTACGACGCGGCGTTGGCGGAGATCGGCAAGGTTTTTGTCGGCCAAGAGGAATTGGTAAACGTTGCGATGGTCTCCTTATTCTCTGGCGGTCACTTGTTGATCGAGGGGGTTCCCGGCTTGGGAAAAACGCTCTTCGTGAGAACCTTGGGGCGAGTTTTGGGGTGCCAGTTCGGTCGCATTCAATTCACCGCAGACTTGATGCCTTCGGATGTGACCGGGGCACCGATCTTCGATATGAAGACCCAGGATTTTCGGTTCCGGGCCGGTCCTGTGTTCACCCAACTTTTGTTGGCCGACGAAATCAACCGCTCTCCCGCGAAAACGCATGCCGCTCTTTTGGAAATCATGCAAGAACGTCGGGTAACCATCGACGGCGTGAGCCACACGGTCCCCCAACCGTTTCTCGTGCTTGCCACCCAGAACCCTTTGGAGAGCGAAGGGACGTATTCGTTGCCGGAAGCGCAATTGGACCGCTTCATGTTCAAGGCGATCGTCAACTACCCCGACGAATCCGAGGAAGCGCGGGTGCTCGATCTGCACTCGCGCCAGATCGACTTTGGGAAGATTCTCGAGCGCGAGGTATCTCAGGTGACAGAGGATCGCGCGATTCTGGAACTGATCGAATCCAACAGCCGTGTTCGGATCGAGCCGCAGTTGCTCAAGTACATCAATCGGATTGTCCGCGGCACCCGCTCTTGGCCGACGTTTCATCTGGGAGCCTCCCCGCGAGCCGGTATTGCATTGATGCAAGGGGCGAGAACGCTGGCGGCATTCAAAGGTCGTGATTTTGCGGTCCCCGATGATGTTGTCGAGATCGCTTTGCCTGCGCTTCGGCATCGCGTGGTGTTGAACGCTGAGGCGGAGGTTGAGGGGATCCAAGTAGACGCGGAATTGCGGTCGTTGCTCGGCAGTATCGAAGTCCCTCGGATTTGAGCCCACCATGACGTTTTACGATGTCGTTGGGTCGTACCTGTTCTGGGCTCCATGGCTTGGTTTAATCGCCATCACTTCTCCGTTGCTGATTCTCGGATTCGGATGGAGGATTTTGCCCACCTTGAAATGGCTGTGGGTACTCGTCCCTGTCACGATCTTGGCTTTGTTGATGGTCGCGGTTCCGGCGAGCGTCGGTGCTTTGTACCCGGACTCACAATCTTCCTTCGCAGCCACGTTGCGATACGGCGCGGATCTGTTCATCTACTTCTTGGTGCTGATCGACTTGCTGGCCGTCGCTCTGCTGGTTCTCGATTTACTGACTATTCCAAGTCCGTCGCGACTTCGACTCGAACGTCGCATGCTGCGCAGTGCTTCTCTCGGCGGTTATCACGAATCGGAAATCGTCGTGGAAAATCGCAGCGACCGGGCTTACCGCGTTGAATTGAAGGAAGACTTGCCGGAGGGGTTTTCCTGCGAACCAGCGTCGCACCAGGTGACCTTAGGACCGCGAAAGCGAGTCGAACTGACCAACCGTCTCCGGCCGAGCCGACGCGGCGTGTTTCAGTTCGATTATCTCTACATCCAAATTTTTTCCAGGATGGGCTTCTGGCGACGGATCGTCCAGCGTCCTTGCCCTGGTGAATTACTCGTCTATCCGAATATGAAGCAGCTCGAGGAGTACGCGCTTCTGGCTCGGACCAACCGCTTGAGTTTGATCGGGGTACGGCGAACCAGGAATCTCGGGCAGGACAACAACTTCGAGCGGTTACGAGATTACACGCAAGACGACAATTACAAGCACATCGATTGGAGGGCGACTGCCCGGAGAAGCAAGCTGACGGTCAAGCAGTTTCAGCAGGACCAGAGCCAACGAGTTGTCTTCCTTCTCGATTGCGGGCGAATGATGACAAACGAATACCAGGGGCTCAGCCTGCTGGATTATGCGTTGAATTCGATCTTGATGCTCAGCTACGTCGCGCTGCATCAAGGAGACTCCGTCGGCATGATGTGCTTTTCGGATCGCATCGAGAAATACGTACCTGTTCGCGGCGGCACCAACCAGATGAATCGGATGCTGCATGGTTTGTTCGATCGCTTTCCCAGCATGAGCCAATCGAACTTCGATAACGCATTTCTGTATTTTTCGAAGCGATGTCGCCGACGGACGATGGTCGTCCTGATGACGAGCGTGATCGACGATATCACAGCATCGCAGGTGACGGGTTATCTGTCGACGCTCGCCAGCCGGCATCTCCCAGTTCTCGTATTGCTTCGGGATCATCGGATCTTCGATGCTGCCGACAATCCTGCGATGGACAACACCATGCTGTTTCGAAGCGCCGCGGCATCGCAGATCCTGGTCTGGAGAAATGAAGTGCTGCGAAAGATACAGGATTCCGGTGTCCTGACGATCGATGCCTTTCCAGAGCAACTTACAGCCCCGCTGGTCAACCGCTACTTGGAGATCAAGGCCAAGCATTTGCTCTGATCAACCTCTATCAAAGTGATGCGATTCGCGGGGAAGGTCCCTTCGCATGCACTGCGTGGAGAGTACGATTTAGGGATGCTGAGTGGGATCAGCGAACGATGCCCCCTTTGAAATTGAGTCGATGACGTATTCACGAACAATCTTTATCGCCGCATCGCATGCCATTGAGGATTTGCCAGCGGATCTAGGGTCGGAATTGGCTTCGGATTACTTGACGGCCTGGACGAGCCTTTGGGATCCCCGTTTGCTGGTGGCTGCGGGTTCGGTCCCCGAATGGCGTCGCTGCGATACCAGCGGATTGGATCTCGAGGACGCATTGATGGTTTGCCCGGAGGCCGCTCGGGCGCGACTCGACCAACCGCTTCAAGAGCGAATTCGGATCGGTCGCAATCGTTTGGTCCCCACTGCGCGTCGTCCGAGAGACGAGTTGGTTCATGAGCTCCTCGGAGCCCATCAAGCTCGGCAGGCGGAATCGAAATCACCGGATTGTGAACCGATCGCTGGCGAGGGGCATGCGTGCTGCATGCTCGATGACTTTTATGCATTCGGATACGCATTGCTGCAAGTCCAGTGCATGGCGCGAAAACTGCGATACTCGTTCAATTTGGATTGGATGAAGGTCGGGGAGCAGATTGTTTCGGCAGCGCGTGCCGCCCTTCGACAAGACTCGCATGAAACCGATCGTTGGCTTTCCGCTGCGTTCGACTCTCTCTCACAAGAGCGAGACCGATATTGTTCCCAGCAAGGGAATCTGCTGGAGCTTGTGCTCGTCGCGCCTAGCACACTCGGGGATTCGTTGAACCGTTCCCTCGACTCGCAGCAGCCATTGACGATCTACGCAACGACGGAGGTTTTGCGGCAATGGCAAACGAAGAATGCAGGGGCGTGGAGTAAACTCCAAGAGCGATTGCAGGCCGATACGGCATGTCTGGCCGGTGGATTACGCGATGAGCTCAATCACGTTTGGTGGCCGGAGGGAACACTGATCCGCGAGCTTGCTGGCGCGAGACAGGATTGTCTCGCGTTGGGGATTGAGCCGCCACGTGTATGGATGCGTTTTTCTATGTCGATGGCGACGAGCCTCGCTACGATCGCAAGGCAATTCGGTTTCCAAGGTGCGATCGTTGCGCCGCTGGCCGGGGGCACCATCCCAAAGAAAGATCACGCAAAGATTCGCTGGCAGGGTTCGGGCGATCGCGGCGGATTGGACTGCATTCTCGGGCATGTTCTGGATGCGGCGGATGGGAACGCAATTCTGAATCTCGGTGCCTCGATGGCCCAGCAACTGGATTACCACCAAGTGCCGACGCTGGTCCTGGCCCACTGGCCGGGGAGGAGCTGCCCTGGGTTCGAGGATCTGGTCCGCGCCACAGCTCGCACGCCGGCGCTCGGCAAGTGGACGACGGCGGATTCGTACTTTGCGACGACAGCCCAGCCGTATTGGAGCGATACATTCACGTCATGCGATTTTCATCCACCGCTGCCTAAGAACTCGTCGGAGATCCATGCATTGCATCTGCGGATTGTCCAGGGAGTGCGCGAGGCGTATTGGCTGGAGCATCTCGAGAGTTTGGCGCGGTTATGGGCTTGGACGCCGCGACTGGCATCGGGGACTGGGGATCCCGGGCGCGATTTGGAAGGTTGCCGAATGCGATGCGAGCAGTTGCTCCAATCGCTGCATGACGAGTCGCGTGATCGTGCGTCCGTCGGACTTGAGACAAATGACCTCGCGAGGGAATTGGCCCAAGAACTGCGAGCCCGCGTTCCCAGTGGCGACGGAGATCTTTTCTTCAATCCGACCAGTCACCCCAAACGCGTTTTTCTTGCGGACTACCCACGCATCATCGATCCGAATTCGTGCACCCGGATTTTGGCCTGTGAAAGCGATTCATCGACCAGCCAGTGTGTTGTCGAAATTCCTCCGTTTGGATTCGTAAAGACAACCAGCCAACCGCCAGTCCACCAACGAGAACCGGAGGAAGGTTCGACGGACGCGACCAACACCGCATCGAAACCGACTTGGTTGGGGCGTATTTTTGGGAGTCGATCGAGCGTTGCCCAGGATGACGGGTCCATGGCGAACGAAGTTATGGAGGTTCAGATCGACCCGGCGAAGGGGCATCTTCGCTCGTTGTACGTCGTCAACAAACGAGGAAACCGGCTGAGTGGCCAATTGTCTTGGGTCAACAGTCCCTTGCAGTTGCGCAACTCGCTCCAGGATTCCTCGTTCCAAGGGCTCGTCGATGTCCGCATGCGCGTATTGCACAGCTCCAAGATTCGTGGGACGATCCAAGTGACGGGCGCTCTCGCTTCCGGTGTGTGCGATATACGATACACCCTTTGGCACGGTGCACAGTGGCTAGATATCGAGGTGCAGGGAGACGGCGTAGAGGTTGACGCAGGATTTCCAGCATGGCGCATGGTGTGGCCCAGCGAAGCGGCCAGCCTGGCTACGTGGAGCCAGGGAGCCCGGGTAAAGTTGCCTGCTCCGCTACAGGCCGCCGTCGAATTGATCGAGATCGATGATGCAGAGCACCGAATCCATTTTGCGACTGGCGGTTTGAGCATGCATCGTCGAGTCGGGGCCAACGCCTTGGCATCTGCGATTCCCGTCGATCGCACCGGTGTTTATCGCGCGCGGTTTTCGATCGGCATCGATTGGGTGAATCCTTGGGCAACTGCGATCGACCGAATGATCCCTGATCTCTACTGTGTCTCGCAGGGGACGGGTCGGTTGGCCAAGGGAAGCTCGGCCGATCCCGGCGCATGGTTAGCTCGCTGCAATGTGTCCAATCTGCATTTTCGCTGGATCGATCCCACGCCAGCGCTGGGGCTGACCGAGTTGCCCGAAGGCGAATCCAACGCGACAGAGGATAGAATTGAGGCCGATGGATCGCTTTGGATGGTGGAGACGGCTGGCAAGGCGGGCACGGCGAAACTGGGGTGTGTCCGGCCGATTGATCGCGCTTGGCGTGTCGACTTTCGCAGCCTCGAATATGATAAACTGAGGGTCGAAGACGGCGAAGCTTGGATCCCGTTTCAGGCATGGGATCGTTTTCGAATCGCGGTTTGTTTCAAGAAATAGAAAGTCGCATCAGGGGCAGGCATGAGCCGATCGGGCGATGTGAACGACTTGACGAATCAGACCATCGCCGGCTATTCGATTCTCCATCGACTCGGCGTCGGGGGAATGTCCGAGGTCTATCTCGCTTTCCAAGAGTCCCTCCGTCGGCATGTTGCGTTCAAGGTCTTGCGATCGGATTTCGTGGGTTCCGACGAACACGAACAGCGATTCCTGCAGGAGGCCCGCGCGGCAGCGTCCTTGATCCACCCCAACATCGTCCAGGTTTACGATGTCGGAAAAATCGAGTCGATCCATTACATCGCCCAAGAGTACGTTGCCGGAAGCAACCTGAATTCCTTCATCCAGCGTCGCGGCGCCTTGCCGCTGCAGGAGGCCATCTCGATACTCTGGCAGGCGACGGCCGCACTTCAGAAAGCAGCATCGATTGGCCTGGTGCATCGCGACATCAAGCCCGACAACCTCTTGTTGACTCCCGATGGCGAAGTGAAGGTTGCCGATTTCGGTCTCGCCCGGGCCCGCGGCCAAAATCAAAACTTGACGGCCGTTGGAATCGCTTTGGGAACGCCGCTGTACATGAGTCCGGAACAAATCCAGGGGTTATCGGTCGACTCTCGGAGCGACTTGTATTCGCTCGGCGCGACTGCGTATCACATGTTCTCCGGGCGTCCTCCGTTTTCCGGCGACACGCCGCTTGCCCTCGCCATGCAGCACCTGCAGGCGGAACCGGTGCTGCTCAAACAGTTGCGTCCCGATCTGCCGGACGATTTGGTGGAGATTGTTCACCGACTGCTGAGAAAGAGTCCGGACGAGCGATATGGTTCTGCGATCGAGTTGGCCAGGGATCTTCGGCGATGCATCGACACCCATCTCGAAGGGCTCGGCGACAAGATGATTCCGTTTTCCGGATTGGTGATTGAGCATCAGACGGTTGCCTCCACGTACAGCGCACCGACCCAGGAATTGCAGCGTCTGATGACTCGGAAAAACGCACCGCAGACGATCGGAAGGTCGGTTCGCAAGGCACCCTGGACGGTGGTTGCGGCCTTATTGATCCCACTTCTCGTGGGGGCGGCTGCAAGCTTTGCCCTATTTCGAACCGAATTATTTGCGAATCAGCGATCGACCACCGCCGGTGTGATTCGGGAATCGTCGATCCAACGGCAGTTTGCGAAAGCGATCCTCGAAAATGACCTGAAGCATTGGAATGCTGTCTCGGAGTACTTTCCACCCACTGATCCGGTCAGCAGGAATTATCAGCTCAAGTCGGATTTGCAAATCGCCCGTCTGCGGCTCGAAGGAGAGGATTATGCGGGAGCCGAATCCGCGTTGAGACGCGTATTGAATTCGCCGGATGCCGACGATGTTCTCACCATGATCGCCAGGATCGAACTCGGTTGGGTCGTTCGTCGAGACCGACGGGATAGCGATACCAATGAGCACTACGATCGTGCGATGCGGGATTGGTCGCTGATGATTGCCGACAAGCAACGCTTGATCCGCGATGCGCTTCCCGCCAAGGTACGAACCGAGTGGGAGAACATCGATTATCTCCACAAGCAAAATCTCCCCGCAGAGGCGGTTCCCTAATCGTGCTTGCCCGTCGTATTGTTTCAGCGATTCTGCTGCTCGTCTTTCTGGTCGCGTCTGCATGGTCCGATGTCGCCACCCCGTTGATGGGAGTGCGTGGACTGTGGATGCTGCCTGTGTTTTTGGTGATGACTCTCGGCACCCTGTGGGAGATGGCGAATCTGGTCGCAGTCCGCCTGCCAGTGAATCCCAGGCGGATTCTCGCGTTCGGAATGGGAGCGATCGTATTGGGATTGATCCCCCTCTGGGACAGCGTCTACCCATTTCTCGCCAGGACGATGCCTACGCAACTCTCTTGGGATGGTTGGATCGCAGGATCGCTTCTGCTGACAACGATCGCCATGTCGGTCGACGCCATCGTGCGCTTCGCGCGCGAGGAACAGAAGCATGGGCATGAAGCGGCTACGGGGGTGACCTTGGCCTGGTTCGCTTCGATCGCGATGGTCGTCTATGTGGTCGGGTCGATGTTGGTCTGGTGGCCGATCCGGATGCTCGGAGAATCGGGCCAAGGCTTGACCAATCTGGTCGGCATCGTTGTCGTGACGAAAATGGCGGACATCGGAGCGTATTTTTCCGGCAAGAGCTTCGGCCGCAATAAATTATGCCCTTCGATCAGCCCTGGCAAAACCATCGAGGGGTTGCTTGGTGGATTCGCCTTGAGCATTGCCAGCGCGTATATTTGGTACAGATTGGTTTTTCCAATGCCTGGTGCGCAGGAAGGTGGTACACTTTGGGGGCCTGGTGTATTGGCGGTGCTTTTGACTGCTGGAGGGCTTGTAGGAGATCTAACAGAATCTATGGTGAAACGCACCGTAGGCAAGAAAGATAGCGGGTCGTTATTGCCCGGGATGGGTGGCATTTGGGACGTTACCGACGCTCTCCTGCCAGCCACCGTTCTCGGTTACTTTGGGCTCTTGGCGAGGCTGTATTGAGCCATGTCTGAATCGACGTTAACGCTGGGCGATCCCCAGATGGCGCTCCAGTTGTTTGGGCCTCAGGACACGAATCTGAGACGGGTGCGAAACCAATTAGGGGTCGCGATTACCCATCGCAATGGTCAGATACGGATCGCGGGTCCCTCGGACTCGGTGCGAATGGCGACCGAGATTCTCGAGCAATTGCGCGACAAGGTAATGCATCAGGGAACGGTTGGTCCCGACGAAGTCGACGACATCATGCAGCACTGTATCTCTTCGAGAACGACGCAATCAGGCGAGCGGAGCGATTTCCAGAAACTGGAAAGGCGCGAGGTAGCGATCGGAAACGTGGGACGGCGCGTCAAGCCGCGGACGCCTGGCCAGGCGGGATACATCGAGGCCATTCGAACGCACGACATGACGTTTTGCATTGGGCCTGCGGGCTGCGGCAAGACTTACTTGGCTGTCGCGACGGCCGTTGAAGCCTATCGCGCGAAGCAGATGCGCAAGATCGTGCTGGTTCGTCCTGCAGTCGAAGCGGGCGAGAGCCTGGGCTATTTGCCGGGCGATTTGAACGAAAAACTAAATCCCTACTTGAGGCCGCTGCTGGATGCCATCAACGAAATGGTGGATTTTGACCAAGTCAAGTTCTTGATGGAGCAGGACATTATCGAAGTGATTCCCTTGGCGTATATGCGAGGGCGAACACTGAATTCCGCTTTCGTCATTTTGGATGAAGCCCAGAATGCAACCGTCGCTCAGATGAAGATGTTTTTGACTCGGATGGGAGAAGGTTCGAAGGTGGTCGTCTCGGGAGACATATCCCAAGTCGATTTGCCTGCGGGGGTAACAAGTGGATTGCGCGACGCAGCCCAACGCTTGCAAGGAATCGAGGGGATTGCGATGGTTCGGCTACACGAGAGCGATATTGTCCGTCACCCCTTGGTGCAGCGCATTGTCGCGGCATACGAAGGCGATCGCACCTACGGACCCAAGCCGCGGACGCCGAATACGGATCGATAAAGGATTCGCATCGCCGAAATCGAAGCATGTCGACCAATCCCCAGTCAAAAACCCGAAGCGAACGAGTCGCGAACCTGAAGCTAGACAAGCTTGCCTGGCAGGTTTGGTTTGAGAAGCTGACCCGTCTGGATTCGTTGCTCCGTCTCGCGCTTGCGGTTTTTGTTGCCTTGTTGATCACGATCTTTGTGAGAGGATGGGAACCTCCCTTTGGCTATCGCGAAGGGTTCGTACCGCAACGAGCGATTCTCGCCCGCGTTCCATTCAAATTTCAGGACTCTCTTAAAACGGATGTGCTCCGAATCCAGGCTGCTCGGGAAGTGCTGTGCATTTACGAGAATCGCAAGGAATCGTTGGTTCAGGTGCGTGGGGCGGTCAAAGATGCTCTGTTTGCACTGCGCGATGTTGCTTCGCCCGTCGACCTGACGAAATCGCAGCAACAGATCCTCGATACCTTCGGCGCCACGGTCTTGGATTCTGACCAAATTCCGCTGGACTACGAGGCTTCGCTAAAAGCGATTCATCAAACGTTGTCTACCGAAGCGGATTTGTCGAAATACGACGCGGCGATGCGGGAGATCCTTGACCCCCTTGAGGAATTCGGGCTGTTGGTCTCGCTCGAGCATGACAGCGAGAAAGGGAATCAGCGGTTTATCCGCGTCTTTCAGATCGGCAACGAAGCCAGCATGATTGAAGTGGACGTTCCCCGCGTCCGCATCGCGGAGGTTGTGGTAGCGCTGCGAAGTTCATTGGAGCGAGCCTTTCGCAACCAATTCGGGACACCGGACTCGGTGCTGTTGGCGAGGATGATCCATCATTACTTGGCGACACGATTGCCGGTCACTCTGACTCTGCGGGAAGATCTGAGCAATACCGCGCGAACGGAGGCGTTCAACAATGTGAAGCCCGCCATGATCTCTTACGAACCTGCTTCGGGAACCATCGTCCCACTCGGAACACCGCTTGGGGCCAAGGAACTCTCGCTCCTGCAAGCGGAGCATCGCGAGTACACGTTGCAAATGCCGTGGTTTCTGCAACTGCAACGGCTGATCGCATTTTTAGGGATGATTACTGCGCTGTACCTGCTTTGCGGTGCATTCATACACCAAACGAACAGTCGGCATCTACTCTCCAATAGCAAAGAGTTTCTGCGGCTGATGGCATTGTGTCTGGTTTGCATCGTAGTGGCTGTCTTGTTGGCACAGGATCCGTTTCGTGCGGAATTGATCCCGACGATCTTGTGCGCGATCATCGCGACGATCGCGTATGGACGCGCCGTCGCCTTGATTTTGATGACAGCTTTGTCGATGGTGGTCACCTTTGGAGCTCGCGTCGATCTATCGGAATTCATCCTGCTTGCCAGCGCGGCGGCCGCATCGATTCTTCTCTGTGGCCGAATTCGGAATCGAACGCGTTTGATTTACGTGGGACTCTGTGTCTCGATCGTGGTTTTGTCGACCTACATCGGACTCGGCGTGCTGACTGGGCAAGAAGCGGGCGGAGTCGCGAGCGATGGGCCAGCCAACGGGGCGATCAACGTCTCGTCCGTCATGCCCGTACGTCTGATTACCGAAGCCTTTCGGCAAGCGGCATTCGCATTCCTTTGCGGGCCGCTGATGGCGGGGCTACTGCCGATCGTCGAGAAATTATTCGATGTGCAAACCGATCTGAGTTTGCTCGAACTGAGCGATATGAGTCACCCGTTGTTGCGACAATTGGCACAACGAGCGCCCGGCACGTACAACCACAGCATTTCGGTCGCGGCCCTCGCCGAGAGTGCTGCCGAGAGTATCGGCGCCCATGGCTTGCTTGTTCGCGTTGGTGCGATCTTTCACGATATTGGAAAGATGTTCAAACCGAATTACTTTGTCGAAAACCAAGTCGCGGGAGCGAATCGGCATGATTCCTTGCAGCCCGGGATGAGCACGCTGATCATCATCGCCCACGTCAAAGACGGAGCGGACTTGGCTCGCCGACATCGGCTTCCCAAACGAATCGTCGACTTTATTGAGCAACACCACGGAACCACCTTGGTCGAGTATTTCTTCCGGCAAGCGTCTAAGAAGAGCGAGGAAAGCGAAGAGAAAGACGAAGTCTCCGAGTCCAATTTTCGATATCCAGGGCCTAAGCCTCAAACGCGTGAGGCTGCGGTTCTGATGATCGCGGACGCGGCGGAGAGCGCGTCCCGAGCCTTGGTAGAACCCACGGCTTCGCGATTGCAAAACCTGGTCGAGCAAATCGCCATGAAAAAACTGCTCGATGGGCAGTTCGACGAATGCGGGCTCACGCTGCTGGAACTCGATTTGATCAAACGATCCCTAGTGAAAAGCCTCACCGCAATCTATCACGGGCGCATCAAGTACCCGGAACAGACAACCGCGAACGCTTCCTGAATAATCGCGGAAGCGCCGTCCTACGGATTCCCATCGCGATTGGGGAGTCCCACCAGTTCGAGCAGTTTGAGCGCGTTGGTAGTCGGTGTAACGCCAGGTCGCATTTTGTAATCGAATCGCATCACCTGTTGGCCATCGACGGTTTCGAAAAATTCGCGGAAATGAACGATCTGGGCGATGCGTTCGAGAAAAGGGGTTTTCGCCAACTCCAAATCATGCGTACTCGCCGCGACGGTCGATCCCAGTCCGGTCAGATGCTCCAGAACCGACTGGACGGCGATCTTTCGTTCGCGCGAATTGGTTCCTTGAAGGATCTCATCGAGCAGGATGAGGGTGGGGATCCCCTGTTCAGCTTGCTTCTCGTGAGCCCAGTCGACGACCGATTTCAGTCGCTTCAACTCCGCCATGAAGAAGGAGACACCGTCTTGCAAACTATCCTTGACGCGAATGCTCGATGCCAAATCAAAATTCGGTGCAGTCCAGGCGGAACACGCTGCGGGGGCGCCGACCCAGGACAATGCGATGTTGACTCCTAACGAACGAAGCAGTGTTGATTTGCCTGCCATATTGCTCCCCGTGACGAGCAACAAAGGCGTGGTGGTCGCCAATGTCAAATCGTTGGCCACCCTCGCCTTGTCCGCGATCGTGGGATGCGCAAGGTTCTCAATACGAATCCGGGTGCCAGTGTCTTTTTTCCATGCTGGATATCCCCAATCCGGGTGCTCATCGGCGACCGTCGCGGCGGAGACCAGGGCCTCTAGCTGAGCGACCGAGTCGATCCATTTGGGGATATCGTTTCCATGCTTGCTGCGCCAGGACTCCAGCCATGCCAAGATATGGAAATCCCAAAGAAACAGGAGTTGCAACGCCCAGTAAGGAAAATAGAACAGCGGATTGCGTTGCAGCCCAACAAACGACATTCGAAATCGCAGAATGCGAAGTGCGTCCATCGCCGAGCCGCTTCGAGTTTTCATCTGCTCCCCAAGCCGCGAGAGAAACGGCTCCTGACTGCGGATTTGCGCGACGCAGCTTATGAGGTCGCAAAACGCCTGGAGTTCCCGATTTGCTCCACCGATCCAGACAAAGATATCGTGCACCTTGCCGACGAAACCAACCGTAACCAAAAGATTGCTAACGACAGCCAGCACCAACGCGCCAAAACCTATCTCAGCCACCAGCATGTTTTGGCTACGGTAGGCGGAGAAGAGCAGGGCAACGGACAACAGGACAAGCAAGGGACCGAACCAAGTTGCCAATCGAAGCCAGGGATACCTCACGAAAAAACCATCGCTATCGGACCACTTGCTAATGGACTCCAACCGAGAATTGCCAGACCGAAAAGCGTGGGAAGCGTCCCAGAATCGGATACGCCAATCCCGATCTTCCGCGAGAAACCGGACCGCACGCTGTCGCTCGATGAGTGTTGCTTCATTCTCCCAACGGGTCATCCAAATCGCCAGTTGCCTAGCTCCCGACTCGGTTGCGGCGAGCGACAGCCAACGATACAACGAACGATCGCCAAAGAGATCGAGGTCCTCGGATAGTTCGGACCGGAACGATTCCGTCACCGCCTCGGATCGCAGGGCAGGCAGTTCGTCCCAATGCCGCATGCACCGCGCGACCAAACGACGATAAAACTTTCGGCTTTCGCGATTCCAGTCCAGGTGCCATTGCAGGTGTTCCTGCCAAGTGGCAATTGCCAAGAAGACCGCCATCAACACCAGTCCGAGGATCCACACTCCTCGCGGAGCGGCGGACCCGAAGATGCTGTAAGCGATCAGGAGCAAGCCGGGGATGGCGGTCGCAGGGCGCGCGATTTGAAGTGTGGCAAAACGCTTTTGCTGACGCTCAATCGCTTGGTCGAGGCCACGCAGTTTCTGTTGGTAGAATTCGAAAGCGGTCAAGGCATCCCCAAGAGAGTTAAATGAACAAGGCGGCGGCAAATTCTTCTGGCGAGAACTCTTCGAGATCCGTTAGCTTTTCTCCGACGCCGATGAACTTCACGGGCAGCCCGAATTGTTCCGCGATGGGAATGATCACTCCGCCTTTCGCGGTTCCATCGAGCTTCGCGAGAACGATGCCTGTGCACCCGGCCGCCTCGGAAAATCCTTTGGCCTGACTGATGGCATTCTGCCCGGCAGTCGCATCGAGCACCAAGAGAACTTCGTGCGGTCCGTCGGGGACTCGCTTTTGGATGACTCGTTTGATTTTTTCCAACTGCTGCATCAGGTTGCTTTGTGTCTGCAAACGGCCGGCGGTGTCGATGATGCAGATGTCGTACGATTCATCCACGGCGCGTTGGACCGCGCGAAAAGCGACGGATCCCGGATCCGAACCTTGGTCACCGAGTACGATATCGCATCCGATGCGTTCCGCCCAAACCCGCAATTGCGCTACCGCCGCTGCGCGAAAGGTGTCCCCTGCCGCCAGAAGCACGCGATTTCCTTGCCCAACAAACTTTGCGGCTAGTTTTGCAATGGAGGTGGTTTTCCCAGATCCGTTCACGCCCACCACGAGAATGATCGACGGGGGCGTTTTCGCCAGGTTCAAACTGCCTCCTCGGTTTCTGAGCGATTCGGTTACCCGATCACGAACCACAGCCAGCACATCCTCCATCTCGACGCGGCGCCCTCGGTAGTGCTCTTTGATCGAGTCGACGATTCGCGTCGCCATCTCTGCCCCCATGTCGGTACGAATCAAAATGGCGTACAAGTCCCGCAGAAATTCGTCATCGACGAGTCGTCCGCCATCCTTCCACAGGTCGCGTATGTCGGTCCGCAGGAGCTCGTTGGTTTTTTCGAGAACGCGACGAAGCCAACCGACCGGCGATGATGACTGCGCCGGACTAGGCGACTTCTTAGTCGCTTCTCCTTGGCTGGTCACCTCGGGATCTTTTTTCTTTTTCCAAAAGACCATATTCTTTTTCTCGAAATCCACTTCGAAGTCACATCGCGAATCGGGGATCCAAACGCTACAGGAGAGTTTATGGGACGAATCCCTCCGATGGAAGTTGAAGCGAAGTATCGCGTCGCCGATGTACCACTCTTTGAAAAAAAACTGGAAAACCTCGGGGCCCAGTTCCTTTCCCAGGAAAAGCATCGCGATACCTATCTTCGCCATCCGTGCCGCGATTTCCGAATCACTGAGGAAGCGCTGCGCCTTCGCTGGGTCGATGGGAAACCATGGATCACCTACAAAGGTCCCAGACAAACAGGTCCTGTCAAGGTGCGTCCCGAAACGGAACTGGAACTCGGTACCGCCGATGACGCGAGTTGGCTGGCACTTTGGCAAGCCCTCGGTTTTGAGCCTGTCGCCTCCGTGGTCAAGCTCCGACGCACCTACCAGTTGCAGACGGAACGCCGTCCACTCAGAGTCGCGCTGGATGCGGTTGATGGGATCGGAAACTTCG
>Ga0315904_10002780_pt1 | contig 26574 bp, 18 predicted proteins | sample LakEriMetagenome_6_FD_203529 | JGI IMG/M metagenome (GOLD analysis project Ga0315904, IMG submission 203529) | Freshwater fungal communities from buoy surface, Lake Erie, Ohio, United States - Buoy 12 MA120 | ecosystem: Environmental > Aquatic > Freshwater > Lake | place: USA: Lake Erie, Ohio...
AAGTTCGAGTATATGAAGTACTCATTGATCTTTGTTCTCATGTTTGTTGGGGTGAAGATGCTCATCGTTCATTACGTTCATATTCCTGCGTTACTGTCGCTCGGGATAATCCTTTTCGTTCTGATTCTCGGCGTCCTGTTTTCCGTTTTAAATAGAAGGTGACACAACGAAAGATCATCCATATCGACATGGATGCATTTTACGCTTCAGTAGAGCAACTGGATGACCCGGAGCTGAAAGGTAAGCCCGTCGCTGTTGGTGGAAATGAAGAACGTGGAGTGATCTCGGCTGCCAGCTATGAAGCCCGGAAATTTGGGATTCGGTCGGCTATGAGTTCCAAACAGGCAGCCAAATTATGTCCCGCTCTCATCTTTGTTAAACCCCGATTCTGGCGCTACAAAGAGATATCCACACGTATCAGGGAGATTTTTTATCGATATACAGATCTTGTAGAACCTTTATCATTGGATGAAGCTTTTCTTGACGTTACGGATAACAAATTGGGTATTCCATCTGCAACATTTGCAGCTCAGTCGATCCGTAATGATATCAGAATGGAATTGGGACTTACCGCTTCCGCCGGAGTTTCTTACAATAAGTTCCTTGCGAAGATCGCTTCTGATCAGGACAAGCCTGATGGATTGTTTGTCATTACGCATGAAAACGCACAATCCGTGCTTGATGAACTTCCCGTAGGCCAATTTTTTGGAGTCGGAAAGGTGATGGAGGAAAAACTTCATGAACTCAACATTCGCACTGGAAGAGATCTCAGAAGATTATCTCTAAATGAACTGACTCAGTATTTTGGAAAGTCAGGCAAATATCTCTACGATATTGCAAGAGGTATTGATGACAGAGACGTTTCTACTGATCACAACAGGAAGAGCATGGCGTTTGAGAATACTTTCGATCATGATATTCAGGATCATACCGGATTTTATCTTGAATCGTCTAAGATTCTTGACGGACTTTGGGAAAGATATACGCGATATGACCGAAAGGGGAGGACTCTTACCATGAAGGTGAAGTATGCTGATTTTAGTGTGAGGAGCAGGTCCAGAACTTCAGAAGAGGTGATAAATGACCATAAAGCCCTGAAGGATCTGGCAGAACAATTGGCCGATCAATTCATTCCGCTTGAGAAACCGGTGAGACTGATCGGTTTTCAGATCAGTGGATTTGAATCGTCAGAAGCAAAACAGCTTCATTTGAGTCTTTAGACCTTTCGGGATTTAAAAGCCTCTTCGTACCGACTGTCCAGTGTCCCCATCCATCGGTCCCAGAAAAGGAAATAAAGACCGTAGTTCCCATTGAAGTACTTATGATGCATGTTGTGGGCAACACTGGTATTGATCCATTTTCCGACCCATGTCCGAAGCAACCAGCGAGGATAGATCTCAAAGCCGGTATGGCCATAGACGTTGTAGATAAACTGAAGCAATAAGAAAAGGATTAATGCTTCACGATGAACAGGAAGTGTAAACGCGATCAGCGGTAGTATGGCAGCTTCAAGGACCCCTTCCAGCACGTGGAATGAATAGGAAGCAAATGGGGTAGGGTTGGTTGAACGATGATGTACTTTATGCACGTACCTGAAAATGGATGGATTGTGCATCAGCCTGTGAACCCAATAGAAGTATGTGTCATGCATGAGGAACATGATCGGAAATGACAGGTAATAATAAAGCAGACCATATTCATTTTTGTCCTGATAGATCAATGTACGCTCTTGAAAAAGGAAAAGCACAGAGGTTGCAGCCAGGGAGAAGAGGATGATCGTAAGAGAGGAGTTCCAGATCTCAAGAAGGACCGATCTCCATGGTGGTAATTTCGTCTGGAGTTTCTTTAAGAACCCGAAGCGGTACAGTATGAAGTATAAAAAAATAAAGGTGCCTCCTGCGATCAGGAAGTACCTTAAAAGAATGTATCTCGAAACTAGTGCCCAGATCTCAAGTCGGGGATCCATTATTCGAATGTATTAAGTTGTTCCTGAAGTCTGGCTTCTTCACGCACCCTGCCGTCAATGATCTCCGCATATTCAAGCATAGGACGTTTACCCCCGTCAACATATGCTGTTCCAGCCCATTTTTGTGCTTCTTTCAGATTGCCGAGTACCTCGTAAGCCAGGGCAATGTTGAACGCGGCTTTAGCCTTGTCCTTTGACTTTGTTGCAGAATCATATGCTCCCATCCATGTGTTCAATGCACCTTCCCAGTCCTTTGCCAGTGCCTGACGTTCGCCACGCTCCATTTCACCTTTCTTGCCCTTATACATGTCTCTATGTTCCCAGATGTAAAGTGGTACAATGCTTCTTGCGAATTCGATACCGGTTTCGTAGGAGACTTCTCGAAGTGCGGTATTTCTTTTTACCATTTTGGAAATGGCTTCAGCAGCAGTATTCGCTCGTTCCCTCCATCTTTTTCTGTATCTGAACTCATCCTCATATGGGATGAGGTGTTTACTTGCATAATAGACTCTGAAACCACAGGTTGCAGTAGCTGTTCCACTTGCCTCAACGGAAGTTTGTCCTCCATTCAATACACTTTGAACTGCTTGTGCAGTTGTTCCGGCCGGGTTGTCCAGGGTGAAATCTGAATCAAAATATTCCAGTACAAGCAAACCATCAACTCCAAGTCTTGCACAGATACTGTCTACCGTATTCCAATCCAACGGAGCACCAAAAGTAAGGCTCTTCGGGTCGGCTGAGTTCATGGTGTATTCAACTCGTTTCACCTCGAAGCGTTCGGATTCCATCAGGGTAGCGTTCAGGGCGCTTATGCATTCATTCGAAAGTTCCTTATCCTGTTTAGGCATTTCACCGGTTAGCGTTCCTTCAATTCCGGCTACACTTGCAGGAACTGATCTGTTAAGCAGAGCAATCTTCTGAATATCTTTAGGAACAGTTATGACAGCTGGACGCATAACCTGAACCTGCATATCTCTTGTTCCGGCGCAAGACGCAATAAGGATGATCAGTATTGCAATTGATAGTAGCGTATAGATCTTTTTCATGGCAGATAAATTATATGAAGCCGGTTCAGATTCGAAATTACACAATATTTCAATTGAAGGCTCGAGGACAAATACCATGCAAATAGCGTTTTCTTGACTAAATTCGCATTCAAATTCAATTTTATGAAGATCTATAACAATATCCTTGAAACGATCGGAAATACACCTATGGTGAAACTTAACCGATTGACCGAAGGCGTAAAGGCAACGGTTCTCGCTAAAGTGGAAACCACGAATCCGGGTAATTCTGTGAAGGACCGTATGGCGGTGAAGATGATCGAGGATGCGGAAAAAGCCGGTCTGTTAAAACAGGGGGGCACAGTGATCGAGGGTACATCCGGTAATACTGGAATGGGCCTTGCGCTTGCCTGCATAATCAAGGGATATAAGTTGATCTGTGTATTGAATGACAAGCAATCCAAAGAGAAAATGGACATCCTGAGAGCTGTCGGAGCTGAAGTTGTAGTATGTCCGACAGCTGTTGATCCTGATGATCCACGCTCATACTACTCGGTATCACGTCGCCTGGCTACTGAGATCCCGAACTCCTGGTATGTCAATCAGTACGACAATCTTTCCAACAGAGTAGCGCATTACGAATCTACAGGTCCGGAGATTTGGGAACAGACAGAAGGGAAAGTCACTCACTTCGTTGTTGGAGTGGGGACAGGAGGAACGATATCAGGAGTTGGAAAGTACCTTAAGGAGAAAAATCCGAATATCAAGATTTGGGGAATTGATACCTATGGGTCAGTGTTTAAAAAATACCATGAGACCGGAATCTTTGATGAGAATGAGATTTACCCGTATATTACTGAGGGCATTGGAGAAGATATCCTTCCGAAGAATGTTGACTTCGCCATAATTGACCGCTTTGAAAAAGTGACAGATAAGGATGCTGCAGTCTATACCCGTAAACTGGCAAGAGAAGAAGGGATCTTTGTTGGTAATTCAGCAGGATCGGCCATAAAGGGATTACTGCAATTGAAGGATGAATTGAAGGAGGAGGATGTCGTAGTGGTTTTGTTCCACGATCACGGTAGCCGATATGTGGGTAAGATCTTCAACGACGACTGGATGCGCGAGCGAGGTTTCCTTGAAGAGGAAGTGAAAACAGCCGGGGATCTGGTCGCTAAGCATGCAGATACTCCACTGGTAACGCTTTATGCAGAGGAACTAGTATCTCACGCTATCGCCAAAATGCGTAAGTACTCTATCTCACAGATCCCTGTTCTTAAGGACGGTAAGATCGTTGGTTCCATAGATGACAGTCACATGTATCAGTTGTTGATCGATGATCCTGAGCTGAAAGATGCGCCGATCTCTTCCATAATGAAAGCACCCTTCCCCGTGGTGAAGTCAGCTACACACCTGGATGACCTTTGTAAGCTGATCAATAAGGAAACTCCGGCTGTGCTGGTTGAACTTCCCGACGGAAGACACCACATTGTCACACGTTACGATATCATTTCGGCGATGTCCTGATGGAAAGGATCTTTACCGACCAGATGAACAGAACGGTCTGTTTGGAGGGCAAGCCAAAAAGGATCGTTTCAATCGTGCCTTCTCAGACTGAATTACTGTTCGATCTCGGATTGGAAAAGGAGGTTGTAGGAATTACCAAGTTTTGCGTACATCCGGATAATTGGTTTCGCACGAAGCAACGTGTCGGAGGAACCAAACAACTGAATATCGAAATTATCAGGCAGCTTGCCCCCGATCTTATTATTGGAAATAAAGAGGAGAATTCGATCGCGGACATAGAACAGCTCGAATCCATAGCACCGGTTTGGATGAGTGACATTTACTCTCTGGAAGATGCCTTGGAAATGATCCGAAGGGTGGGTGAGCTCACCGGAACAGAAGAAGGGGCAAATACTATGGTGCACGAAATTTCCCAAGGTTTTGAGAGATTGAATGAAGGAAATGTCCAGCGAACATTCTTGTATTTTATATGGAAAGATCCGGATTATGTGGCTGGAACCCGAACATTCATACACGCTGTACTTGAGTCTGCCGGTTTTGTGAATCACTGTCGTGATGAGCGGTATCCCGAGTGGTCACCCAGATACGGTGAACCCGATGTTATTTTTCTCAGCACAGAGCCATATCCCTTCAAAGAAGAACATATATCATTGTTCAGGACCCGATTTCCCGGTTCAGAGATCTTTTTGGTGGATGGGGAAATGTGCAGCTGGTATGGATCCAGAATGCTCCAGTCGTTGGAATACCTTAAGGAACTTCAAATAAAGTTTTCCCGTTGATCAAGGAACCATCCTGCTGTCACTGAATTGACGACTGATCAGCATAAATCGCATGACTTCAGTCATCGGATAGTATCCATCCCTGAATGTCAGATCTCCACTGATACGGGAATTGTTGGAGTCGATCTTTTTGATCAAAAGATCAATGCGTTCAGATGAATTAGCCAGTTTTTGACTTGCCTGAAAAAGAGGCAACATCTTTAAAAGCGATACCATCCATCCTGATCCTTCAACATTTACCATCGGTTCCAAAGAGCCTTTCATCGTGAATAAGGTAGTCTGGTCTGACTTCAATTCGATCAACCCCGGATGTTCTGTTGAACCGATGTAGAAACAGTAACTGTTGAGCTGCTTGTAATAGAGCTTTTCCAAACCGAATCGTAAGGTGTTGGAATCTATTGTATAGTCAATGCCTGATTGAATATCTTCTGTTTTTAGAAGTTCATGAATAGAAAAAGGAGAAGAACACTGAATGACAAGTTCCATCTGAGGTAAAGCCATGTACCCATTGGTATGGTTGATCAGCCTGGTGCCGAAATAATTCATGGAGAGTCCTGAAATTCTCGGTAGATCAGCATTCAGAAAGGATAGAAAAGAGATCAGACTGTCAGCCCATTCATCGGCAAAGATCGTATTCGTCAAATGAAGCCCTTTTTCCTCGAGTTTGAACGCAAGAGGATCGGTTGAATTGCCTTTTGGAGAAAACACATCACCTTCCAGATGAAACCTTTGACCGTTTTGTTCAAATACCAGATTCATTTCCTGCGGATGATCTGTATTTTTTCCGGTATGAAGGTGAAGTTCTGTGTAGCGTTTATCTTTTCTGCCGGATTTGAATATGGCATGATTTCTTTCAGATCTGGTGAGGCAGATGTTTCTCGCTTCATAGTTTAGTTCAGCTTCACTGATCATTTCGTTTCCGGAATGCATATAAGAAATCATGACACCAATATTTCCTGATGCGGAAATCACTTGATCATTGCCAACAATTTCAGGCATGTTATTGAGGTAAGTATCCTCATTAAGGAGATTGAACAGAAATCCGGAAATCATTCCCTTTTTGTGAGGATAAGAAAAAACAACGATATCAGACAGAAAGTTGATCCCGGTGCTTTTGAATTCAGCTTCTCCGCTTGTTCTCTCCAGAATGGCTTTTTCAAGTAATCTGAGAATTGTCTCGTCTTTTGATTCAAGTAACACAGAAAAGAGGGTGCTTTCACCGATCTCACGTCCGTCGATCCTCATGGCGAAATCGGCTTTTGACGGAACGTGCTCAAGGATGATTGAGGGTTGTTCACCAATGATCAGACCTGATATCCTTACCAGGGTCCATACGGACAGGCACAGGATAAAAACAGTGAGGAACTGTACAATGGTCTTGAGACGACGCATAAAGCAAAAGTAAAGTAATTGTTTAATCCCTAACTTTACAGTATGAGAAAATTAGCAGGCTTTATACTACGTATGATAGGATGGAAGGTGGATGAAAGGACGCCTGAAGGAGTTAAGAAGTGTGTGATCGCTGTCGGTCCCCATACATCAAACTGGGATTTCGTTCTCGGTAAACTGGCATTTATTTATTACGGTGTGAATGCTAGATATCTGATCAAAAAAGAACTTTTTTTCTTTCCACTCGGGCTCATTCTACGGTGGATGGGTGGTATCCCGGTTGATCGCAAGAAGAAGAACAATATGACGGAATATGCGGCAGAATTATTTGAAAAGAATGATGAACTGTTCCTCGTCTTTACACCTGAAGGAACCAGAAGCTATAATCCCAACTGGAAAAAGGGATTTTACTATATTGCCATGAAGGCGAAGGTCCCCATATACATCTGTTATATGGACTACGAAAAGAAGATCGGAGGTTTTCACAGCAGATTCGATCCTACCGGAGATGTGGAATCTGACATTACTCACATTAAAAGTGTCATGTCGCAATTCAAGGGAAAAAATCCTGAGAATGGAGTTTATTGATCCTTTTTGAATCTTCCGGTCTTTTTGTCATAACCGTAAGGACAATGTTTGCATCCACTTTTACAGCAATAACCGCGTTTTAAATGGTATTTTTCGGTGAACACAATATATCCTTCTGGAGAAAGGTAATAGTCTTCCTCGTCGAGTTGGTTCTTTTTCGAAAAGCCATTATGATCTTCAGACATGACTCAAAATTAATACAGTGATCCAACAGTTTCCCGATATCAGTCGATCGATCGTTCAGGAGATCCATTATAAACCTTTGAACAAGCATGGTAACAGAATGTTCATTAAGAGAGACGATCTTATCCATTCGGAGATCTCGGGAAACAAGTGGAGAAAATTAAAATATAATCTTATCAAGGCCAAGTCCGAGGGGAGAACAAGCCTTTTGACCTTCGGGGGTGCATACTCCAATCACCTTGTCGCGACAGCGGCGGCGGCGGAACTTCACGGACTTCGTTCGATCGGGATCGTCAGAGGGAATGAGCTCGATAGTGAAAGTAATCAAACACTGAAGCGATGTACAGAGTATGGGATGGAACTGCTTTTTGTTTCCCGGGAGGAATACGGTTACAGAACGGAGAAGTGGTATAAGGAAGAACTCGCTGCGAAATTTCCTTCGGCACTGATCATTGATGAAGGTGGGTCAGGTTATTATGGAATGATCGGATGTCAGGAGATCCTGAAGGAAATCGATGTTCAATACGATATAGTCGTGGTTGCTCAGGGCACTTCGACCACAGCGGCAGGTTTGTTGTTGTCATTGCCTGATCACAAGGAATTGTGGGGTGTACCCGTAATGAAAGGGTACCGTTCTGTGGAAGAATTGAAAGATCTTTTCTCGTCAACAGCGATCGAGGCAGAAATGATAGAGGACTTATTGAATACCTACAGGCCTCTGGATGACTATCATTTCAATGGTTATGCACGGTATGATAATGATCTGCTGAATTTTATAGCGAATTTCTGGAAGGAGTATCAGCTGCCCCTTGACCCTGTTTATACAGGAAAGGCTATGTATGGACTCATTCATGAAACATTGAAGAGAGGGCTCAGGAATAAAAACCTGCTTTTCATTCATACAGGAGGTCTTCAGGGTGCCAGATCGATTTTCGAAAAAGAAAAACGGGACATCTTCTGATGCCCCGTTTCATGTATCTGAATCGTCTTTTGATTAGAGTCGTTTAGCCCTTCCACCACCACGGTTCCATCTGAACAGCTTTCTGTCGTGAATGTATCCGCTGCGGTCTGTGAGTGTAGAGTACTTAAGGAAAAGTTCGAATCCACCCATAGTGCGCGTTGCCGGCGAGAGAGATGAGATGTTGAAATCATAACTGAATCCAACTTTGAAACCTCTGAATTTGACTGAAAGTGAACCCACAACGGCATCCTTCCAGCGCATGAAGATCCCATAAGATACTAGTGAGCGCTGAACATAGTCTGTACGTTTTGAACTTTCAAACAGTTCATGGTCAAAGGTGGTTCCAAATAGAATATTTCTGTTTGGTCCCTGAAGTTGAACAAAGGCCTGTGGTGAGAAACCGAAATTTCGTTCATCGCTGAACCTGGTTCCGTAAACAGCGATATTCACGTTTCTGTACAGATTATTTGCAAGGGAGGAAAAGTTCACATTAGGTGAAGTGATGTGATTAACCGATAGCCCAACGTTAATATTGGACATCGCATCGAACTTGTACTTCAGATGCATACCCGCGCCAACATCGAATGTTGAAACCGTATTGTCAGGACTGAAATTTTCAAAACTCTGAACTGACTGATCATAGGTAATCCCATTCCATTGGTTGTTCCAGGTAGAATTCGTGTTGCGAATAGACTGTTGGTAGAACCCTGGTGCAATTCCGATAGAGAAAAGCGTGTTCTTGTCTGCTTCGATGGTATAGTTGATCGGAACAGAGATCAAGTTTGTAGTAAGCTTCAGGTCACCGGTAGCATCATTTGTGAAGTTCACTCCAATTCCCAGGTGACTCTGACTGTTTTTCTGCTTCATCAGTTTAGCGTCGATCCCGAAAGAATTCGTTCTGAACGGCAAGCCTTCCAGTGATGTCCACTGCATTCGGAAGTTGGTAAATAGTCGGATATCTTCATCCATCACAGCAGTTGCTCCCGGATTAATAGCTGAGGGTGCCTCATTCCACATACTGAAATGGCGGTTCTGTTGTGCCAGGGAAATGCCTGACCATACCGTGCTGATCGCAATTAGGCTGAATATTTTTCCTTTCATGGTCAGTGGTTTATTTAAGAAGTGTAACATTTCCATTCATTTTACCGGATTTCCCGTCAACAGTTGTGTATTCAAGTGTCCAAGCGAACGTCGCTGGATTTAACGGTTCCTGGTTTAAAGTTCCGTTCCATCCTATGTTTTGATCTTCTGTTTCGAATACCAGTTGGCCGTAACGGTTGTAAACGCGGAAAGTCATGTCTGAAATACCGATCCCATCCACGAATAATTGATCATTGATCCCGTCCTCATTAGGGGAGAAGGAATTAGGAACGCCAATGGCATATCCCCCCGTAGGCAGGATCACGAGGATTTCGACAGTAGCAGATGCCTCACATCCTTCAGTTGTTGTAGTTGTGGCTGTGAAGTCTGTTGTGATCGAAGGCCATACGTCAGCCTGCGAGCAATCAGAAATAATACAGTCCAGAACTGACCCCTGATTGTTTGGTGTCCAGCTCCATGTGATTTCACCGTCTGAAGCAGTGGCTGAGATTTGAACCGTATCGCCAAGTTCAATGAAGTCATCCGGTGATACAGTAATGGTTGGAGGAGCAAGTACCGTTATATCCTGCGTGTAACTTCCTGTTCCGAAACTGTTTGTTACCACAAGGGTCACAGTATAAACACCCGGTGTATTGAAACAAACCGGTCCTGGATTGGCACTGGTTGAAGTGGCTGGAGATCCACCCTCGAAAGTCCACGCATACGTTGGTGTACTGACGGAACTGGAGTTGTTAGTAAAAACAATACAATCTCCTGCACATGGATCGCTATCTGAAATAGCAAAGGCTGCTGTTGGTGTACTGCAGCTAACAACCTGAATAGTGATGGTTGTGTCATCGATGAATCCGTTGTTATCAATAACTTCTAACCACACGCTAAAGTTACCTACAGTCGTAAATACCACACTATGAGGTCCGGCAGAGTTCGCAGTCCCGGGAAGGCCACCACCAAAGCTCCAATTGTAATCTACGATGTTACCGGTGGAGTTGGAATTGAAAATCAATGACTGTCCCTGACAAACTATACCGTTGGAGGCAGTAAAACTCGCAACTGGTCCTCCCGTGCAGTCATTAACCGTTACAGTGATCGTTGAAACATCATTTGGGCAGGGAGCAACACCGTTCACGGTATAACTGAAAGTATAAGTTCCAGCGGTTAGTCCATTAGCATCCAGCACGGCAGTCGCTGTGTTAAATTGACCACTCGGTGTAGCCGTAGTCTCTGCCCAGGTGCCGCCAGGATCCTCACCGGTAAGAAGTGTATTCAAATCCAGCGTAGTTGTGTTACATACAGAACCCGATCCATCGTTTCCCGCAGTTACAGGATCAGTAACCACAATATAATTCGTCTTAGCCTCGGTGTCCGTACCTCCTGCGTCAGAGATTTGAAGCGTTACCGTATAGGTGCCGGGTGTATTGTAGCAAATTCCTGTTGGATCTTCAAGACCTGAGTTAGATCCGTTTCCAAAATCCCAGCTGAAAGTTGCTCCGGCAACGTAGGTGCCCAGGTTGGTGAAGTCAATACAGTCTCCGGCGCAAATAGTAGTCGTACTGGCGGAAAAATCAGAAATTGGTGGTGTCCCGGAAGAAGCTACCGTTAACGTGATGTCATCAACTGCAAAGGATGGGTCAGTACCAATATTATCGTCGTTGTTCACCCATCGGAAACCGATCTTCACATTCGGGTTATTGTTGGCCGACGCCGGGAGAAATGCAGTAAAGGAAGTCCAGGTTCCCTGAGGGTTACATGTTAACGGGGTTTTGGCTAGGTCAGCGATCTGAGACCAGGTGGCACCATTAAAGTACCATAGCGTAGCATTATCGGTTGTAGCCTGTCCGTTTTCAATATAATTGAAATTGATACTTATCGTAGTATTACCTGTAAGATCGATGGTTGGCGACTCAGCTCTGGTATCTGTAACAGGATCCCAAAAGCCCAATCCGCCGGCAAGGTAGGCTGCTCCCAGGTCACCAAGTACACCTGGGCTGCTTCCAATGTGAAGGGAAGGATCAGTAGTAGCACACGCCGAACCACATGCCCCTGCAGCGTTTCCACATTCAGCACCACTAACGTACCATTGATTGGCATCGAATCCATTCGTTCCTGTACTGGTTACAGTCCAGGCTCCCCCCGGTCCTACATAGGTGCCCGCATCACAGTCAGCAGCACAATTGTTCTGAAAGGATTCGGACCAGATTATTGTTTGAGCCTGCAACGATGAAAATGCCAGAATTGACAAGAGGAGAAGTAACAGTTGACTCCGTTTTTGCATAGTAATAGTTTTGTTTCAAATGTGAATATATGTAATCATGACAACTTTAGTACGATGCTAAATCGAAAAAGTTAGCTAAGGAGTGAAATAATTTCAATTGCCTCCTTAACGTCGTGTACCCTGAGAATAGAAGCGCCTTTTAAAAGTGCGACTGTGTTGAGGGAGGTTGTGCCGTTGAGAGAATGTTCCGGATCAGAGTCCAGTTTTTTAAATATCATTGATTTGCGGGATAGTCCGACAAGGATCGGTCTTCCGAACATCCTGAACTGATCAAGAGCCTGTAGCAGTTCATAATTTTGCTCAAGTGTTTTTCCGAACCCAAATCCGGGATCAAGAATAATATCGTTAATCCCGGCCTCTTTAAGAAGTGTGATCCTCTCGGAAAAATAACGAGTAATTTCCATGAACACATTTTGGTAGCCGGTATCAAGCTGCATGGTTTCAGGAGTTCCCTGAATATGCATCAGAACATAGGGCAATTTCAGTTCGCCTGCCGTTGGGATCATCATCGGGTCAAGGGTTCCGCCACTAATGTCATTGATCAGGTCCGCACCGGCATGAGCAGCGCATCTGAGGGCTTCTGATCTGTAGGTGTCCACCGAAATAATGATGTTCGGAAATTGATGGCGCAAGATTCTGATGGCTCCTTCCAGTTTTTTTACTTCGGTCTTTAATTCGACTGGTTTAGACCCGGGACGAGTGGAACAAGCTCCGATATCCAGGATACTTGCACCATCGTTGATCATTTTTTCTGCCCGTTGGATCAGTTCTTTGTCAGATGCAATCCTGCTTCCCGAATAGAAAGAATCTTCAGTTATATTCAAAATACCCATCACCTTCGGAGACCTGAGATCCAACAGACGGTCCCTGAGTCGGATCAGTCTGTTTTGAGGAAAATGTGTATCTTCAACCCTTGAATAAAGCATGATGGAGGTAATGAGTCAAACCGGTATTGAATACACAAATGTAATGAATGTTTGTCGAGATATTTTTTCGAAGAAGACAAACGACTATGGTACAGCATGGAGAGTGCTCCGTCCAAGCTCACTCACCGATCAGATCTTCATCAAAGCGCAACGCATTAGAACCATTCAGGAAACGGGTGAGAACAAAGTGGGCGAAAGCATTGATGATGAGTTCAGAGCCATAGTGAATTACTGTATAATGGCACTCATTCAGCTTGAAGAAAAGGAATTGAAGGATCTTGAGCTTGAATATGGAACGGCGTTAATGTTGTATGACAAATATGCCCGTCAGGCATATGAGCTTATGATGCGAAAAAATCATGATTATGGTGAGGCATGGCGTGACATGCGCGTCAGCTCACTGACTGATCTGATCCTGATGAAGATCTTACGAGTTAAGCAGATCGAGGATAATAATGGAAATACTCTGATCAGTGAGGGCGTTGAGGCCAATTACTTTGACATGCTCAATTATGCGGTTTTTGCGTTGATCCACTTGACGAATGAACAGGTATAGGAAATCGAAGAATAAACCAACCATTGGGGGTAGATCTTACTTTTTCAATCTGCTCTTCGTGGTTTTTAACCTGATTGGACTGGGATTCGTTGTCCTTGGGTCACATCAGGCTTTTACACAGTATTTTGTGTTATTCAGCTTCATTGGATACATAATGATGGCCATTACCACGGCTGGTCTTTTCATTTTTGAGGGTCGCCTGATGATGGCCGGGTTATCACGTTTTCTGGTTGGAGGTGTCTTTATTGTCTCCGGACTGATCAAGCTGAATGACCCCATAGGATTTTCCTATAAATTGGAAGAGTATTTCCAGGATGGCGCCCTGGCTTACAGGATCAAGGAATTGTTCAATGCACCCGGGTTTTCTTTGGAATTTCTAATCGGCTCAGCTCTGACCATTAGTGTTATTGTGTGTATTGCTGAGATCATTCTGGGAGTGCTACTTATATTGGGGGGTAAGATCAAATTGGTATCCTACCTGCTACTTCTTATGATGCTGTTCTTTACTTTTCTCACCTGGCATACGGCAAGCTGTGATCCTCAAAAACAATACACAGATCGTGATACTTACCTTGTTGGAAGTTCAATTGCTGAGCAAAAAGAGCTGTCATCCAAGACAAATAAAGGGATTAAGATTATTTCCAGAGATGTAGTTCATATCGTTATCGAAGAAAAGAAAACGCCCCAATGTGTGTCAGATTGCGGTTGTTTCGGTGATGCTCTGAAGGGCTCTGTGGGAAGATCGTTGACTGCAGGAGAGTCTTTCTGGAAGGATCTTGTCTTACTGTATCTTGCCCTATGGATCTTCATTTCTCAGTGGATTATTGTTCCCAATACAAAACGACAAAATGTCTCGTTCCTTATTGCCGAAACAGTGCTCATTGGATTGCTTTCCTGGGTTTTTGGGTGGTATTTGATCCTGTTGTTTTCTTTAGTTCTGCTGGTTGGGTCTTTATGGGTTAGGAGAGTAGGCGGGGTTCTGTTGGGTAATTATGGCGGGGTAGTCCTCTTTAATCTTTCGGTTTGTCTCATTCTGGTTTCCTATATTTTGAACTATGAACCTTTAAAGGATTATCTTCCTTATGCCGTTGGAACAAGACTTATTGAGAAAACAAGAGATGGTGTTGAGGGTAAGTATGAATCCCTGATAGTATACAAGAATGTGCGAACAGGTGAAGAGATCGAATTTTTAGCGACATCCGGGGAGTATGAAAATTCCAGGATCTGGGAAGATAAGGAATGGAAATACCTTCGGATGAAAGAGCGAGTGATCAGACCTACACGTTTGCCGTCGATCACCGAGCAGTTCAATCCTTCCCGCGCGGTTTCAGAATTGGGTGAAGAAGAAATGTCACTGGCATTTGTTTCCGAGCAAATTGGCAGGATGTCAGTGAATGTTCTGAAGGTCGAAGAAAGATCATCTGGTAAAATCATTTGGGTGAAGCCCATTGATTATGATACGCTGGATTATCCTCTGAGTACCTTCCGTGTACTCGATACGGTAACGCGTCTTCTTCCCGAATTACAAGAAGTCAGCCTGAGGGAATTTATTTTGAAGGGTGATAGGGTCATTGTTCTTGTGGCAAGGGATATTGACAGGGCTGATTGGGATGCGGTAGATGAATATAGACAATTGCTGAAGGAATGCAAGAAGAATGACATACCGTTTATAATGATCTGTAATGCTAGTAAGGAACAGATCGATCGTTTCCGCGGAAAGTATAAATTCCCGGTCCCTGCTTTCCTGAACGATGAAACGGAACTGAAAGTGATGGCGAGGTCAAACCCCTCACTAATGGTCGTAGAAAAGGGTCGGGTTAAAGGGAAGTATGCCCACCGGTCAACACCGGATCTGGATTGGTTGAAAAGAAATATTTTGTCTGAGAGATGAGAAAAAAGATCGTTGCCGGCAATTGGAAAATGAATTTGAATAAACTGGAGGCCCAGGTATTGTTTCGTGCTATCGATGCTTCGCCGAAACCTGAAAATATTGAACTCATTATATTTCCTGTTTCAGTTCACCTTGGGAAATTGGCGGATGTCAGTAGCACTATTGCTTTGGGTGTTCAGAATTTCTATCCTGAAGAAAAGGGTGCTTTTACCGGTGAACTTTCCGTCACTCAGGCGAAGGATTCAGGGGCAGAATATGCTTTGATCGGACATAGTGAACGGCGATCAATATTTGGGGAGGATGCTGAACTCCTCCGGTCGAAGGTTGACGCAGCCATCGAGCATGGTCTTGTGCCTGTTTTTTGTTGTGGAGAACCTTTGGAACTCAGAGAGATCGGTGAACAGGATGATTATGTCAAGGCTCAACTAATTGACTCGCTGTTTCATCTGGATAAAGATCAGATCCTGAAATGTATTATTGCTTACGAACCTGTCTGGGCCATTGGAACCGGCATAACGGCAACAAGCGATCAGGCGGAGGAAATGCACGCGGCTATTCGTCAATGGTTGGAAGAAAAATATGGAAGAGCGGTCGCTGATATCGTTCCGATATTATACGGAGGAAGTTGTAACCCTTCCAATGCCGGTGAGTTATTTGCCTGTCCTAATGTAGACGGTGGACTTATCGGAGGGGCATCGCTTGACGCTATATCATTCATGACTATTGCAGGATCATTCTGATGGAATATATTGAACTGAATATTGAGCTTGAACCCAGGGATCCATGGGCAGAAATACTAATTGCTGACCTTGCTGATGCCGGATATGAGAGCTTTGTTGAGACCGAAAAAGGTATTCAGGCTTATGCCAAGGTATCGGATATAGATCCCGGATTTCCTTTAAAGAATACCCTTCTGGGAGAAGAACACCCTGATTTTAAAGTTGATGTTAGGGTAAGGATCATACCGCATGAGAACTGGAACGCAAAGTGGGAAGAGGATTTTGAACCTGTGTTCGTCGATGAATACTGTACAATAATTGCCCCTTTTCATGATCCATCCATTGTGAAAGGAATGACAGTGGTTATTCAGCCTCAAATGTCCTTTGGTACAGGTCACCATCAAACTACCTATTTAATGACCAAAGCGCTTTTTGAGATGGACAAAGTGCCCACCACAGTGTTGGACATGGGAACGGGAACAGGGGTGTTAGCTATAGTTGCTGAGAAACTGGGCGCAGAAGAGATCGTGGCTGTGGATATCGAAGACTGGTCGGTTGAAAATACAATGGAGAATGCAGAAAGAAATGGCTGCCGTGGCATCAGGGGACTTTGTGGCGATATTGATGTCGTGCCGAATCTTCACTATGGCCTGATCCTTGCGAACATCAACAAGAATGTCCTTAAAGCCCATATGTCAGATTACAGTAAGTTTTTAGCCGACCAGGGAGTCCTTTTGCTGAGCGGTTTCTTTAATTCTGATATGAATGAGATCACAAATAGTGCTGATCAAAACGGTTTGAAGCTTACAGGTAAGCAATCAAAGGATGAATGGTGCTGTTTAAAGTTTTTAAAGGAAAATTGACATTTATGAAACACTTCATAACCCTGTTGCTACTGATCTGTCTGAGCCCTTTGGTTGCTCAGCAAACATACTCCAACAACAGAGAGAAATTCGTTAAGGAATTCCAAAAGGCGCTGACTGAATTTGGAAGAGGAGAATTTCATGATTTTGCCAGAAAAGATCTTCCTGCATTATTGCTGGAAACGTCAGATTTTCCGGAAAATTACTTCACCAAAATGGTGGAAACCTGCAACTTGATGGTTACCAAGAACCTTAAGCCCTTTCCGGAGATCTATCAGTATGTCTTTTCCGTATATAGCCTCGTGAAGGGGAAGCAGAGTTCTGCCAGTTTTCAGGCCTGGCATAGTTCAGTAGATAAACTTTTGGACAATAGGAATATCAAGAAGTTTGAAGATTTTATTGACCTTTCAGCCGGTTTTTTCTCCGAACGAAAAATAGCCGAATCATCTAATTTTAAATGGTTCTATGAAGGAGGAACCTATTCTTTTGAGTTCACCGACAAACCGATCATTAAATGTTCAGGTGGTAATTTGATCTGTCGAGTTGACAACAAAAAGGCAGATTCCAGGAAGGATAGCAAATACCTGGACAGTGTAGTAGTTTCTGGTACATCTGGTGTGTACGATCCGGTATTGAAGAAGTGGGACGGGGACGGAGGTACGATCACCTGGGAAAAGGTAGGTCTTCCGAAAAATGAATGTTCGGCTGCAGTAAAGGGCTATAGTGTCTCGTGCAAAACGCCGAATTTCAATGCAGATTCGGTTATGCTGACGACTAAATATTTTACCAAGCCGATCCTTGGGAATATGTCGGATCGAGCCTTTACTATCAATAGAGAGGAGGATAAGATCTATCCTCAATTTCTTTCCTTCGAGAAACGACTGAAGATCAAGAATATTCGGGAGGGTGTGGATTATGACGGCGGTTTTGCAATGCAGGGTGCGAGTTTCGTAGGTCAGGGATCGCTCAAGGAACCCGCACGAGTGATCATCTACCGAAATGAGCAACCTTTTATTAAGGCGAGCGCTCAGGTTATCGATATTTCACCGAAGAAGATCTTTGCGATCAATTCGGCCACTTCACTTTATCTGAACACAGGAGATTCGATCGCTCACCCCGGATTGGAGTTCTCTTATGATTTTGATAAGAAGCTGATCGAAATGACGAGAACCAAGATCGGTATTGGACAGTCTCCTTTCACAGATTCATATCATATGGTCGATTGCTACGTTGCAAAGATCACATGGAACACGACTGAGCAGGATATTCAGTTTACCTATGATTTTGGAACATCACAGGAACAGCGGATCGCACGTTTTGAATCCCGGTCGTTCTTTGATTCCAAGCTCTATGATCAGTTGCAAGGACTGGAAACCGTTCACCCTCTTGTTGCCATTCATCAGTACTGCTACAAGTACGACGAATACATTCTTCCTGAAGGAAAGGTAGCATCAGCTATGGGCAAGACCATTGAACAGGCGAAACCCTTGCTGCTTGAGTTGTCCAACTACGGTTTCATCAGTTATGACACAGAGGCGAAGATGATTGTGGTGAATCCCAAGACAGAAAACTTTGTGCTGGGAAAGGTAGGAAAGCGCGATTATGACAATATAAATTTTGTGTCCGATCTGAGACCAAAGGAGCTCAAAGGATTCACGGATGAGCAGATAAAAGAGGATAAACAACTACAGAAATTGAAGGAACAATACAAGGCACAAAGTGAGGAACGCCGACTGATGACTTATTTCGGCAAGATGAACCTTGGAACCCTTGAGATCAAAATGAATGCAGTTGATTTTGTAAGAATCTCAGAATCTCAGAATACGACGGTATTCCCTGATCAGAGTTTGGTTACAGTGAAAGAGAATAGGAATTTTGAATTCCAGGGCTGGATCAATGCAGGTAAGCTTGAGATCAACTCGAAGTCTGCAAATTATAATTACAGAGACCACAAGATCAATGTATTGAATAGCGACGAGACCATTATCAGGGTAAAGCCAATGCAAGCGGCAGATGGCAACAGACCTATTCCAATGACGAATTCAATAAGAACCGTCAGAGGTGAAATATTCGTAGATGATCCAACCAATCGGAGCGGTAAGAATAAGAAATTTACAGAATATCCAAAACTGAAGACAGGAAAGCCTTCATACGTATTCTACAACGATCCTAAACTGTACAGTGGAGCATACGACAGTTCAAGGTTTTACTACACAATTCTGCCATTCGATCTTGACAGTCTTGATGACTTTAACGACTTAGCACTCAGATTTAAAGGGGAATTAACTTCAGCAGGGATCTTCCCAAAGATCTCGGAGGATTTAAAGATCATGCCTGATTATTCATTTGGTTTCAGTACTTCAGCACCGGCAACGGGTTATGAGTTTTATGGAATGGCCGCGAAATATGAAAATAAGATCATTCTGTCAAATAATGGTCTTCAGGGTGCGGGAACGATCAATTTTGTGCAGTCAACATCAGTGGCGAGAGAACTCTTTACTTTTCTTCCCGATTCGACGATTGGTATGGTTAAATTCACCAATCGACCCATTGAAGAAGGTGTTCAATTCCCTGATGTGGAGTCTGATGAAGCATTCATGATCTATATCCCCAAGAAAAATATTTTGAAGGCTCAGTCAACACCAAAAACCGATCTGAGATTCTTTAAAAGTGAAGCAAAACTGCGTGGTACAGCAATAGTTACTCCGAAAGGAATGAGGGGATATGGATTGATAACGTTTAAGACAGCAACGACTGTTTCAAAGAATTACAATTTTAAGAGATGGGATATCGATGCGGACACCTCAGGATTCAGCTTAAAAAATACTTATGCAGAGGAGGGAGAGGATCCTCTTGCTTTCCAGGCGGAGAATGTAAAAGCACATATTTCGTTTAAGGATAGAAAAGGAGAATTTATTTCCAATAGAGGCTCCTCCCAAATTAATTTCCCGGTGAACCAGTATTTGTGCAGAATGGACAAATTCTCCTGGTTCATGGATTACGCTGAGTTGCAGATGGAAAAATCCGGTGAGAAGGATGTAACCATTGATACCGATATGGATTTGGTCGGTCCAAACTTTTTCTCAACGCATCCTAAACAGGATTCCCTTCAGTTCAGATCGCCAAAAGCGAAATATGACTTGAAGCAGCGTTCGATTTTCTGCGAAGGGGTCGAGTATGTGGAAGTGGCAGACGCCAGGATCTATCCTGACAGTATGAAGGTCATTATCCGGAAAAAGGCAGAAATGGAACAATTAAAGAATTCCAGGGTCGTTGCTAATTACCTCACCAAGTATCACACATTTATCCGTTCGACGATCAATATTACTGGTCGCAGGGCGTATACGGGTACTGGGGAATATCCATATATCGACAAGGATAGCAACGTGACGTATTTCAGGATGGAAAAGATCTCGCTGGATACGAGTTATCAGACCATCGCCAACGGTACTATTGCGAGTACTCAAGGATTCAAATTATCAAGAGAGTTTGACTATTACGGCAAGGTTTCGATCAAGGCTGCCAATCCGGGGATCTATTTTGACGGCGCAACAAGAATCGATCATCAGTGCCAAAGTTTTGCACGCAACTGGATGAGTTTCGATGCATTCATCGATCCGAAGAACATTCAGATCCCTGTTTCGGATAACATGAAGAACCTTGAAGGCGAATCACTCTCCGCCGGTATTGTCTGGAGAAACGCTAATACTGCCGACAGTATTCATTTATATCCAACCTTCCTCTCTAAGTTGGAGGTGCAAGGCGATATTATTGCGATGACATCGAGCGGATTCCTTCAATTCGATCCAAAGGCTAAAGAGTTTCAGATTGGTTCCAAGGATAAACTCCTGAATAGAAAAGAAAAAGGTAATTTCCTTGCACTCAATACCGAGACATGTTCGATGAAAGGTATTGGAAGGGTGAATCTTGGTATGGATTACGGAGATGTAACAGTGGATGCTGTAGGGATTGTTAATTACGACCAGAATACGGGCGAAACTTCCATGAACCTGACCACAAGATTCAATATGCCGGTTGACAAAGGAGCATGGCAGGGAGTTGCTGAAAAGATCTTACCGGTTGAGGGACTCAGGTTCATGGATCTCAGTGCAAATACCCTGGAAATGGCGATCGTGGAATGGATTGATCAGAAGACAGCGGATAAATTCGTTTCAGATTATACCATCAAGGGAGAGATTAAAAAATTACCTCCTGAGCTCGAGTCTTCCATGATTTTCACTGATGTCCGTCTGTCCTCATACAATCTTAAAAATTCGGAGGACAAGGGATTGATCTCCAACACTAGTTCAGCAGTGCTGGTTAATATGTTCGAGAGGCCGGTCATGAAGTATGTTCCGTTCAAGGCGTTCTTCCAACAAACGGGACCAACAAATGCATCAGACCGTTTCGGCGTTTCGATCGATATTGTGGGAGGATTGGAATACTTCTTTGATTACAAGATGGCTAAGAAGGATGGTACGTTGAATATTATTACAGGAGATGCCGCGTTTGCAGATGCCGTGAACGGAATTAAAGAGGACAAGAGAAAATCGAAGAACTTTAATTACCAGATAAGTACACAGCGTATCTACCTGACTCGCTTCCTTGATCTGTTTGCACAATGATGATCTACGTTTTAACCGGCATAGTTGCTTACCTTCTTGGTTCTGTTCCGACTGCGGTTTGGGTCGGTAAGGCTTGGTATAATATTGATGTTCGGGAACAGGGTAGTAAAAATGCCGGTGCAACAAATACCTTCAGAGTACTTGGAAAAAAACCGGGTATCATCGTACTGCTGGTAGACGTGTTAAAAGGGGCGCTGGCCGTATCTTTTCCGATAATACTAAAATCTATTGAATTGTTTTCCGGGGAGGTTAACCCAGATACACTTCAGATCATTGCCGCTGTCCTGGCTGTCGTCGGTCATATTTTTCCTGTGTTTGCAGGATTCAGAGGGGGGAAAGGAGTGGCAACATCACTTGGAATCGTTATTGGACTTCAACCCCTTGCTGCAGCAGTTTGTCTTACTGTCTTCATGATCGTGTTTATAGTGAGTAATTACATTAGCCTTGGCTCAATAATTGCTTCGATCTGCTTCCCTTTTGTGGTCTGGTATTTTCGGCCGGATTCAATGCAAATGCAGATCTTCAGTATTGTACTGGGAGCAGCAGTGATCCTCGCCCACAAGAAGAATATCGGACGACTCATGAAAGGGGAAGAGAACAAGATGAACCTTTTCAAGAAATAGTCGTACTATCCATCAGTTAAAACTGAGACCTTTGTCATTCATTTGATCGGTTTAAGACATAGCATCCTGGTGCTCCTTCTTTTTGTGTCACATTTCATATGGTCGCAGACAGAAGCTGAAATGAAAGCACAGGCAGATAAACTGTTTGAAAGTGAACAGTATCTGGATGCTACGCCTTTATACATGCGCTTGCTCTCACTTCAGCCCCGTGACGCAAACTACAACTATCGCTATGGCACTTGTCTGCTTTACAATTCTAACAACAAACCGGATGCGATCAAGTACCTTAATATGGCGATCTCGGATCCCAATATCGCACCGGAAGCATATTATTTCCTGGGAAAAGCACTTCACTACAACTACCAGTTCAACGAGGCCATAAGGCATTACACCAGTTACAATGAAAAGAAGGCAAGCGCCGTAAAGAAATTTGACGCCGATCGTGAGATTCAGATGTGCCAGAACGGGAAACGCCTGATGACGACCATTTCTGACCTGATCGTTGTCGATAAGAAAGAGATTCAGAAGGATAAATTCTTCAGGATCTACGATCTCAAGGATATTGGAGGAAGTATGCTCGTAACAGCTGAATTTCAGACCAAACTCGATAAAAAGAATAACCACACTCCGTTGATCCATTTTCCGCAGAATCCATCGGTCATCTATTATTCAAGTTTCGGAGAAGACGGTGATAACGGGAAAGATATTTATGTGAGACGTCGTCTGCCTGACGGAAGCTGGGGTATGCCTCAGCCAATTCCGGGGAACGTTAATACGAAATACGACGAAGATTATCCATACATGCATCCTGACGGGAATTACCTGTATTTCTCCTCGAAAGGACATAATTCCATGGGAGGTTACGACGTGTTCAGAAGCAAGTACGATCCGGAAACAAATTCATTTGGTCCCCCTGAGAATATGGATTTCGCGATCTCCTCACCGGATGATGATCTGTTTTACATTGTTGATTCACTGAATAAGAATGCCTATTTTGCCTCAGCCCGTCAAAGTCAGGACGGGAAATTGTTCGTTTATCAGGTTAAGGTTGATCGAGTGCCCTTGCAATTGTCTGTGGTGAAGGGTAATTTCCTTTCAGAGATCGATCCGTCCAAAAAGCGGATTGACTTTGAGATCAGGGACTACTCAAATGGAGACAATATTGGGCGCTTCAATTCCAATGAGAAAGGAGTTTATCTGATCACCTTTCCGAAAGGGGGAAAGTATGAGTTCATCATGCGAGTGGAAGGTGTGCCAAACGAATTCCGAACGATCGTTTCAATTCCATTCTTAAAAGAATTCAAGCCGCTCAAGCAAAAGATTGTCCACACCAACGAGGAAGGAAGGGAAGTGGTGAAGGTCATCGATCTGTTCAACGAGCAAGTCGAAGATCCGCAGGCTGTCATTGCCGAAGTGATCAAGATGCGCTCTGACCTGAACATCAACGTGCAGGAATTCGATATGGATCAGCTCGAAAAAGAGCGACAGCAGCAGGAAATGTTGAACGAACTTGGATTTGAAGACCTGATCCTCGTTGAGGTTTCAAACGCGCTGAAAGAGGAAGTAAGGAAAGCGAAAGAGAACAAGGATGATATTGGTAGGATCAATAATAACATTAATGCCTTGGTTGTCCAGAATACCGAAGATTTCAACCGTTTAGAGGAACAGATCAAGAACAAGGTTGCGGAATCCAGCAAGGTTGAAAATGACGAGAATAAGTACATCTTGCTGCGAGAAGCCGAGCAGCTCATAAAAAAACAGAATGATCTGAAAACATCATCGGAACTGCTGTTGCGTCTTGCAGATTCCGTCAATACAGTTGTCCGAAATTCGTCAACCGCAGGAAAGATCAACGAGCTGAACACTGTGGCTGAGCAGTTCGATCGTCTGTATAGAGAAGGGAAGGAGGATGAAGCACTTTCCTATCTGCAGGAAAACAAGGATCTCATTAAATCGGCATTGGGTGATAATACAACAAACCTCAAAGAGAACCTTGTTGAAAGGGTTGTGAAGATTGACGAACAGTTGAAGGATCGTTCCGATAAGATCAATGGATACAACAACGAGATCAAACAGCTCGAACTTGAAGTTCAGGCATTGGAGAATTCTCGTTATAGCGTGAAGAAGAAGGAGTTGGAAGCACTTGATGCCAAGATTGCATCGAAGAAGGAAGAGATCGAAATGATTCGCGAACAGCGTATCAAACTCGAGAAGAAGGTGGACGAACTCAACCAGGAAAAATTCCTTCTCAACAAGCAGATCCAAGTATTGGAGGTTGCCCTGTCTAACCCCAGCGTCGTTGCCGTTTCAAGAGAAGCAGCGGATAAGGCAGCAAGAGAATCATCGAAGACCAATACAAATACGCTGAATTCCTATGTGGAGCAGCAGATCGCCGAACTGGAAAAGAAGGATCCGACACTGCGGGAACGGATTATCGTAAGCACCGGTATGAAGGGCGATAACATCATGTCGGAACACCGCACACTGAAACAGCGGATCGAAGAAACACAGTCCATAAGTAAAGAAGAGCGTTTAAAGCGTTTGATCGCAAATTCGGTACAAACCAAGCGTGCGCTGGAAAGCAGGTTGAGCGATGTGGAAAAGCAGCTGGCCGGCAACAAATTTGATGAGGCGCTGAATCGTGAAAAGCAGCAGATCCTTAAAGATCTTGAAATGATCAGGTCAGAGATCGAACGTTACGAAGCTGAGCTGAACGCCGGACAGCCGGTGGATGTGGCTTCCGTGAATGAAGAACAGGTGACGGAACAAGTGGATCCCGGTTATGAAGATCGGATCGAGCAGATCAGATCGAACACAGAATTTTCTGAAACTGATCGTCTGAAAGAAGAGCAAAAAGCCGATCAGGATCTTGTATCCAAACTCGATGATGAGATCTCGGCGAACGAACAGCGGTTGAAAAATGACCCACAGAACAGACAACTTCAGGAGCGTCAAAAGGTCCTTCAATCCATAAAAGAAGAGAAAGAAAGGCAGATCTCACAGCGTTCCAATCAGATCACAACAGCAGAGAGTAAGCAAGCAGATGAGGTTGCTCTGACGGAAGAAGAAGTGGCTGCCAAGGTGGATCCTGCTTATGTGGAGCGATTCTCAAAAATTAACAATGACAGAACAAAGCCTGAAGTAGAACGCTTTACGGCCATGCAGGATCTTGACAGGGATCACTTAAATAAGGTCGACAGAAGGATTGGTGAGTTGGAAACACAGTTGAAGAAACAACCGAATAATTTCGATCTGAAGAATGAGCTGTCCGGTTTGAAGAATTACAGAGAGAGCCTGAATAACAGAATCACGGAACGCGAGGAGAAAATTGTGGCATTGCGTTCGGGAACCACAGTGCCTTCTGCAATACAAGTATCTGACTTGGATCCTGATTATGAACAGCGTGTTTCTTCATTAAACCGGGATCGTTCACTTAACTCGTTGGAAAGGTCTAAGCAGTTGAAAGCGCTTGAAGAAGGACTCCTGCAAAAGATCAATGAGCAGGTCGCTCGAACAGAAAAACAACTTCAGCAAGATCTGACTGACTCTAAAGTAAAGGCTGATCTGCAACGATTGAAGGAACTGCAGGCGGATGCTGAAGAGCGTCTTGAGCAGCTGGATCAACAGATCGCTCAAGCTGATCAGAAAGGAACGAATGAGAACGAAGTGTTGCTTGTTAAGTTGGATCCTGATTACTCTTCCGGCAAGGAAGAAGTAAAAAATGATAACTCGCTATCAGAGATCGAAAGACTCGACAAGATCGAAAAACTGAATGAAGAATTGATCAAAAAGATCGATGACCGTATTGCTGAACTTAACTCGGGGGATAATAAAAATGATCCACAGGTGGTTCAAGAGATCGCAGACCTCGAGAATTTGAGAACAGCAACTCAGCAAGAGATCACATCCAACAAAGAAAGGCTTAGTGATTTGAAGGATGAGAAAGGCCAGGATGAACTGGTCTCGGAGGTTGATCCATCTTACCAAAAAGAAACAGATGCCATTCGTAACAATGCCAAACTTTCGGAAGATCAGAAAAACCTGCGTCTGATCGAGCGTGATAAGGAACTGCTTGAATCTGTTTCAGGAGAGGAGAAAAAGATCCGGCAACAGCTGGAGAAGGAGCCTGAGGATAAATCTGCACTCGAACAGAAAGAAGATCTTCAGGAATTAAGATCGGTTGTTGAGGCCCGAATTAACGAACGTGAACAATTGATCGAAAGCAAGGCTCTTTCCGCTGTTAGCGAAGAACAGTTCGAAAAGGGTAAGAATGACCTCCGTGCAGAGGTGTCTCCTGAATATTCATCCAGAAAAGTAGCATTGGTGTCAGGATCGGCTAACGACAAATACGATCAGCTCATTGCCCTGGAGGAGGAATTGATCCCAGCATTGAAAAAGGAGCTTTCTGCCGTGCAAAAAACATTGACGAAGGATCCATTGAACCAGGATGCGCTCGTTCGACAAAAAATGATCGAATCGCTCATCGCTGATGCGGAAGGTGAAAAAGAGAAATGGGCTTTGATGAAACAGGAGTCACTTGCTGACAGGGTCACGGATGCAGACAAGGAAGAAGCCCTGCGTGCACTTGATCCGAAGTATGC